>Ga0070754_10002468_pt1 | contig 13636 bp, 15 predicted proteins | sample VirMetDEL_Sep_01_FD_75181 | JGI IMG/M metagenome (GOLD analysis project Ga0070754, IMG submission 75181) | Aqueous microbial communities from the Delaware River and Bay under freshwater to marine salinity gradient to study organic matter... | ecosystem: Environmental > Aquatic > Marine >... | reverse complement strand
TCCAGCCCCCATTGAAAACAATAGTTCAATCATTTATAAGATTATAAAACCCAAAATTTTGCCTCCACCATTGGAAGCATTCGTGGGGAAACCCCACACCCCAGCCAAGAAATAATATGGGAACTCATATACGAAACTGGACAGTTTTGGCATTCATATCTATTAAGTAATGTTGCCAAAAGTGTCCTCTGGTCAATTTATGTTGGGGTTTGGGGTTTCCCCAAGTTAAGAATGTTTTTTCAATAACTTTTCATACAAGCCATTTCTCTCATCATCCTCAATTTTTTTTGCTGTAATAAATCTTGGAGTATTTTCTGTTACAAACCTTTTCCCATCCCTTTCCAATTGTTTCATTATTTCCAAACGTTTATCAATGACATCTTGAAGTGTGTATTCTCTTTTTGAAAAGTATTTTGAATAAAACGCATCAGGTTTATAAACAACTCCAACATTAGAATAAGGTACTCTTAAATACCATTCAAGCATACCATCATAAATAAAACTCGTGATTGTTTTTTTTCCCATTATATATATAGTATCCCTTTCATTTAAATTATTATGAGAGAAATAAAGTAATTGAATTATATATATAATGAAGCAATGTAAAAAATGTAAATTAATAACTGACTTTTATTATGGAGACTTATGTTATTATTGTTTAGTATAAGCATCTTGTCTCTTCTCAAAATTCAACCGAGAGAGACCTTTCCTTTTGACAGCCTTGTTTTTTTTCCTTTGTTTCTCTCGCCATCCTTCAAATACATCTCTTGATTTGACAGATGGCTTTTCTTTTTTTTTCATTTCTTTTTCAACCTTTTTATTAAGTTGGACTAAATTCTGACCCTTTTCAAAATCAGTATTATCATAATTACACATTGAGCATTCCATATATAAGTATTCCAATATTTAATTTCTCTCATAATAATTTAAATTAATTTATTAAAAAAATATTATATATACTAATAATAAATGAGTTTAGTTACTTTATCAAGCAAACGCAATAATGCTGTTCAGAGAGACACAGACCCAGCCATTATTAAAAATCATTTTAAAGATGGTTTGGTATTACGTGAAGGAACAGAGGTTGGTCTTGTTTCTCTCACCATAAATAAATTAAATCTGTTTGAAGTGATTGCTGGAGAAAATGATACATTCGTATGGCGAATAGGCAACCGAAATAATTATGAACAACATACCGTCACTGTTGCCGAAGGCAATTACAATGGTGATGATTTGGCTACTGAAATTCAGAGTAAAGTAAATGCCTCTACACTTTTAGGTAATTATAGAGGTGAATGGACGTGTACTTATGACCAGACCGCACAAGGTGGTGAAGGAGCATTCACTCTTAATTATGGTCAGAAAGAAACACCAGTAGCACCGAATGAGCAAACTTATGAGGTCTATGAAGGAGGAACGCCAGTATTTCAAAACAATGGGTCAGCATCTGTAGGGTTGAATGGAGCGTCAGGCGGACAGGTTGATGATTTTGCCACACAAGATAATCCTCTTATTGTAACAGGTAATAAAGGTATATTTCCAAATGATGGTGAATTCCAATGTATTATCAGACCACAAGAAGGTTACACGCAAACAGACCAAACAACACAATTAATATCAACAACAATAACAGAAACATCATATACTGGTGGTTTGCCTACAACACGTGATGGCAATTTTGCTGCCACGTCAGGCACAGCACAAACCAATGGGTGGGAACTTAAATTTACATATATAAATGGTGACCCTTCTCTCTATTGGGTTTATTTGGGAGATGGTGAATGGGGAGCAAGTCTTGATGGCACTGTAACAGCATCACGAGCCAATTCCTTATACTTTTATTTTTACAATCCAACACGAGGAGTATATGCTGATGCTGCTAATGGCGGACGACATTCTGAAGTGGCAACCACTGGTGAATTCTATATTTTTTCAGGAGGCACACCAATAACAGTGCCACAGGGGAATGTAGGTTATGGTAATTCAATAAGTGGATATGTAAGAAATTATTTATACAATGGGAGAGATGATTACCCTTCAAATCCTAATGCTGACATACTTAAAGAACAACCAGACGGTTTTGACATTACAATTAAATGTGTTGATAATGCTGATAAAGATGGTGTTTTATTTTCTCTCGCTCAAATGAAACAAACGAGTGGCGTTAAATTCCCAGACCCAAGTTGGCGTTTAGCATCTTCTATTGTAGGAACTTTTGAAGACATAGACCCAACAACATCTTTTACCAGTCTGCCAACAATAGGAGGCACTCATCCGCAAAACTGGACAACATTCACCTATGGCACAGACCACATTTCAATGCGTGTAACAATTTCAAAGGTGACAGGAATAAGCATTACATTAGGACACGATACGGCAGGTGATAATGTATTTACAGAGGATATTTTGGTTCGTAAAACTGGTGGTTCTGATGGTTTTAATTCAACAATAATGGAGCAATTTTTCCCATTGCGGCCGTGTATGGCAGTTAGTCGTGGCAATCAATATTTTTCATCAAGATACATTTTGAATGGTAAATATGATGAAGAGGAAATAATAAATCCAAATACTTTTACATTAGCAACTGAAGACCCACCAGAGGAAGTTATAAGTGATGATTTAGTAGGGGCTGTTCCAACAAACGCACAAACACTTTCCGCACTTTATAAGTTTGGAGAAATATATCCATCCGATGTAAATAATGGGCTTCCACTTGATGACCACGAACCACAAGGCACAATAAATAACTTATTAGGGTTTAACCGTTTTTATAATTTTAGTGCTGGTAATCCATCAAATCCAGTAACATCAACAAGCCATCCAGTCAGAAATATTGCTGAACCTACATTGTCATTGGAGTTGCCAGACTTTAACATTAAGGGGGCAAACGGAAATACTGGTGATAGTATGCGTGTCATTGCGGTAGTTCCAAAGGAGGAATTGAGCACGAATGAAAAGACTGGGACATTACATTACTACCCATCATTCCCAGTTATGATTGATTTGAACCTTCCACAGGAGCAAATCTTTTATGATTTAAATGCCATCTTACGCCTTCCAGATGGCAAAGTAGCAAATGATTTAGTAAATCCAACAGAAATTACTTTGCTATTCAAAGAGGGAGAGGAAAGCAAACAACGACGAATGATGAAAGAACAAGCGGAACTAATGGCATCAATGATGGGAAATAAACAACAGGCAATGATTGGTGGCATTGGTTCAGGTAATCCATTAATTTAAATACTTATTTCTCTCTACGATTACTTTTATAAACCTAAATCATTATTACATTTTTATTTTTTACTTTTGATATTCTATATATTCAGCATTGAGTATGTAGAGTAAAACGCAGAGAGAAAAGTTGCCTTTTTCAAATACTTAATTCAAATACTTAATTAACAATATATATATAATATGTTGAAAAAAAGGACTTAAAGAGTAATTCTCATTATATCATATAATGACTACTATGAATACTATCACTCAACAAGAAATCAACGCACTTCCAGCACCTCCACAAGAATGGATTGATGACATTGTCAAACAAGAAAATGAGGAGATTAAGAAGACGCTTCAAAGAATGAAAACATATTTTATTAATTGTGGAACATATTATGACCTCACGGTATATGGTGGAATTGATTTTTTTAAAGACCTTGCTTCAATTAATTCACAAGCAAAAGAGATTGTTGAATTCAAAAAATTGGTTGATGAAAACGAATATTCACACGCAAAAAATGCTGATGGATTACGATGCTTTGAATTTTGGACAAATACTGAAACATACAATGCTCTATACAATGCTCTAAATGATTTAGAGAAAAAATGGGGCGATGACATCAAGCCAAAACCAAAACCAAAACCAAGCAAATCAAGACCATTAAGCAAACAAGAAAAACAATTCATTAAAAATATGAAAGACACTGAAAGAGTTGTAAAAGCTAATCACAAAATTGCCTTGTTTAAAAAAAGACAGCAGACTAAAGAGACACTTGAAAGAATGCTGTCATATTGGGATGACCTCTCATATTGTGAGGATTACGCAGAAGGTGTAACCGAGATGATGGACATATTTGACATAGATAAATTGAGGCTTTTTTATAAAGACCTTGCTTCAATCAAATCACGAGCAAAAAGCATTGTAAAATTCAAAAAAATGGTTCAAGATAATTGTTCTCCAACTGGGACGTGTTCTGAAGGTTTTACATACTTTGAACTTCAAAATAAAAATATGATTTGGAATGCTCTATATGATTTAAATGAAGAATGGCATTATGGGAAAAATGAGAACAGTTTTATCAATAAAAGATATACCCCAGAAAGATATTGGGGATATTAAGGAAAAAATGAGCGGACAGTTTTGGCAATATTAACTATTAAGAATGAATGCCAAAAGTGTCCAGTTAAGGCATAATTAACAATATATTATATATTGCGTAAAAAATGGCTTAAAGATTATCTTCTCATAATATATATAAAATGAATACTATCACGCAACAAGAAATTGACGCACTCCCAGCCCCTCCGCTTGAATGGATTAATGACATTAAGTTAAGGGAAAAACTTTTCAATGATATTAGGAACATTGATTGTAAAAAAGAACTTGACAGACTTGCCAAGCAATTTGAGAATGATGACAGATATGGAAAGGCAAGTCGTCGTGTTTGTTTAAAGAATGAGCCATTCACATCTTATCATTCAACATTGTATGGCGAAATTTATCTTCAGGAAAAGAAGCCATACGAACAAGTTAAGGCAAAACGCCAAAAGTTTATTAAGGAAAAAAATGGCATTGAAATTCTTGGTTATATGCCAAGCATTCACAAGTATATTAAATTAAAAGAATTAAGGACACAATGTAAAATGAATGGGTTGAAAGGATATTCCAGACTTGGAAAGCCTCAACTCATAACTTTATTATTATCGGCGTAATTAACATTTTATATATAAATTGCGTAAAAAATGGCTTAAAGAATATATTCTCTATATATATATATAATGAGAACTACGCCATCCAACAAATTCAAATACGGAACTATAAAAATTGTAAATGGACAACAGGTATATATCCCATTTAAAAAGGGGAAAGAAAATATATCTAACAATTATAATATGATTGACACATTCGTGAAATTTCAACTATTAAAAAATTCAAAATGCCCATCAAATGAATGGAGTGTTTCAGAGAATACTGACCGCAAAAAGATGTGGAGCAAGACAAAAAAAGCAGGGGCTAATGGAGGTATAGGAATTCCAACAGGCAAGGTAAATAATTGTTTCGTTGTAGATTTAGACGATTACAAGTGGGATGAAACGCATCCGTTTATCAAAAAATACGGCAAAGGTGATTACCACAAAAAATTTAACACCTATACTCAACAATCAGCAGGTGGTGCGTGGCATCTCTTTTTCAAGTATGATGAGGAGTTTTTTAACAAGTGTCATAATGGTTTGGGTATTGACATTCTTTCTGACCGTAATTCAGAAGGAAATTATAAAGGTAAATATGTCGTAGGTGCTGGAACAACAATTCGTTTCAATGACGATATGAAAAAAAAATATAACACGACAAACAATTTTGGAACTTATAAAGTTTTGAATAATACAGATGTTGCCGAGTGTCCAGAAGATTTGAAACAATGGCTACGTGATTTTATTTACATTGATAAAGATGTAATCCGTAAAAAGCAAGAACGAAAACAAAAGACTGTGGCAATCAGCAATACACCAGAATATTTTAAATATAACTTGTCAGAGGAAAAGGTAGGACAGATTTGCGAAGCATTATATAAAAAACAGCCAAAGTATTTTACCGAATATCGCTCAAACGAAGATTGGTCATATTTGGTTTTTACGACCGCAATGAAATCTATTGGACATCATAAGATGTGGGACAGATACTCAAAGTTGTATGCTAAAGGCAATTATAATAAATCAGAAAATCAACAAATTTGGAATGGCATCACGCAATACAATGAATATAATTGTTTCAATAAAATATTGAATGAGATTGGTGAGCGGACACTTTTGGATTATACCAAATACAAACCCATTGATGAAAAAGAAATAACATTTACAAAGCAGGGTGAATGGGACAAATTGGGAAAGCATATTGAGTTGCCATCCACAGATGTTCAAATTAAAAGTGGCACAGGCACAGGAAAAACAACCATTGTGAAACAGCATTTAAAAAATAAAAAACAAAAATTTATTTCAATCGTGTCAAGACGTTCATTAGCATACGAGCAATATAAAACATTTATTGAGAGCGGATTAGATTGCGTTTGGTATGAAAATTTTGAAGGTGGCAAAATCCCAGAAAATCAGAATGTCATCATTCAGATTGACAGCATTATGAAAATACATTCATACTTGGAAAACATAAACAAATATACAATTTTCCTTGACGAATACTCATCATTAATGGAGCATCTTATCACAAGCCCAACATTGAATAAAACAAGAGCAATCGTGTTTAAAGTATTCAAAAAATTGATAAATGGTTGTGCTCAAGTGATTTCAGTTGATGCGGACTTGTCTCAACATACTTTGGATTTCTTACCATTGTGTGGTCGTGATTTGAATGTTTGGAATAATACATTCAATCACAATAAAGGTGTCCCAGCAAAAGAATGGTTTAACATTGACCAGATTGTAGATGATATGAAAAAGAAAGATAAATTTATGTTGTGTATGGACAGCAAAAGTTCAGCATTAGCATTGGCTGAAAAGCATTTCAATTGTGAAGTGTTAGAGCATATTGATGACCAAACCGTTGTCATTAATGGCGATGAAATAAATAAATATGAAATGACTGTATTCAAAGATGAAAAAGGTTTTATTTTGGTAGTATCTGCCGAGAATGATTACGTGCCAAATTTGGATGAATGGGACAGGGTTATATTTTCACCAAAGATTGTGTATGGCTTGGATAGTATAATGAAACGTAATGTATATTGTATTTATAAAGAGCATACCATTTCACCAAAGGCAATGCTTCAACAAGTTGCGAGGTGTCGTAATATAGTTCAATTGAATTATATGTTCTGTAAAAAGAAATTTATTGAACCGCAATTTATTGACACGCCAGAGGTAATGAAATTAAATAATGAAAGAATGGAGTTTGTAGATTGGAAAGAGGTATGCGACATTGAAGATGATGTCAAATTTTACAAGAATGTGTTGGCTAAAATTCAATACAATCACGATTGCTTTAACACGAATAAGTTTGTCCATTTCAAGAATATGTTAATGGAGCGTGGCTTCGTAGAATTAAATACACCAGTATGCCAAACGCAAGTGGCAGGATTAAAAGAAATTGAGAAGGAATACAAAGAGAAAGAGATTGATAAATTTGACCCAGAGAAACCATCCCACATTAACAGGAATGCGTTATTGAAAATCCCAGCAGATGAAATGAAAAAGTATTGTTCATTGTTTTTGAATGACACATCATTCAAACAATACAGAAATTTCAGACGATATTTGCTTGACAATTCAGATGTGATTGATGACAAATTACAAGAGCAAGAGGATTTCAACGTGAATAAAGTCAAGTCAGCAGATTATAAGATTGTCTTCCTTCAAAAGTTTTTAAAGTATGTAGAGGCAACAGATAAGATAAATATTAATTCAGAAAAGCAATTGACACAAGATGAGGCGGATAAATGGTATGGCTATTTGAATGCTACATTCAGATTTAGATTGAAAGAGAAACCAAACTTAACAATAAAGAAAGATGTAGATGACTTGGTGGTAAAATGCTTTAGACAATTATTTGGTAGTAACTTCAAAGTGTATGATGATGACAAGAAAGAATTTAATAAAACAAATTTATTTATAACAACACGCAAAACAGTTGGTAAAAAGAAAATATCAATCAATACATTGAATGTAAAGTTCTTTGAAGAGATTTCATCCGTGATTGAGAAATCGTGGGGTATGGATGGTTTTGAATATAAAAAGTTTTTGTCTTTTGATGTCCCAGATTTTATGATGATGGATGATGCCGAAGATGTTGATGGAATATAAGCGAATATGATTGTCTTTATATCAATATATAGTGAATATTGATATAATGAGTATTTTGGTTTTATTCTAGTTTTATATATTATAATGGTTTTATTCCAATATAGAGAATAAAAAATATTTTTTATGCCGTCTTTAAGCATAAAACCAATATATATTAAAAAACCAGCATAAAACCAACTCATATATATATATAGTGTGTATAGGCAATATATATATATAATGCGTAAAATACATAAAAATAAATATATATAGTATATATAAAATGGAGCACTTGGATATTTTGCGTGTTGCCCTACCAATAGAGATGATAAATAAAATATTATATGAATTCAAGGGACATACGCATCCCACAGCATTATTGATTAAGGACTACTGGAAAGAATTGGATGACGAGTTTAATATATTCGTTGATATTAAAATCCGTATGGTAGATAATTTTGACATTGATGAGTATGGCGAGAATATGGTTGTTAGATATTTAGATTATCCCAGATTAAATTTTCCAGTTGATTATGATGTTATTGAAACTCTTTATGATGAATAAGTTATTTATATAAAATTTAAAATATTATATGAATATAATGACTAACGAAAATAAACCAAAGAAAGTTCTCACAGCAGAGCAAAAATGGCAAAAGAAACAATACTATCGTGAATACTATCAACGTAAGAAGAGAGAGAAGGGCATTGTTACATCCGATAAACGAGGACGCAAACCTAACCCAAAACCAGAGCCAATTAAAATTATACGATTAGCCGAGCCGATGATATTACACTTTGAATAATATTAATATAATAATTTAAATATAATGTTATATTAATATAACAATGATTTATCTCATCCCTAAATGCTTTAATAACAAAAAAGACTTTATTGAGAGATGTTTTCAATATCTTCATTCAATTGAACAACTTAATATAGTTTTTAATCCTAAAAAATCTATTTACCCAAGACTTAAGGATACAAAGAAAAGAGGCAAGAATGCTCTCGTTGAAATACTTAATAATCTTAACCCCAGTTATTTTTCTAATGAGAAAGAGCCAGATGGCGAATTAATCCTCATTTTAAAATGGGGCTTAAGGAAAGTTGAGATTAAGGGCATTCAAGTATTGGCTGTCAAAAATATCACACCAGAGATTTTTGCCAGTAATTATTTTCAACTTGCTGAATGGTCTCATATTCCAGAAACCGAAACTGATTTATTAAATGTTAAAATTGATATTATGAGCCAAAATTTATTGGAGAAACAATGCGTAGTGGAGGAGGTTAATGCTGTCGCCATTATCAAATCACATCTTGACAACTATATATTCTCTCAAGAAGATAAATTAGAATTAATAAAAATTATTTTGAATAATTAAAAATATATACTAATATTATAAATGTCTCTTGAAATTATCAATAAAAAAATTCGTTCTAATCGTGGCAAAGTTCAAGTCATCTTGGAGAACCACACAGCAATGTGGGCTGATAGTGTCCCAGCACCACTTGCTGATAGTAACAAACGAGATGGTTGGTATTATGAAAATACCGCTCTTGGAAACAAAGCCAATGTATATTTTTTCGGAGGTGCTCAAGAGACAATGACACTTGCCGATGTTAAAAGTATTTGGGCTAAAGTTGCCATTGATGATTATTCAAATCAGAATGTCTTGCCATTCTTTCACGTTTATACAAAGCCTACTGGCACCGGTGATGCGGATACGTGGTACCATTCACGTTTGACATACACTATGAATGCCGATGTTGATATTGGAATAGGTGAAGAGGTCATCATTCATACACATCACGTTCCAAGCATTTCATATGATAATCGTTTCATTCCTTGCCCAAATATTGTTGTTAATGGTGAAGGTCTTGGCACTGAAGAGGTGCTTTACATTGTTCTCTCTACTGACAGTTCTGCCGCTGCTGGAACTGTTAAATTGCTTTTACAAAATCTTGGTTTCGTTTCATCTGCTAATCATACACGAGATGTTCATTTGATTGGTTATGAACCAAGCACTGGTGTTGAATACCCTACCGAAGCAGGAACTGGCATTCTTTTAACAACTGAAAGTCATCGTCACATTGAAAATTCGCAAACATTAACATTGCTTGACAATACGTATGGTTATTCAACGGCTGTTGAAAATATTCATCCATCACGTGGTGATGTTACAATTTGGGGAAATTCTGACACGCAAAACACTGACATTGAAATTCAATACTCCCACGATAATATTACTTGGTATTTCGCTTCCAATCATTTTGTTACATTTCACGGTGGCAGCAATGGCGACTTTGCGATGGATTTTAAAACGTCAGCAAAATACATCAGAGTTGCTCAATATAATAATCACGGTTCAACACGAACACTTAACCTCAATATTGCTTTGAAATAAAATACTTATCCTCACTGGACACTTTTGGCAACATTACTTATTAATATTGAATGCCAAAAGTGTCCAGTTTCGTATGTGAATTCCCATATTATGCCAAAACTGTCCGCCTTGGGGTTTGGGGTTTCCCCAAGTTTTATGTTAGTTTTTTTACTTAAAAATAATTTCTCATTATAAATATATAATGGCATTCATTGAAAAACTTAAGAAAGAGATTGGCGACCATCGCAAATTAAGAGCATCATCCATCAACGCATACGCATCTAATTTAAATAAGTTACATAAACTAATGTTTGATGGTGAGGAAATTTCTGATTTAGATTTTCTTAAAGACCGTAAAAAGGTAATGAAAACTATTGAGGATAAAAAACTATCTACGAGAAAAACTTATTTAGCAGCCATTGTTGTCGCATTAATGGCATTTGAAAAAGATGAAAAACTTATTTCCCCATACCGTGATGATATTGAAGCATTGGCAAAAAAGTTTAATGATGATATGGAAAAGCAAAAGAAATCAGAGACACAAGATAAAAATTGGGTAAGTTTAGCAGCATTGAGAAAGGTAATGAGAAAATACCGTAATGAATTAAATGAGAAAGGTATATTCAAAAAAGATTATGATGACTTAACAAATAAGGAATTTGATTTGCTTCAAAAATGGATTGTCGCTTCTCTCTACATACTTGATGATAATCCACCATTAAGAAACAATTATATTATGAATGTAATATCTAATAAAGATTATGAAAAGTTGTCTGAAAAAGAAAAAGAAGAGAGAAACTATACGGTTGTTAAATCACGCAATAATAAGTTTTTTAGTTTAGGAAATTATAAGACATCAGGCAAGTATGGCACGAAGATAATACCAGTAGGTAAAAAATTAAATAGTGCTTTGAATATTTGGCTTAAGTTTAATAAGACAGGTCATTTGCTTTTGAATTCAAAGAGAGAACCAATGACTGCTAATGGATTAACGAAATATTTACAGAAGACATTTTCACCGACAGGCAAAAATATCAGTTCATCAATGATAAGGCATATATTCATCTCTGAAAAGTTCCCAGCACAGAATGCTGAAAAAGAAGAGGTTGCTGAAAAAATGGGACATTCAGTTGAACAGCAAACATTGTATTCCAAAAAAGATTAAGATTTCAATAACTTAATTAGGTCTTCTTTGAATGTTGTTTTTAAGTATGGCTCTCTCTTTGGATGTAATCTCTTTTCATTCGCTCTTCTCTCCATTCTATCAATTTCAACAATGTCAATCAATTGTAGCAATTCTTTTTGGTAATAATAATAATCTTGAATTAAATAACTATAATGTGGCATTTTATATAATAGTATATAATTTTATTTTAAAATAAAAAAATATTGACTTAATATATAAATGGCTTCAGATTGGATTAACCACGTTAAGAAAGTAGCAAAGGACAAAAAGATTTCATACAAGGAAGCAATGTCAGTTGCTAAAGCATCATACAAGGGAGGTAAAGCAAAAGCAGCAAGTAAGGCAAAAAAGATGACTAAAAAGGACAAGATGATGGAGAAAGAAAAGTAATTAAATTTATTATAATAAAAAAAATATATTTTATTATTATAAATGTCTCAAGGATTAGCGCAATACGAGCAAACTGTTTCTGAATTTGGCAATGCTATGGACAGCATACGTTCATACACAGCAACATATGATACTGATTTCTTTCGTGATTGGACTGAAAAACATAATTTAGCAATGGAGAAATTAAATAAAGCAGCATCATTGGGTGCGGATATTGGTGGAGCATACATTGCTGGTAAATTAGCATACAAGAATATGCGTGAAAAAGTTCTTGGTAAAAAGGATGAAGATGAGGAAGGGGATGAGGAAGGTGAGGAAAATACTGATGCTCACGATGGAGATGAAGACGGAGCGAATGATGCCGAAGATGGCAATGTTGGTGAGAGCATTGAAGCCGATGTCGCAGACGCTGAACCAGCGGCAACTGTGGGAGATGCTGATGCGGCAACTGTTGCTGCTCCATCATTAGCAGCAGGTGAAGCGGTGGATGCGTCAGGTATTATTCAAGGGGATGTAGCACCACTTGGAGCAAGTGCCAACCCATTCACATTTGAACAGGCAGCATTATTTACTCAAACACCAGAAGAGGCTGCTCCAGCAACAGCGGCAGCAACTGATGTGCCTTCAGCCACAGCAACTGAAGCATTACAACCAGCAACTGATACAGCAGCGGCAGCATCTGATACGGCAGCAACAACAGCGGCGGCATCTGAACCATTTTTATCTACGGATACTATTTCAGGAACAATTGATTTAGTAAGTGGAGCAGCGGCTGGAGACATCGCAGGAACAGCAGCGAGTGCTATTGGAGCGGCAGCAACTGGAGGAGCGGCAGCAACAGCGGAAGGCATTGGAGCATTGACAGCGGCAGCGACGGCAGCAGAGGCTATACCAGTTGTTGGCATTTTTGCCTCAATTGGCATTGGTTTATATGAACTTTTTCATCATCCAAAAAAAGCACCAGCAGCACCACCTTTGGCTACGGTTAATTCAAAAGGCGAAATGGTTTTGCCATCATTTGATAGTGTCACTGATACACCAGCCAGTCAATCAGCATTCTAAATTTTAGATAAAGGGATAGAATTTTTATCGTGTTTCTTACCAGTCATTACAGTGCCATCTGGCATTTTATGCGTGTATCTTTTTAATGCCTCTTTTTTGATTTCACCTTTTCCATATTTAAGTAATTCATTTCTATCAACATTTGCTGCTTTACCAAATAACAATACACTTGCTAATCTTGCGAATGCCCAACTATCTCTCGTCTGATTTGGTCTTGACCCAGATGAGTAATAAGCAGCACGACCTTTTGCTAATACTTTATTTATTCCAGTCATTGTCATTAGACTTTTAGCAATCTTATTTTTATCTGTTATTTTAAAACCATATTTCTTTTCAAATCGTTCAACAAATGGCGAACGCTTTGTTTCAAAACTTTTTAATTTAGGACGGTCTGTTTTCTCTCTAATTGATTTTATTTGTTTCTTTTTATCTTTTTCAGATAGAGTTTTAGGAACATATTTTTCTTTGTATGACATTATATTTAACAATATATTTTAATTTTAGTATTTTAATTTAAATATTTAGTTTAAAAAAAAAATGTTATGATATAGTATAAATTATGTTTAAAGCGAATGAAAACGCAATGTTTGTGCCTACTAAAAC
>Ga0070754_10002463_pt1 | contig 13656 bp, 12 predicted proteins | sample VirMetDEL_Sep_01_FD_75181 | JGI IMG/M metagenome (GOLD analysis project Ga0070754, IMG submission 75181) | Aqueous microbial communities from the Delaware River and Bay under freshwater to marine salinity gradient to study organic matter... | ecosystem: Environmental > Aquatic > Marine >... | reverse complement strand
GTCACCTATCTGACCCACGAATACGGCTTACCGCTGACCACCGCCGGGCTGGTGCTGGCCGTTACCCAGGGTGCCGGGATGGTTGGCCGATTGTTCTGGGGCTGGATCGCCGATCGCTGGCTGTCGCCTCGTCGACTGTTGCCCCTGCTCGCGTTGGCCATGGCCCTGGCGGCCGGCCTAACCGCTGCCTTCGACCCGGATTGGCCGTTGCTTGCGGTGATGCTGGTCAGCGCATTGTTCGGCGCTACGGCGATCGGCTGGAACGGCGTCTATCTCTCCGAAGTCGCCCGTCTGGCGCCGCCGGGCACGGCAGGCCTGTACACCGGCGGCACGCTGTTTTTCACCTATTTCGGCGTGGTCGCCGGCCCGCCACTGTTTGCCTTGATCGCCGAGGCGAGCGGTTCGCTGGCCAGCGGCTATGCCACGTTTGGCGTGCTGCTGCTGGCCACCGGCCTGCTGCTCGGGCACTTCGCCCGGCGTCCGGTACCTGCTACCGGCTCGGTCTGAACCACACTCATCCCACGGAGGAAACATGTCCGCACGGTCCTATCTGTTCGTTCCCGGCGATCGCCCCGAGCGCTTCGACAAAGCCTGCGCCAGTGGCGCCGACGTGGTGATCCTCGATCTTGAGGATGCCGTCACGCCCGAGCGCAAGGGCGATGCACGTGAGGCCATTCGCGACTGGCTGACTAAGGGTGGTCGTGCCTGGGTGCGCCTGAACGGCAGTGACACGGCCTGGTTCGAAGACGATTGCAGTCTGCTCGACGCGCCGGGTTTGCTCGGTGTGTCGCTGCCCAAGGCGGAAACCGCCGAACAGCTGCACCGGCTCGCCGAGCGTCTGCCCGATCCACTGCGCATGCTGCCAATCGTCGAGACGGCACGTGGCATCTGGAATGCGGGCGAGCTGGCGGCAGCGCCGAAGGTCGAGCGATTGGCGTTCGGCTCGGTGGATTTCCAGGTAGATACCGGGATCGTCGGCGACGGGCATGAGCTGCTGTACGCCCGTTCGCGGCTGGTCCTCGCCTCGGCGATGGCGCGTATCGCCGCGCCGGTCGATGGCGTGACCGTGCAGCTCGATGATCTCCAGCGGCTCGAGGCCGATGTACTCGATGCGCGGCGCATGGGGTTTGGCGGCAAGCTCTGCGTACACCCGCGTCAGGTCCAGCCGATCAATCAGGGCTTCTTGCCGGCGGCGGAAGAGGTGAACTGGGCGCGCGAGGTCATGGCGATTGTCGAGGCGCACGAGGGCGTCGGCGCCATCAGCCTGAACGGCAAGCTCATTGACCTCCCCGTGATCCTCCGCGCCCGGCGCATTCTCGACAGCGCCGAAGCGGCCTGAGCTCCGATGGTTCGGTACGCTTTTGCCGATCGGCAACTCGACTTCGGCTGAGCGGCGCGACCCGCTCAAGCAGGCGGCCGAGCGGTTGTTCGCCGAACGCGGCTTTCACCATCTCAACCTGCGCCAATTGGCGCCCGCGCCGATCAGTGACGGTTCAGCCGAACAGATAAAGGCATCCGCTGATCACGATGCCCGAATACACTAGCATCAGCAGGCAGTAGCCCATGATGTCGCGCGCGCCGAGGCCGACAATGCCGAGGATCGGCAGCGCCCAGAACGGTTGGATCATATTGGTCCAGGCATCACCCCAGGCGATGGCCATGGCGGTGACTGCCGGGCTCACGCCGAGCGCCTGACCGGCTGGCAGCATGATCGGCCCCTGTACCGCCCACTGGCCGCCGCCCGACGGGACGAATACGTTGACCAGCCCGGCGCTGAGGAAAGCCAGCACCGGGAAGGTGTCGGCCGACGACCAGGCGATGAAGGTGTCGGTGATCTGCTTGCCCAGCGACAGGCCGTCAGCGTTGGCACCGACCATCATCCCCATGATGCCGGCATAGAACGGGAACTGGATAACGATGCCGCTGATGCCGCCGATGCCATCCTGCACTGCGCGCATGTAGCGCTCTGGCGAGCCGTGAAGCGCCAGGCCGATGAACAGGAACAGTCCGATGACAATGTTCAGGGTCAGTGCGAAGCCGTTCTCGGCAAAGTAGTAACCGAAGTAGACGACACCCAGGGCGACGATGATCAGGTTGAGAATGCGACTGTCGTCCAGGCGCTGCGCCAGCGTGTTGCGCGGCAGCGGCTCGTGCTCTGGGTCGTGCAGCAGGGCCGGGTCGGCGACTTTCGGCTGTTTCGGATGCATTGCCCAGTTGAGGATGGGCAGACCGATCACCAGCAGGGCGATGATGGTCAGGTTCATGGTGGTGAAAAGCGTATCGCCGACGCCAATGGCCGCCGTCACCACGCCGCCGGTCATGCGTTCGACATCCGCACCGCCGGTGGCCAGCGACAACGGGATCGAGCCGGACAAACCGCCGTGCCAGATGAGAAAGCCCGAATAGGCCGCTGCCACCAGCAGCGGATAATCCACGCCCTTGACCTCACGGGCCAGGGCGCGGGCGAATACCGCGCCGATGACCAGGCCGAAACCCCAGTTGATCCACGAGCCGGCCAGTGCCACCAGGGTGACCAATACCACCGCGCGGCCGGGCGTTCTGGCGGTGCGTGCGAGGCCTGCGAGCAGGCGGTGGATCAGCGGTGCGCTGGCCAGTGCATGGCCAGTGACCAGAATCAGGGCCATTTGCATGGCGAAGGTCAGCAGCGTCCAAAAGCCGCTGCCCCAGTGCTTCGCCATGGCAGGTATACCTTGGCCCGTGACGGCCATGCTGGCGACCAGCACGATAAGGCTGAGGAGAATGGCGAATACGAAAGGCGAGGGAAGGTAGCGCTGTACCAGCTTCACGCTCATGGCTGTGATGTTGTTGAGCATTGTTGAGTCCTGTGTTGTTTTTCTTTCGCCCGCTGCACGCAAACCGGCGCAGCGTGGCGACCCCTAATGGCAGTACCACGGCTGCCCAGGACGTTTGCACGGCTGGGCAGCGATAGATTCAGATTCGTTGTCGGGTGGTTGTTTTGCGTTGGTTTGATTGAGGCGACAGCGCGTATCAGCCTCGTTCGAGTGCCAACGCCACGCCCTGGCCTCCACCGATACACAGCGTGGCGAGCCCCTTCTTCGCATCGCGGCGGATCATCTCGTGCAACAGCGTCACCAGGATTCGGCAACCCGATGCCCCGATGGGGTGACCCAGGGCGATGGCGCCACCATTGACGTTGACCTTGCTGGCATCCCAACCCAACTCCTGGCCGACCGACAGCGCCTGGGCGGCGAACGCTTCGTTGGCTTCGATCAGGTCGAGTTCGTCCAGCGACCAGCCGGCCTTGTCCAGGCAGCGACGAGTCGCCGATACCGGCGCAATCCCCATGATCGCGGGGTCGACGCCAGCATTGGCGTAGGCCTTGATTCGCGCCAACACCGGTAGACCGAGTGCGTTCGCCTTGTCCGCACTCATCAGCAGCACCGCCGCGGCTCCATCGTTGAGGCTGGAAGCGTTGCCGGCAGTGACCGAGCCGTCTTTCTTGAAGGCCGGTCTGAGTTTGGCCAGCGCCTCGGCCGTAGTGCCGGCGCGCGGTTGTTCGTCGGTATCGAACTGCAGCGGCTCGCCCTTGCGTTGAGGAATCTCGATCGGCGTGATCTCATCCTTGAAGCGGCCCCCCTCGATGGCAGCGACGGCTTTCTGCTGCGATGACGCGGCGAAGGCATCCTGTGCTTCACGGCTGATGTCGAACTTGTCGACCAGATTTTCCGCGGTGATGCCCATGTGGAAATCGTTGAAGGCGTCCCACAAGCCGTCGCTGATCATGCTGTCGACCAGTTCGGCATGGCCCATGCGCAGGCCGGTACGGGCCTTGGGCAGGACATAGGGCGCCAGGCTCATGTTTTCCTGACCCCCGGCGATGATTACCTCGGCGTCGCCGCAGCGGATCGCCTGGGTGGCCAGGTGCAGCGCCTTGAGGCCGGAACCGCAAACCTTGTTCAGCGTGAAGGAAGGCACTTCATGCGGCAGACCGGCCTTGACCGAGGCCTGACGTGCGGGGTTCTGGCCGGCGCCAGCCGTCAGCACTTGGCCGAGAATCACTTCATCGACCTCAGCAGGATTCAGCCCGGTCTGGTCGAGCAGACGCTTGATCACGGCGGCGCCCAGGTCCGGGGCGGCGATATTGGCCAGCGCGCCCTGGAAGGAGCCGATGGCGGTACGGGTAGCGGCAACGATTACGACGTCTTGCATGGCGAATCTCCTGGATTCAAAACGGGAAAAGCCCCGCGTGCGACAAGCGCATCACGAGGCTTCGAAACGATGCGGGATCAACCGAATTGCATTTCCGGTACGTGATCTGGAACCACCAGTTCACCAGCGGTCTTGGCGACGATTTCCTCGACGCTGACGCCCGGCGCACGTTCCTTGAGCACAAAGGCGCCGTTCTCGATTTCCAGATAAGCCAGGTCGGTCAGTACGCGCTTGATGCAGCCAGCTCCGGTGAGCGGCAGCGTGCATTTGGACAGCAACTTGGATTCGCCATCCTTCGAGGCGTGGGTCATCAGCACGATGATGTTCTCAGCGCCGGCGACCAGATCCATCGCGCCGCCCATGCCTTTGACCAGCTTGCCGGGGATCATCCAGGACGCGATATTGCCCTGCACGTCGACCTCGAAGGCACCGAGCACGGTGAGGTCGATATGCCCGCCGCGGATCATCGCGAAGGATTCGGCAGAGTTGAAAATGGAAGCGCCGACGCGTGCGGTGACGGTCTGCTTGCCGGCGTTGATCATGTCGGCGTCGAGCTCTTCCTCAGTGGGAAAGGTGCCCATGCCAAGCAGGCCGTTCTCCGATTGCAGCATGACTTCCATGCCTTCGGGCACGTAGTTGGCGACCAGCGTCGGGATACCGATGCCGAGGTTCACGTAGTAGCCGTCCTGCAGTTCACGGGCGACGCGCTGGGCCATTTGTTCACGAGAAAGTGCCATCGTCTATTCCTCTTGTTCTTTTAATTAGCTGCGGACGGTGCGCTTTTCGATGCGCTTCTCGAAGGTGCCGCAAATGATGCGGTCGACGTAGATGCCGGGTGTGTGGATCTGGGTGGGATCGATTTCGCCGGGCTCGACGATTTCCTCGACTTCGACCACGGTGATCTTCCCGGCAGCGGCGGCTAGCGGATTGAAGTTCTGCGCAGTGTGGCGGTAGATCACGTTGCCGTAGCGGTCGGCCTTCCAGCCCTTGACGATGGCGAAGTCCCCGATGATGGCGTGTTCGAGAATATGCGGGCGGCCGTTGAATTCGCGCACGTCCTTGCCTTAGGCGATGGGTGTGCCGTAGCCGGTCGCGGTGTAGAAGGCCGGAATGCCGGCGCCGCCCGCGCGCATTTTTTCGGCCAGCGTGCCCTGGGGCGTCAGCTCGACTTCCAGCTCGCCATTGAGCAACTGCTTTTCGAACAAGGCGTTCTCGCCCACATAGGACGCGATCATCTTGCGGATCTGCCGGTCTTCCAGCAGCACACCAAGGCCGAAACCGTCGACGCCGCAGTTGTTGGAAACCACCGTCAGGTCGCGGGTGCCTTTGCGCTTGATCTCGGCGATCAGGTTTTCCGGGATGCCGCACAGACCGAAGCCGCCGGCCAGCACGGTCATGCCGTCCTGGAGACCCTCGAGGGCCTCGGCATAGGTGCTGACGCGCTTGTCGAAACCAGCCATAAACCATTCCTTCTTGTTGTTGGAGGCCCGGGGGCCGTTGCGGTCGAGTGTTCCTGTCTAAAAGTAATTTGTTAAGTTGATTTTTAAGCGCTATTAATTGATAAATTAAACCAATCACCAAAAAGTGCTTGTCGCGCTTCAATCCAGTTGACCTTATGACCGTCAAACAACTCCGTGCCTTTCTCGCGGTGGCGCATACCCTGAGTTTCGCCCAAGCGTGCGAACGCCTGCATCTTTCGCAGTCGGCGCTCAGCCTGACCATCAAGGCACTGGAAGACGGGCTGGGCGGTCGCCTGTTCAGCCGCACCACCCGTGCTGTGAGCCTGACGCCCGAAGGGGAGGCGTTGCTGCCGCTGGCGCGACGCCTGCTCGCCGATTGGGAAAACGCCGAGGACGAGCTACGCCAGCGCTTCACGTTGAAGCAGGGGCGGGTGGCGTTGGCCTCCATGCCATCGTTTGCCGGCAACCTGTTGCCAGCGGTGCTGCGAACGTTTCGCCAGCAATACCCCTCGATCAGCGTCACGGTGCACGACGTGATCAACGAACAGGTGATGGAAATGGTCCGCGACCGGCAGGTGGAGCTGGGCATCGCCTTCGAGCCCGAACCGACCACCCCGCTGAGTTTCACGCCGCTATACACGGATCGCTTCGTGGCGGTGGTGCCCGCCGACTCGGTGCTGGCGAGCCAGGCCGAGGTGAGCTGGGAAGCGCTGCTCAAACAACCTTTCATCAGCCTGCAGCGACCCTCGACTGTGCGTTTCATGCTCGAAGATCATTTGCGTCAACGCGGACGCAGCCTGCCGGTGCAGTTCGAAAGCCATCAGTTGGCGACCGTCGGCCGGATGGTCGCCAGCGGGTTGGGCGTCAGTGCGGTGCCAGCGTTGTGCCGCGAGCAGATGCTCGAACTCGGTGCTCGCTGCGTTGCCCTCGGTGATCCGGTGATCGAAAAGCCGGTGGGCATTCTGACCAAGCCCGGTCATGAACTCTCGGTCGCGGCTCAGGCCATTGCCGATACGCTGCGCGCATCGACGGGTTATCCCGGCACGCGGAACTGATTCGCCGAACGCCGCGACGCACAGCGTGGTCCGCTGATCGGTTGGCGACAAAAGCGTGCGGTTACCGGACGGGCTGGATGTTGGCCCTTGGTCGAATCTCTTAAGCTCCAGCTCAGCTATATGCTGCTCACGCCTACGGAACGGACGCTGCTGCGATCGCGCGTGACGACAGGTTGCCGTCGCTTCGTAATGACGTCGACCTCACTATAAAAAAGATAAGAGTGCCTTGTGATGGATAGTCTGCTGAATGCAAGAAGCAGGATCTTCGAACGTGCCGATCCCCACGCGGTGTCGGAATACGTCAATCAGCATGTCGGCGCCCACTGCATCCAACTGCCGCGTACCGGCAGCCCGCAAGCCAGCCTGAGCCACTGCAAGTTCGGCAAGCTCGATCTGTGCCGGCTGAGTTATGGCGGCAGCGTTCATGTCACCTCACCGGCGCTCGAAACCATCTATCACCTGCAATTGCTGCAGCGCGGTCATTGCCTCTGGCGCGGCCGCGGCCAGGAGCATTACTTCACGCCGGGTGAGCTCCTGCTGATCAACCCGGACGATCCGGTCGACCTGACCTATTCCGACGACTGCGAGAAATTCATCGTCAAGCTGCCGGCCTCATTTCTGGAAAGAGCCTGCACCGAAAATCAGTGGCGCGCGCCGGGTGAGGGCATTCGTTTCACAGCCAGCCGCTACGACCTTAAGAAGCTGGAAGGGATCGAAAGCCTGCTCGGGCTGATCTGCCAGGAAGCCGAAGCCGAGCATTGCGTGCCGCAGTTGCAGGAACAGTACAGCCGCATCATCGCGTCCAAGCTGTTATGCACCCTGGCCAACAACATTCATCGGGACCCGTTGAGCGAAAACTGCCTGTCTTTTGGGCGCATCACCGACTATATCGACGAGCATTTGAAGAAGGACATCTCGGTCGAACAACTGGCGCAGCTGGCGAACATGAGCCCGCGTTCGCTGTACATGCTGTTCGAACGCAAGGTCGGCACCACGCCGAAATCCTACATTCGCCAGCGCAAGCTGGAGCAGATCCACGGCCGTCTGAGCGATCCTTCCGGCAACGTCCGCAACATCACCGAGATCGCCATGGACTATGGCTTCCTGCACCTGGGGCGCTTCTCGGAAACCTACAAGAGCGCTTTCGGCGAGCTGCCGTCCGATACCCTGCGCAAGCATCACTAGCTCAGTCGTTAAGCGCCTGCGCTATTACCGGTTGTGCAGCGGCTGTCGAATGAAATCCGCAGATCGATCCGTTCCGCCATCGTCGCGCTGTTTGTCGCGTAGCGGTTGCCGGCGCTTTTCATTTCTTTACCGCGCCGTCCATAATTCCGACCAAATCGCTCGGATGTAGGTATTTTTCCATGCAGAACACGGCATCTTCGGATGTGTCGATTACGGCGCAAGAGCGTTATCGCGTACTTATCGACGCAGTTACCGATTACGCCATCTACATGCTCGATGTCGATGGCAAGGTTGCAAGCTGGAATACGGGCGCGAGGCGTTTCAAGGGTTACGAAGAGGCCGAAATCATCGGCCATCACTTCTCCCGCTTTTATACCGACGACGACCGTGCCGCAGGATTGCCCCAGCGCGCACTCACCATTGCAGCAACCGAGGGTCGCTTCGAAGGCGAGGGCTGGCGTGTGCGCAAGGATGGCACGCGCTTCTGGTGCCACGTGGTGATCGATCCGATATGGTCACCCACGGGCAGTTTGCTCGGCTTTGCCAAGGTCACTCGTGACCTGACCGAGCGCAAGCTGGTTGAGGAATCGCTGAAACAGAGCGAACAGCAGTTTCGCTTGCTGGTGCAGGGTGTCACCGATTACGCCATCTACATGCTTGACCCGACAGGGCGGGTGACCAACTGGAACATGGGCGCCCAACGCATCAAAGGCTATCTGCCTGACTAGATTATCGGGCAGCACTATTCGACCTTTTTTACCGCCGAAGATCGGGAAAATGGCGCCCCGCAGCGCGGTCTCGATACCGCATTGCGTGAAGGGCGGTTCGAAAGTCAGGGCTTGCGTGTGCGCAAGGACGGCTCGCACTTCTGGGCCAGCGTGGTGGTCGACCCGATCCGCAGTGAGACGGGCACCCTTATAGGTTTCGCCAAGATCACTCGCGATATCACCGAAACCGTAGAGGCCCAGCGCGAGCTGGAAACGGCGCGGGAGGCGTTGTTCCAGTCACAGAAAATGGAGTCCCTGGGGCGATTGACCGGTGGTATCGCTCACGACTTCAACAATCTTCTAATGGCCGTGCTGGGCGGGTTGGAAATCGTGCGCCGGCGGATGCCGGAGGATCCGAGAATCGTCCCGTTGCTGGACAACGCCATTCGCGGTGCCCAGCGTGGAATCTCGCTGTCCCAGCGCATGCTGGCCTTTGCGCGACGCCAGGATCTCAATCTTGAGCTGATCGATGTACCCGCTCTGGTGCGTGATATGGCCGACCTGCTTCAGCAGTCGCTTGGTCCCCGGGTGCAGATCGAAACCCGTTTCCCCCTCTCGCTCAAACCCGTTCTGGCCGATGCCAACCAGGTCGAGCTCGCGCTGCTCAACCTGGCAGTGAATGCGCGGGACGCGATGCCCGAGGGTGGCACCGTCACCATTTCGGCTCGTGAGCACCGGCTCGATTCGAGGGATGGCGCTCTGGAGCCTGGAGACTATCTTTGCCTGGCCTTGACGGATGAGGGCGAAGGCATGGACGAGGCCACGCTGGAACGGGCGACGGAGCCATTCTTCACCACCAAGGGTGTCGGCAAAGGTACGGGCTTGGGGCTCTCGATGGTCCATGGTCTGGCCGCGCAGTCTGGTGGCGGTTTGGTGCTCAAAAGCGAGAAGGGGCGTGGCACCACCGCTGAGTTGTGGCTGCCGACTGCCGCAAGTGCCGGTATGCCGGCGGACGCTGAACTGCTGCAGGTGCCCGAGTCGCAATGCCCGGCGGCGCTCAGCGTACTGGCGGTGGATGACGACCACCTGGTGTTGATGACAACCGGCGCGATGCTCGAGGAACTCGGTTGTCGGGTATTTGAGGCAGAGTCCGCCAAGCAGGCGCTGGATATCCTTGCGCAGAATACGGTTCACCTGGTGCTGACCGATCAGGCCATGCCTCAAATGACCGGAACACAACTGGCCGAAGTCGTCCGGCAGCGGTACCCGGACCTGCCAGTGATACTCGTCACCGGCTATGCTGACCAGCCGAACGGGCTGACAGGCGAGCTTCCCAGGCTCGGCAAGCCCTTCAGTCAGGACGAGCTGACGCAGAGCATCGCTGCGGTGATGAGCCAGCGCTGACGGTCAGCCCTCGGGTCAGTCTTGACGGGATTGGCCCAACACCCCGCTTGTCTCCACGTTCATACCTCCAAAATTCTCTCCATGTCCGCTTTCCATAGCTGGATCGCCCCACCTGTTGTTTTTGCAGAAAACGGATAAAGGTCCTGCAGGAAACGGATATTGATGCCGCTTCTCGCGCCGTAGCCTTCATCACGTAGAAACAATAACAACGGAGGCCCCGGCCATGTCCCTGGGATTCGACTACCTTGATTCGCTTGTAGAAGACGACAAAGAGAAGGGCATCTTCCGCTGCAGGCGTGAGATGTTCACCGACCCTCGGTTGTTCGATCTGGAGATGAAGCACATCTTCGAGGGCAACTGGCTGTATCTCGCTCATGAGAGTCAGATTCCCGAGAAGAACGACTATTACACGACCTATATGGGTCGCCAGCCGATCTTCATCGCACGCAACAAGGAAGGCGAACTCAACGCTTTCATCAATGCCTGCAGCCATCGTGGCGCCATGCTTTGCCGCTTCAAGAGTGGCAACAAGGCCACCTATACCTGCCCGTTTCACGGCTGGACGTTCAACAACTCCGGCAAGTTGCTGAAGGTCAAGGACCCGAAGGAAGCCGGCTACCCGGACAGCTTCAACTGCGACGGCTCCCATGACCTGAAGAAGATTGCCCGCTTCGAGTCCTATCGCGGCTTCCTGTTCGGCAGCTTGCGTGATGACGTGGCGCCGCTGGAGGAATTTCTCGGCGAGTCGAGGAAAATCATCGACATGGTCGTCGATCAATCGCCGGAAGGCATCGAAGTGTTGCGCGGCTCGTCCAGCTACGTCTTCGGTGGCAACTGGAAGCTGACTGCCGAAAACGGCGCCGACGGTTATCACGTCACCGCCGTGCATTGGAACTACGCCGCCACCCAACAGCAACGCAAGCTCCGCGATGCGGAAGGTGAGATCCGCACCATGAGCGCCGGTGGCTGGGGCAAGAAGGGCGGCGGTTTTTATTCCTTCGAGAACGGCCATCTGCTGCTCTGGACCCGCTGGGACAATCCGGAAGATCGTCCGCTGCATGCCCGCCGCGACGAGATGATCGCCGAGTTCGGCCAGGCGCGTACCGACTGGATGATCGGCAATTCACGCAACCTCTGCCTGTATCCGAATCTGTACCTCATGGACCAGTTCGGCTCGCAGCTGCGCATCGCCCGTCCGATCTCGGTCGATGAGACCGAAGTCACCATCTACTGCATCGCGCCCAAGGGCGAGAGCCCAGAAGCCCGCGCCACCCGCATCCGTCAGTACGAAGATTTCTTCAACGTCAGCGGCATGGCCACGCCGGATGACCTGGAAGAATTCCGCGCCTGCCAGGCCGGCTTCCAGGGGCGCGCCATGGAGTGGAACGACATGTCCCGCGGTGCCAAGCACTGGATCGAAGGGCCGGACGAGGGCGCGAGAGAAATCGATCTGCATCCCAAGCTGAGCGGCGTTCGCTCGGAAGACGAAGGCCTGTTCGTCATGCAGCACCAGTACTGGCAGCAGCAGATGATCAAGGCCGTCAAGGCGGAACAGGATCGGTTGATTCATGTGGAGGGCGCATAAATGACCCTTTCCTACGATGCCGCGCGTGACTTCCTTTATCGCGAAGCACGCTACCTCGACGACAAACAGTGGGACAGTTGGCTGGAGCTGTATGCGCCCGACGCCACCTTCTGGATGCCGGCCTGGGATGACCGCGATCAACTGACCGAAGATCCGCAAAGCGAAATCTCGCTGATCTGGTACGGCAACCGCGGTGGCCTGGAAGACCGCGTGTTCCGCATCAAGACCGAGCGCTCCAGCGCGACCATTCCAGATACCCGCACGAGCCACAACATCAGCAACCTGGAGCTGCTCGAGCAGGCCGATGGCGTCTGCAAGCTGCGTTACAACTGGCACACGATGAGCTTTCGCTACAAGACCGTCGACCACTTCTACGGCACCAACTTCTACACCCTCGACGTGCGTGGCGAAAACCCGCTGATCAAGGCCAAGAAGGTCGTGCTGAAGAACGACTACATCCGCCAGATGATCGACGTGTACCACCTGTGAGGGCGCAGCCATGACTTACAACATCGCACTGAATTTCGAAGACGGCGTCACTCGCTTCATCGAGACCAACCTCGGCGAGACCGTGGCTGACGCGGCTTATCGCCAGGGCATCAACATTCCGCTGGATTGCCGTGATGGCGCCTGCGGTGCCTGCAAATGCTTCGCCGAAGCCGGCCGTTACGACCTCGGCGAGGAATACATCGAAGACGCGCTCAGCGAAGACGAGGCCGAACAGGGCTATGTGCTGACCTGCCAGATGCGCGCCGAAAGCGATTGCGTAGTACGTGTGCCGGCGTCCTCGCAGGTGTGCAAGACCGAGCAGGTCACTTTCGAGGCGGCGATCAGCGCCGTGCGCCAGCTTTCCGAAAGCACCATCGCGCTGTCGATCAAGGGCGACGCGCTGAGCCAGCTGGCGTTCCTGCCGGGGCAGTACGTCAATCTCAAGGTGCCGGGCAGCGACCAGACCCGCGCCTACTCGTTCAGCTCGCTGCCCAAGGGTGGCGAGGTCAGCTTTCTGATCCGCAACGTGCCGGGTGGGCTGATGAGTAGTTTTCTCACCAACCTGGCCAAGGCGGGCGACAGCGTGACCCTGGCGGGCCCGTTGGGCAGCTTCTACCTGCGCGACATCAAGCGCCCACTGCTTTTGCTGGCGGGCGGAACAGGGCTGGCGCCGTTCACCGCGATGCTGGAGAAGATCGCCGAGCAGGGCAGCGAGCATCCGCTGCATCTGATCTACGGCGTCACCCTCGATCACGATCTGGTCGAGATGGAGAAACTCGAGGCTTTCGCCGCGCGCATCCCCAACTTCAGCTACAGCGCCTGCGTGGCCAGCCCGGACAGTTGCTATCCGCAGAAGGGCTACGTCACCCAGCACATCGAGCCCAAGCACCTCAACGACGGCGAAGTGGACATCTACCTCTGCGGCCCGCCGCCGATGGTCGAGGCGGTCAGCCAGTTCATCCGTGAACAGGGTCTGCAGCCCGCGAACTTCTACTACGAGAAGTTTGCCGCCAGCGCCTGACACCGTTGGTCTCGGCCCGAGAAACAAAAGCTTCGCCCCGGGGCGGGCCTCCCACAAAAGCAGCGAATGCACGCCAAACCCCAGTGGGAGGCGCGCCCCGCGGCGAACAGGCACCGCGGGTCTGTAGGGTGGGTAACCGCGAAGCGTTACCCACGCAAGGCTTCTCTGTAGGAACAAAAGGGGCGCTCAGCCTTGCTAGCGAAGGGATGCAGTCATCGACAGCAAGAGCTTCGCCCCGGGGCGGGCCTCCCACAAAAGCAGCGAATGCACGCCAAACCAGTGGGAGGCGCGCCCTCGCGGCGAACGGACACGAATCCTCACGACTCCATGAGGTTGGGAAAATGAACAAACGTTTTGAAAACAAAGTCGCCGTCATCACCGGCGCCGCCCAGGGCATTGGTCGCCGTGTGGCCGAGCGGATGGCCGAGGAGGGCGGATGCCTGCTGCTGGTGGACCGCTCCGAGCTGGTCCACGAACTGGCCGACGAGCTCGGCGCCAAGGGCGCGCAGGTTCTCACCCTGACCGCCGACCTCGAACAGTTCGCCGATTGCCATCGCGT
>Ga0070754_10002462_pt1 | contig 13665 bp, 27 predicted proteins | sample VirMetDEL_Sep_01_FD_75181 | JGI IMG/M metagenome (GOLD analysis project Ga0070754, IMG submission 75181) | Aqueous microbial communities from the Delaware River and Bay under freshwater to marine salinity gradient to study organic matter... | ecosystem: Environmental > Aquatic > Marine >... | reverse complement strand
TTGGTAATGAAAAATCGGTATGGTGATGAGTATCATTGGGAAAAACTCAATGACAAAGAATACAAGTTTGTAATGGAAGGTAACTCAATGGAGTACTGTCGTTTCGGTGGTAAACACCTTGAGCAATATATTGATTATAGCGATCTTGGTATGTTTGACCCGAGCGGCGGCCCGTATGTTAGGGTTGGTTCTAAGATTTACTTTGATGAGATTCAAGGCGGTCAGAAGGGCGATGAACCTTTGATTGTGGAACGCATTCGTTGGACTGATGATGGCATCATTGTAAAGGTGGAGTGATGAGTGAACAAAACTATTTTCCAGATAACTGGGTTATCCTAAAAATTAAAGAAGGCAAGTATGACAAAGGTTTCTACAAAGTGCTTGCTGGTTGGTCAGGTGGATATCTTTCAGGTGACAGTTGGCGTATGAACAGTGGTATCACCAAAGTAACCGAAGAAGGCGACCATTTGAAGTTTTGGGGTGCATCAGGTAGTTGCTATGTGTGTCACAAAAAAGGTTATCGCTTGACAATGGCTAACAGTGGAGTGTATAATCAACTCAAAGAGAATGAAGTATTTGAAGGTCAGATTACTCTGATGCCTGAAGATACTAATTGGATGGTATTACAAATGGAGTATGGCCATGAGCGATGACAAGTATACAGATATTGTGAGCGATGGTGGTATGGATTCTCGCAATAAACAGTCTGAAGCACTAGATGCATTGACAGAACTAAGCCAAGAAATGGAAAAAGCTCGTAAGCAGTACGAAGCCGATAATGACGATTGGTGGAACGGGCTAACTGAACAAGAGCGTGAAGATGCGTTCTATGCTGTGTGTAAGCGTATACACAAAGCAGAGCTACAGGACCGCGGCAGTTATCGTTATGCACTGTATGATGTGTTCGGGTTTGACATCAGCATGTATGGTCGTGGTATGGACTGTGGCTACATGGCTATTCACAATGCTATCTTTGATGGCGAGGACCTGCAGGCTATGAAATGTGTCACACGCTTTGAAGTAATTGACGATAATGGACGAACTTATGTAAAGTATCTCAACAAAGAAGAAGGAATCTTTTATGCTTTACAAGATGATAACAGAACATTAAAAGTCTTTATTGACGAATTAAGTTGGAAAGAGTACCTATGAAGGAGAGTGAGTGATGACAATGCCAAATGAACGCCGATGGGCTGTAAATAATACTCGACAGTTTTTAGTTGATTTAATGAATCCTAAAAAGACTCCACGAGTTCCTAAGGAAATTCGCAAAGAAGCATATCGTTGCTTAAAGCATTATCCTGGTGATTACTATATGGAAAAAGCGGCCGAACAGGCACCTGAAATTTTTGGCGATTGGGATTATTACAAAAATGACTAAATACATAGTTAGTATAGAAGAGGACCCAAAAACTGGAGAACTGATTTTACCTATTCCCGATGAACTAATAGTTGAAATGGGTTGGAGCGAAGGTGATGAATTAGTTTGGGAAGAAACTCTATTGTGTGAAGAACACGGTGAATATCCTGGATATACCTTGAGGAGGACGTTTGAAAATGAAGGTTGAGCTAATGAAGGTTGTGCTTGAAGTTGATTATACTACTTGGATTCGGCCGGAAGGTATTTTAAAATCTATATATGTTGGAGACCAATGCGAGCCTGAATGGGAAGAAGTACATACTTGGAAAGAATTAATTGACCGTGATTTAGAAAGCTATAAAGTACCTGGAGTAGATAAAATTGCAGAGTATCATAAAAAAGATATAGCATCGCTGATTAAAGGTTTAGAACAAGCTTCTGAATATATAAAAGCCCAAGTTGAAGAAATAGGCTATCATGAGCAAAGATAAAATTCCATTAAAGGGTGGAGCAGAATACGATGCTCTAACTAAAGCTCGCAAATGGTATAAATATTTAGATAGACCAGGTGTGGTCAAAAAGATTAAACGGCAATATAACAAAAGGTTTAGACAAAATGGAAAGAATCAAAGTAAATCCGGTAGCAAAGAACTTGAATAAGTTCAATAAGCCTGCTACGCATGTTGACCGTAAGAAAGCTATGAAAAAAGGTTATGAAAAACATCGTGGGGCTGTAGCGCAGTAGGGAGAGCGTCTGCTTTGCAAGCAGAAGGTCGCTGGTTCGATTCCAGTCAGCTCCACCATTTGGTATAAATTATGGAAAAACAAAAAGCTTATATTTTTGATGTTGATGGCACACTTACACCATCACGCGGAGTAATGGCGCCCGAGTTTAAAGAATACTTTCTTTCGTTTGCGCAAAAATACCCAGTTTATCTTATTACAGGTTCTGATAAACCAAAAACATTTGAGCAAGTTGGTTTTGAAATTTATGATGCTTGTCAAGCTGTGTATCAATGTAATGGTGCAGAAGTATGGAAAGGTAACAAGCGGATTAAAACAAGTGATTGGAAGCCTTCTTACGAAATGAAACACTTCTTAGAAAATCAAGCACGTAAGTCTCGTTATCCTATCAAAACAAGTAATCATGTTGAAGTTAGAACTGGTATGATTAATTTGAGTACTATTGGTCGCAACTGTAGTCAACAACAAAGAGAAGAATATTATAAATGGGACCAAATAAATCATGAGCGTATAGCTTATTCTAAGATAATCGAAAAAAGATTTCCAGAGATGCAAGTAACTATCGGTGGACAAATTTCCATTGATATATGTCCTAAAGGATTAAATAAAAGTATTATAGCAGATGATTTACATGAAGAATATGAACTATTTTTCTTTGGCGATAAATGTCATCACGGTGGAAATGATTATCCACTTAGAATGATTATAGAGCTTGGACAATATGGTAAAGCATTTAATGTTGGTAATTGGATGCAAACAAAAGAATTAATGGAATTGGAGGAAAAAACAAATGAAGTATAGAATTACTTATACACACGAACTCAAGCCAGAGGTTACGCTTGAAGTTGTAGGAACTAAAGAGCGAGAAGAAGACGGCAGAATGTATATTCGTCGTATTGATGGTATGATTATTGACATGCCAACTTCAAATATAACGGAAGAGGTTGAAATAAATTAATGATTCGGTCTGAAAAAGGTGAAAGAAAAATTGATTGGTATGTAAAATGGGTGGCATCCATTTTGGTATTATCAGCAATTATTTTTAGGTCAGCAGGGTCAGAGTTCCATTTGCTTGATTTATATTTTAGCTTTTTTGGAATAGGATTATGGTTATGGGTAAGTTTGCTTTGGGAAGACCGAGCACTTATTCTTTTGAATGGAGCTGCTTTTGCTATATTAGCTATTGGTATTGTAAGAGACCACGGTCAATGGTGGATGCAGTTTTGGACTAACCTTTTAGGGGGTTGACAAATCAAAACAAACGTGTTATAATAACACAAATTGTTTCATTAAATGTACAATGTGTATTTTAAGAAACAAAACATCTCCTCTTAGCTCAGTTGGATAGAGCATCTGGCTACGAACCAGAAGGCCGGGAGTTCGAATCTCTCAGAGGAGGCCAATTTGAGAATATATTATGGATAATTCACAAGAAGAAATCAAGCAGATTGTAAGCGAAAGCAAAGCAAGAAGTCTTGCGGCTGAACTGTCCAAAGAACGAAAGCGATTAAAAGAAGAACTCGCTGAGTTGCAAAGTGAAGTGGAAGACCTAACACCCACTACGCCTACAGGTACACCAGACTGGTATGTTAAATGGGTAGCAACTATTTTAGGTGTCGCAGGAGTATTTTTAATTAGTGCTGGTATGACACAAACAGGTCAAGTTGCATATTTACTTGCAAGCTCTTGTTGGGTATTCGTAGGAATGGCTTGGAGTGATAAAGCCATTATGATTGGTAGTGCTATAACAGGAACATCAGTAGCAATGAATTTAGTAACAAATTTAACTTAAGGAAAATATATTATGGAACAAACTGAAAAAAGTAAATTGCTAGAAGCATTAAAGAAAGGAACAGTAACTGTATCTTTTCGTAAAATCGACACAGGAGAATTAAGAGTCATGCCGTGCACTCTGAACCCTGCAGTATTGGAAGCAAACGGTGTAACAACCAAAGTAAATCTAACAGGCACGGATACTGAAGCATTCCCAGTATGGTCATTAGACAAAGACGCATGGCGCTCATTTAGATTAGATACAGTAGAAGGATGGGAGGTATTAGGTGAGTAGAACAAGTTCAATTCGTAAAGAACCAGCATTAGGTTCTAATGAATCCGGAAGTAATGGACCAGATACAATGTATGTCGTTGACTTAATTGAAAATGGAAAAGTGGTAGAATCCCGTAAGCTACCAGGTAAAAGCAAATCATATGCAAATGATGTTGCAGAAAACTGGGAATCTGGTTTAATTCAGCTGTTAATTGATTAATAAATACTTATGAGACTATGGGAATACTCATATAAGTCTGCTAGGATATTTTCTGACAGACCTTATGGATATAAACGATATATAGTCGACTGGGGTGACGGTAGAGAGACCATGTATAGTGGACTCTGGTACAAATTAGATACCGTTAGAGATTTAGTCAAAAAACAGGCAGATAAGATTGAGTAGATTACAAACATCTGGAACAATTAAGCCCTCACCTTAACAAGAGAAATAAAAAAATGCCCTTACAATCATCTGGTACTATTTCGTTAAACGATGTTAGAAATGAATTCGGCGCTTCCGGTTCGCCGGATATGGCCGAGTATTATCGAGGTGGCGGTAGAGTTCCTGATAATAATAACAATGTACCAACTTCTGGACAAATTGCTTTAAGTAATTTTTATAGTGGAGCAAATGGGTACTATGTTTCTGTAGGCCAATGGAATCCATTCAGTGGCTTCGTCGTTCGCGGGTACGATAACGGAGCAACAGGAACAGGTGGAGGAGGGTCAGTAAATCCAAATCGGTGGAGATCACAATCAGGCGGATATTTGATAGGTTGGTCTAGAGTTTCTCAATTTGTTTTTAAAGGAAGCACTAGCTACACTTTTTCTATAGGTATTCAAGGAAGCCACAGTAGATATCTTTTTAGTAGATATTATGATGGATCTTTTAACTTTTATACTTCTAGTGCAGGACTTACTAGCGCTAGCGGATATACAGTTTGGAGTTGGAACGCAGGCTATTGGGGCCAATACGGCGGTGGTGCCGTAAGATATTTTTTATATAATTAAAGGCATATTATAATGGCAATACGATTTGATTTAATAACTGAAATTAACGATACAGATTTTAACCGTTTATTTAATGATAGTATTGATAGCTTAAATAGTGGAACATATCCTTGGGAAATTACTCCTGTTGCGGATGGTGATAATCAAGCAAAACGTGCATATCTCCGAGCAAATTTCCAATCTCATTTAGATGCAGACAACGGAGTTCTTTTTACATGTTCAGAAGATGGGTATGTACTTACATTAAGCGCAGGATTTGTAAATGGCACACACTTTCTTGGGACGATGCTACTTGTCGGTCGTAACCAAGCAGGTAGTAAATCTTTTATGTACGCTCCCGAATATCATGCAGCAAGAGAAGCATTTTGGGACGAAGTAAATTATCTAACTTGGGATTTTCAAACACTAGGACCAGGTACAGCATTCTTTGACCATATAGCAACTGTTTATAATGATACAGTAACAAACAATCCTGATTGGATTCAGAATGCTCGAATGGCTCGAGCACGAGATGGAGATATGGCAGGTGAAATTGTATCAGGCGAAGCTAACACAACTATTGTTCCTGCTCATGCAATACAAGAAAACGAACTTGGTAATTCTGGTCTTAAAATGGTAGTAACTGAAGCTATAGCTGCAAACACCGACACAGCAAATACTGACATATTCGTCGACGAACCATTATTTTACGAACAATACGCAAACAACGAACCAATTTTTAACCCACCCCCTGAAGAATAAGGAAATACATAATGAAATATAAAGGACACAACGTCGAAGTACTCACTGACGTTAAAAAGAAAATTATTGACGACGCAACAAAACCTTATGATGGACTTTCAGCAGGACCTTTCAGAACTGCATTTGACAAAATGGAAGGCGTGTTTAGAAAAGAAGTTGTAAACTATAAAGTTGTAAATGGATATTTGCAGAAAGAAACTGCAAAGAGAGAATTTAGAGATGGAGATTACCATGATACGGTATCCATCGAAACACTACATAAAGTAGATTAAACAAAAGGGGCTTTGCGCCCCTTTTTACTATTGTTTACCGAAGGCTTTTCCAGCTTCAGATATACCAAAAGCACCTAATGTTACTACAACGAATGATGTGTAGATAGTATCAGAAATCACCAAGTCTTGTCCCCAGAATGCTGTTATTAAGTCGCATATACCAAAGACCGTCATTAAGAAAAAGGATATAAATCCAATTATTGATTTCTCATTAATATCATTTTCGTCACGGAACAGTGCACCAAATGAAAATTTAGTTTGAGGTTTTGCTGCTGCAGTAGCAACTTGCAATTCCTTAGATAGTTTTTCCATTTCTTTGATTTTATCTTGAGCTTCATCGAGCTTTAATACCATCTCAGTATATTTTTCAATATCAATGGTAGCTTCGCCTCTGCCGGTGTCTACTGTTTCTTTTGCCATTTTATTATGCCTCAGATTTCCATAGTGTCCATGCGCCGTAAACTAATCCGACCCAAGCCACTAGTTCGATGATTCCACCGAAAAGTAAATATCCACCACAGACAGCAATAATTAAACCACCATCCCATGATGTTCTTTCTCCGATTCTGTCAAGGACCCAATCCTTTCCAAGATTAACAAATCCTTTTAACATATCTAGATTTAGCATACAAATTCTCCTTTTATTTTTTATTTCAAATAAGCATGACTATATAACTATTTATAAATAAACTTTGTGAAAACCAGACAATATAATGGAGTGGTCATGTCAAACAATCTTAAAGCCTTAACAAAAGAACATCACGATAACGCAGAAAGAACAGAATTTGCAGATATGTTGTTGAGTGGTAATATTCCACCAAGATTATATCAACAATATTTAGCTGCGCAATTAGCAAATTATTCAGCACTTGAAAGTGCAGTTCAAGTTCCAATCGAATTAGAATCAATTTTTAGGTCAACTCAAATTGAAGATGATTTGATTGAATTAGAAAATATGTATGATTTACCTGAGGTTGAAGAACCTTTGAAAAGCGTTGTTGAATATCAAAGACATATCGACGTACTCTACGAAGACGAAAACAATACTGGATTGTTAGCACATTTATATGTAAGACATTTCGGCGATGCTCATGGTGGTCAAATTATTAAGAAACATGTTCCAGGTACTGGAGCAATGTATGAGTTTGACGATCGCAAAGGCCTGATCGCTGGAGTAAGAGAATTACTTGACGACAGTATGGCTGATGAAGCTAAAATTTGTTTTGAATTCGCAGAGCGTATGTTTATGGAATTAATAGAACTCTATAATGAGAATCCAGAAGATTATGATAGTAGTGAAACTATTTTAGCTGAACTAAACCAATTCGACGAATGATAGAATCAGAATTATTTGATAAGTTGAGAAACTTGTCAGGCGAGTTAAGGCGCTTATTTAGCTCTTACATGCAAGAAGTTGAGAATCCAAAACATATTGCAGACCTTGAAGGTTGGAGTGATTATTTTTGGGAAAGCGATACAATACGAAAAGCTCATTTAAAAACAATAGAACCTGTCGGTAAAAACAAACTATGGTTAATGCATATTAATATTTTTCCAAGAGAAAATGTTAATTTACCCATATTCGGTTTAGATATTGTAGCTAATCCAAAAAAAATCTCAGGGTGTTTCTGTGACTATTCTCCTATTACTGGTGGCCACCACCCTTATCTAGATAAATTTAGTTACGAGACTGAGGGGTTAACATGGACCCGAGCTAGAGTCATGCCTGATTGGGCTATGGAAATCTTCAGCCCTAATATTGTTGGTGCAGGTAGTATTCGTGAAGGTGAAGAAACAGAACAACTCTGTAGTATGGCTTATAATCTTGCATCGTTTTATTGTATGGAAATGAATAATCCAACCTACGCTAAAGACAAAGAACTCAACACACTTGAAGCACAAAACAAATATTGTCGTAATCAGAAAATGAATAAGATGCTACATAGCTCAATCCTTGCAATGGGAATATCCGAAGAGCGTAAAAACCAATATTTAGAGAATGTTTTATTTGAAGAAGTATAAATATATTATACGTTCATCTCAATAGAGACGGAAGTAGTCATGATGACGAAGGAACGCAATCTTTTCGGAGATTGACATGACTAAATATCAAACAATGGTCTTTAAGCATTCTGTTAAACGAGACCTACAGAGAGTAGTCAACACTCTAAAAGCCAAGAGAGAAGATAAGTCAAGGTACAACTTTCCTAGTGAAAACAAATTACCTGACTACATTGCTAAAAATCCTTGGTACTAAAAATAATTGTTGACAAACACGGTTAAACGTGTTATAATATATGGGCTTATTGGGAAATAGGCCCATTTTTTATCCACAAAAATATTAAAAACATGTTGACAATACATTGCTTTTAGTATATAATAACAGGAAATTATGACAAAAAAACAAAAACCAGGAGATAGTGATATGTCCGTTGTCGCACTGACACCAGATAAGATACACCATGAAATTTCTTCTAAATTATCAAAGGGTGTACCATATATTGATGCTCTTGTAGATTTTGCAGAAAAGAACAACTTAGAAATAGAGACCATAGCTCAAATTGTAAAGAAAAGCTCAATTCTTAAAGAAAAAATTAGAACTGAAGCTGTAGGTTTGAAAATGGTTAAACAAGAAGAAGAATCCACACTGAATGAACACATTGATAAATGACCAAGGATTTGAAACTTACATTAAATATCTAGCACTGAAAAAACATTTTACATCTGACGGCTATGACTATCATAAATATAATGGTAAAGTCAGAGCTTCAATGGATAAGTTTCGTACTAGACCTGATGCATATAGTTTTGCAAAACTGTCAAAAAAAGACGATGTAGTGAACTTTATGCTCGCAAACTTTATAAATAATCCAAATATCTGGATTCGCCAACTACTCGATTATGAGGCTGAAAATAGATATTTAAACTGGAGGAAAAAGATTGAGTCATTGACTTATACTTTTAAATCCGAGCTGAAAAATCTAGATGAAGATTGGACAGCTAATTTTATATCAAGGGATGGTCAACATCCTTACATTATGACTCAGTATAACCAGAGGAAGATTTCTCTAGAGACCTTCACCATTCTGGTACATGCTGCCAATATTTTTGACTATTGGGGTGAAAAAATTGTTGACAAAATAATCTCGCATGATATAATAAGACTCTCTAGAAAGTATAAACCCTTTCTAGTTTATGATGAACGGAAGTTTAAGGACATTATACGTGACCACTTCCAAACTTAATAAAACGCTATATAACGCTATACAAGGAGAAAACTATTATGGCAACTACAAACTTTGCTTCGCTTAAGAAGAATCGTACGAAGTCACTCGACGCGCTAAACGCACAGCTCGATAAGATTTCAACCAAATCCTACCAAGACCCTAACGAAGGGAAATTCTGGAAACCAACAAGAGATAAAGCTGGTAATGGCTTTGCGATTATTCGTTTCCTACCTGCTCCAAATAATGAGGAGATGCCTTTCGTAAGAATTTGGGACCACGGGTTCCAAGGACCTACAGGGTTATGGTATATCGAAAACAGCTTGACTACTATCAACCAAGACGACCCAGTATCTGAATACAACTCTAAGTTGTGGAATTCTGGTGTCGATGCTGATAAAGACCAAGCTCGTAAACAAAAGCGTAGATTGAAGTATACTTCAAATATCTATGTTGTCAAAGACCCAGCAAACCCAGAGAATGAAGGGAAGGTCTTTATGTACTCATTCGGTAAAAAGATTTTTGATAAGTTAAACGACTTGATGAATCCTACCTTTGAAGATGAAGAACCAGTAAATCCATTCGACCTATGGGAAGGTGCTAATTTCAGACTTAAAATTCGTAAGTTCGAGGGTTACCCGAACTATGACAAATCAGAGTTTGATGCACCTGCACCGCTATTAGATGACGATGCAGAACTTGAACGTGTTTGGAACCAAGAGCATTCTTTACAAGCTCTTACAGACCCTTCTAACTTTAAGTCATACGATGAACTCAAGCAAAAACTCTACAGAGTTCTTGACCTTGCAAATGAAACTCAAGAGGTTTCAGCACCATCACCGTATGAGGCAGAAGACAACGATGACCTTGATATTTCAAGCTCAATCAGAGAAGCTGCACCAGCTCCAGTAGCTGAAGCAGAAACTACATCACAAGTAGATGACGATGACGACGACCTTTCAATTTTTAAGGAACTTGCACGTAACTAATCTAAGGTGGGGGCTCTCGGGTCCCCATATTTACAGGAGAAAGTATGTCAATTAAACCAACAATAGATATGTCAAATTTTGACTTTGGCTTTACAGCCATGACAGAAGATGAACTGTCAGTCGTACAAGAAACTAAAGCTCAAGCAGAGTCTGCATCAGCATCAGCTGAAGAGGCAACACAAAGAGCTCAAATTATGTATGAGGCAATCATTCCATTGTTAAACAATCTCAAAGCAAATCCGGAAAAAGATTATATCTATTGGCCGAATCGTTATGAGAAACTTGACGCTTTTGCAGATAAACTACATCAAATTCTTAGCGGAGAATAATTATGAGTCTACTTGACAAAATGTTGAAGGCGGGTTCAGTCAAAGGGTCGACTGTACTATCAAAAAGTTCCTTCTTTAATACCAAAGACCCAATACAAACAGAACTACCAATTGTGAATATCGCATTCTGCGGTTCTCTCAATGGTGGTTTACTTCCAGGTTTAACTGTAGTAGCTGGTGAATCAAAGAGCTTCAAAACTCTTTTAGGCCTCTATTGCATGAAAGCTTATTTAAACAAATATCCAGATGGTGTTGCAATCTTATATGATTCTGAGTATGGTATTACTCCAGAATATCTTGAAAGCTACAACATTGATACTGACCGTGTTATTCACGTTCCAATCGAAGACGTCGAGCAATTAAAGTTTGACTGCACAAATCGCTTGAACGAGATTGACAAAGGAGATAAAGTCTTTATAATGATTGACTCTATTGGTAACCTTGCTTCCCGTAAAGAAGTTGATGATGCCTTAAATGAGAAATCAGTTGCTGATATGACGAGAGCAAAACAGCTTAAATCATTATTCAGAATTGTTACGCCTAAGCTAACAGGTAAAGACATTCCAATGATTGCTATCAACCACACTTATAAAGAAATTGGTCTGTTCCCTAAGAACATCGTTTCAGGTGGTACTGGTATTTACTATTCAGCAAACCAAATCTTTATCATTTCTAAATCTCAACAGAAAGAAGGTACTGACCTTGCAGGGTTTAAGTTCACTATTAATATTGAGAAATCTAGGTATGTTAAAGAAAAAGCTAAACTACCATTTACCGTATTATATGACACAGGTATCCAAAAGTATTCAAGTCTGTTTGACCTCGCACTTGAATCTGGACATTTGACAAAAGCTAATCAAGGATGGTATAATTTAGTTAATATGGACACAGGTGAAATCATTGAGCCTAAGCGTAGACTGAAAGATATTGAAGCAGACAATGAGTTCTTTGAAGGACTGATTTCTGACCCAAGGTTTAATGAATACGTTGAGAAAAAATTCAAATTAACTACATTAGAAATGGGAGATGCTGAAGATGATAGAGAAGACGATACTATCGAATCTGATACTGAATGAGGAATATAGCCGAAAGGTTTATCCTTATCTCAAAGATGATTATTTTGATGACTTGTCTTATCGTAAAATCTTCAACACCGTTACGGAATATGTAGAGCAATACAAAGAGCCTCCCACAATAGAGGCTCTTAAGCTCTCACTCGAAAAGCGTAAAGACCTTAACGAAGACACTTACAAAACAATTCATGAGTTGTTAAGTGAGTTCGAAGTTGATAAAACAACTAATCCACAGTTCTTGCTTGACGAAACAGAAAAGTTTTGCCAAGATAAAGATTTATATAACAGCATTCGTAAAAGTATTAACATACTTGACGGACAAGATAATGTTAACGATAAAGGTAGCATTCCAAAATTACTATCCGATAGTTTGGGCATCAGCTTTGACTCAAGTGTTGGTCACGACTTTTTAAATGACTATGAAGATCGTTACGAACATTACCACAGAAAAGAAGAGCGGATTCCGTTTGACATTGATATTCTAAACAAAATTACCAAAGGTGGTTTACCTCGTAAATCAATGACAGTATTACTTGCTACGACGGGTGGTGGTAAATCATTACTCAAATGCCACATGGCAGCTAATCATTTGATGTATGGTAAAAATGTTCTCTATATTACTATGGAAATGGCAGAAGAAGAAATCGGCCGACGTATTGATGCGAACATTATGGATATTACAATGGACGAAGTCAATGAGATTCCAAGAGATGTTTATGAAAAAAGGCTCAACAGATACAAAACTAAAACCACTGGTAAACTTGTCATTAAAGAGTATCCTACTGGTTCTGTGCATTCTGGTCACTTTAGACACTTACTAAATGAGCTTGAACAGAAGAAAAACTTTAAACCCGATGTGATATTCCTTGATTATCTTAATATTTGTGCTTCATCTCGTGTAAGAGGTGCTGCAGCATCAAGTAGTTATAACCTTGTTAAGAGTATTGCTGAAGAGGTTCGTGGCCTTGCGATGGAGTTTAACTGTGCACTTGTAACATCATCTCAGTTCAACCGTGATGGCTACGGCAACTCTGATGTTGACCTTACAAATACATCTGAATCTATGGGTATTACTCATACTGCTGACTGCATTCTTGGTCTTGTAACATCTGAACAGCTTGATGAGCTTGGGCAACTTATGCTTAAACAATTAAAGAATCGTTGGGGCGATATCAGTTGGTATCGTAGATTCCTTGTTGGTATTGATAGAGCAAAGATGAAAATCTATGAACTCGAAGAAAGTGCTCAAAACAATATTAACCTTGACGACAGTTCCGGAGGTGGCTCGGGAAAAAAGAAAGTGATTGATGATGGCCCTGTGTTTGACAAGACAGACATCGGTCAACGATTAAGCAAGAAAAAGAAAGGTGTATTCAGCGACGCTCATTTAATTTAATTTTTATAAATAACTGAAACACCATATTTTTAATAAAGGTATTATGAAAAGTTTTAGTTCATTTGCAAAACAACCATTAGAAGAAAAGCTTAAAGTATCCGATGGCTTAGGTGCATGGATTGATGATTTCCAAAAGTCAGATGCACCTCAATTTAAAAATGCAGATAAAGAAAAGCGACGTGATATGGCGATCGCTGCATTTACTTCTGCAGGTGGAAAACTCGATGAAAACGACCCTTGTTGGAGTACTCATAAACAAGTAGGAATGAAAAACAAAGGCAAGAAAATGGTGCCTAATTGTGTTCCTAAAGAAGAACGAAACATTAGTTTGAGCTTTGGAGATTTTTCAGGTTTAACGGAAGCACCTATTGATACTCCAGATTATGATGGAGATGATGTATCATTTGCTATCGATGTTTTATCAAAAATCGACAATGGTATTTCAACAATTGAAAGTGCTATTGAAATTGATAACA
>Ga0070754_10002457_pt1 | contig 13673 bp, 12 predicted proteins | sample VirMetDEL_Sep_01_FD_75181 | JGI IMG/M metagenome (GOLD analysis project Ga0070754, IMG submission 75181) | Aqueous microbial communities from the Delaware River and Bay under freshwater to marine salinity gradient to study organic matter... | ecosystem: Environmental > Aquatic > Marine >... | reverse complement strand
TTCAAACGCACCTTTAGGCTGTCTGAGCACGTTTACGTGCATGGAGCAGATCTAGTGGATGGCGTACTTGCAATTCAATTGAAGTATGTCGTGCCCGAAGAACTGCGTCCTCGTAGAATCGAAATCGGTCATAACGAGGAGAACACATATGACACAACACATTCTAAAGAACAGAAATTTTTGGCAGAAGATAATCGAGTGGTTTGAAAAAGTTGGTATGGCTCGCGCAATGCATGAGCTTCGCAGACATAATAACTACATAAGAACGTTCGAAGAGCTTCATAAACTTTCAGATAAAGAATTGACTGATATCGGTATTTCTAGATCAGATATTCGTTCAATCTCTGCTGAAACATATTACGACAACCGCTGATCTGCCATGTGTAGAAACAGCATTCGGGGGTGGCTCCGGTCACCCCCAGCATTAAAGGAGATATAATATGCGTGAGCAACTTTTAACAGCTGCCCGGAAACACGCAGAAGGGCATGTTGAAAAACATAGGATGAACATTGAAGTTTATCTAGCTAACCCTGCCGGTATTGGTGAACATAGCGACATTATCGAAGCTATTGAAATCGAACTAGCAGAGATGGCAAAGTATCAAGACCAACTAGATATTCTAGAAGAATATTTTTAATTTAAAGGAAACACACACATGACACAGAAAAATCCCTTTGAAATCCGTGCTGAAATGGTCGAACTGGCCAAACAGTATATGGATAACCAACAAGCTTATGCAGTTACTATGGCTGAGTTGATGTTCAAAGAAGGCAAAGTACAGATGGAAGAAATGCAAAAATCTTACCAAATGTATTCAGTTGAAGACCTAATGGAAACTGCAAAGAAATTCTATTCTTTCGTTTCTACAAAGGATACGGACAAATAACTCCTTGCGGTATACTCTAAAATTAAAGGCGGCTTCGGTCGCCTTTTTTACTTGCTATTTCCTGAAATATATAGTATACTATATGGACAGTAACAACGTGGAGGTATTATGGATTTCTACACATCAGTTTTTCAAAGAGGTGACAGGATTTATGTCAGAGGATACCGAAACGGCAAGCGCGATACCTACATCGAAGATTACCACCCCTACATGTTTATCCCTAAACCCGATGGCAAATATAAGACCATCGAAGGTAAACCTGTAGATAAAATTGACTTCAACTCTATTTCTGATGCAAAGGATTTTATCAACCGTTACAAAGACATCTCTAATATGGAGATTTACGGTTATGATAACTTCGCATACACTCATATTTTTGACGAATTTACAGGTGAAATTGACTATGATCCTACTCTAGTCAAAGTAGGAACTATCGACATTGAATGTAAAGCAGACGAAGGCTTTCCCGATATTGAATTGGCCGATAAAGAAATTACAGCCATCACCCTCCGGGTGGATGGTCAATCAGTGGTATTTGGTTGCTGGGAGTTTGAGACTGAAGATAGTTCTGTTCATTATATTCGCTGCGCCGATGAAGCAACTCTGTTGACCAAGTTCATTGAAGTCTGGCAAAAGCTTGATCTTGATATTGTGACTGGTTGGAACATTGAGTTCTTCGACATTCCTTATCTTGTAAACCGCATTAAAAACGTATTGAATTTTACAGAAGCTAAAAAGCTTTCCCCTTGGAATATTCTTACTGAGAAGAAAATTGAGTTTCGTAATAAACAAAATCAAAGCTACAACATCTTTGGATTAACTATCCTTGACTATTATCAACTATACCGGAAGTTTAAGTTCGGCAATCAAGAATCTTACAAACTTGACTTTATCGCTGAAATCGAATTGGGCGAGAAAAAGATTGATTATTCAGAATATGGTAATCTGTTAGAACTGTATAAAAACAATTACCAGAAGTTTATTGAATATAACATTCATGACTGTGTTCTGGTCGACCGTCTAGATGATAAGCTCAAATTTATTGAGCAGGTAATGGCTATTGCTTATGACGCAAAAGTCAACTATAATGATACTATGACAACGGTCCGTCCATGGGATGTTATCATTCATAATTACCTCCTTGAGCAGAATATTGTTATCCCTCAGTTTAAGAAACAGAGCGATGACGAGGATTTGGTCGGTGGGTTTGTTAAAGAGCCTAAAGTTGGATTGAGTGAATGGGTTGTGTCTTTTGACCTTAATTCGCTTTACCCTCACCTGATTATGCAGTATAATATCAGTCCGGAGACTTTCCGTGGCAGAACTGATGATATTGCGCCGATTGATACTTTGATTACTGGTAAATTCATCAACAATACTGATTACGCAATGGCGGCGAATGGTTGTCTTTATACGAAAGACTTTCAAGGCTTTCTACCAGCCTTGATGGAAAAGATGTATAATGATCGTTCTGTTTATAAAAGAAAGATGCTTGAGGCTAAAAAGCGTTATGAAGCGACTAAAGACCCAGAGGAGTCTAAACTGGTAGCAAGATACCATAATATGCAGCTTGCTAAAAAGATTCAGCTAAACTCAGCTTATGGTGCGCTCGGCAACCTTTACTTCCGTTGGTTTAATCATAACCACGCCGAAGCGATTACCATGTCAGGTCAGCTTTCTATCCGTTGGATTGAACGCCGCATTAATTACTACTTGAATAAAATGTTAAAGACCAACACTGATTATGTTGTGGCTTCTGACACTGACTCAATCTATGTCGAATTGAAGGGGTTGGTTGATATGCTTGGTGGTGATAAAGCCACTGACGAAATCGTTGATATTATTGACCAGTTTGCCGTTGCTAAGATTGAGCCTTATATTGATAGTTGTTATCAAGAACTTGCTGATATGATGGGCGCGTATCAGCAGAAGATGAAGATGAAACGAGAAACTATCGCTGATAAAGCCGTTTGGAAAAAGAAAAAGATCTATATTCTAAACGCCTGGGACATTGAAGGTGTGCGTTTCAAAGAGCCTCAGCTAAAAATGTCTGGTATCGAGGCGGTTCGTTCTTCAACTCCGCAGTCTTGTCGTAGCTCTATTAAAGATGCGCTTGCTATCATCATGAATGGTTCTGAAGAAGAACTTATTGATTATATTGAGAATTTCCACAAAGAGTTTATGAATCTAAGGTTTGAAGAAGTAGCCTTCCCGCGAGGTGTAAAAAATATGGAGAAATATCGAGACGCAGCAACTATATATAAGAAAGCTACCCCCATTCAAGTTAAAGGCGCACTGCTCTTTAACCACTGGCTTAACAAAAATAATATTCAACACATACCACCAATTCAAAACGGTGATAAAATCCGTTTCGCTTATCTAAAACAGCCCAACCTTATTCATGAGTCTGTTATTGCAGTTCCTGATGAATTGCCAAATGAGATGGATTTAGATCGGTTCATTGACAGGGAAATGCAATTTGAAAAGGCTTTTCTTGGACCAGTAAAATCTGTTGCGAATATAATTGGTTGGAACACAGAAAAAACATCAACTTTAGAGGATTTCTTCTCATGACAGAAAAAGAGCAATGGCCCGATAACCCTTTAGAAGACACTGGTCACAGGATCCCCAAAAAGAAAGAGAATGATAAATGAAAGAAATGTTTGACTTCGGTTTTACCGCTGTAGACGAAGAGGCTCTAGATAATAGTAAAAATGTTATTGAAGACCTTTCGGCTAATAACGAGAACTTGGCAAGTGAAGTTGAGTTTTATAAACAAAACATGGAGGGGCTTAGAAACCTAATAATGCCCCTACTGAATAACCTAATGAAGAACCCTGAAAAGGATTATATTCATTGGCCAGCCCGTGAAGAAAAGATTAAAGCATTTATTGAAAAACTAGACAATTATTTCGAGGAGTTTTGAATATGTCAATTAAAGACCGCCTTATCAAAAACAGCACTATCAATCTGACAAGCACTCTTGAGGATAGCAAGATCTTTCTTAAGAAAGATATGATTCCTACCAGCGTTCCAATGATTAATGTCGCGCTTTCGGGTAGCGTTGACGGTGGTATGACGCCAGGATTGACTATGCTTGCTGGTCCTTCTAAACACTTCAAAACTGGCTTTGCGCTTCTGCTCGCTTCTTCTTTTATAAAGAAATATCCTGAAGGTGTTGTTCTATTCTATGATTCCGAGTTTGGCACACCACAAGGTTATTTCCAGACCTTTGGTATCCCGCTTGATTCTGTTATTCATACTCCGATCACTGACGTTGAAGAACTGAAATTTGATATTATGAAGCAGTTGAAAGAGATTGGTCGCGACGATCAAGTTCTTATCATTATTGACTCTATTGGTAACTTGGCTTCTAAGAAAGAAGTTGAAGATGCTATGAATGAGAAAAGCGTTGCAGATATGAGCCGCGCGAAACAGCTCAAATCTCTATTCCGTATGGTAACTCCTCACCTTTCTCTTAAAGACATTCCTATGGTTGCTATCAACCACACCTATAAAGAGATTGGTATGTTCCCGAAAGATATCGTTGGCGGTGGTACTGGGTCATATTACTCAGCTGATAATATCTGGATTCTTGGTCGCCAACAGGATAAAGATGGAACTGAGATTGCAGGGTATCACTTTGTAATTAATATTGAAAAGTCGCGCTATGTGCGTGAAAAGAGTAAAGTTCCAATTACTGTTTCTTTTGAGGGTGGTATCAATCGCTGGTCAGGTCTTATGGATATTGCTCTGGAATTGGGTTATCTTCATAAGCCGAAGGTTGGTTGGTATTGTCAGACCAATCCTGAAACTGGTGAAGTTCTCTCTGATAAAAACTACCGAGCAAAAGAAATTGCCAATAATTCAGATTTTTGGAAGAATATGCTCTCAACAACTGACTTTGCAAAGGCGATTGAAAAGAAATATAAAATGGCTATGGGTAGCATTATTTCACAGGATGAAGAAGATGCCGCAGAAGTTAATATCTGAGTTTTATAATAAAGATAAAAGTAAAATTGCTAAAATAGTTTTGGAAGATGAGATTTTAATCCTTGACTTTTATGAAGAAAACAAGTATACTCATACTATACGTTACCCTTCTAAAACTTTTAGATATGTTTCGGATGCTGCCGAAAACTTTGTTCTCGGTCACTTTTCTAATTACAAAGAATATTCAGAGGTATAAATGGGTCTTGATCATGTCATCTTTAGTAATCTTATTCAAAATGAGGAGTATGGCCGAAAGGTCATACCCTTCCTCAAGGAAGAATATTTCTCTCATCATTCAGATCGAGTAATCTTTGATCTTATTGATAGTTACATGAAAGAATACAACGCATTCCCCTCAAAGGAAGCGTTAATGATCGATCTAAGCAATAAAGATGGTATCAATGAGCAAACCTTTAAAGAGTGTAAAGATGTAATTTCATCATTCACTTATGATCCTGATACAAAGCTTGATTGGCTAGTTGATAAGACTGAAGAGTTTTGTCAAGAAAAAGCTGTTTACAATGCCATCATGAAGTCTATTGAGATTATTGATGGTAAAGATAATAAAACGTCTAAGGGCGGTATCCCTCAGATTCTAACAGATGCTTTGGGTGTATCTTTTGACAGTCATATTGGCCATGACTTTCTTGATGACGCAGAATCGCGTTATGACTTCTATCATGCTAAAGAACTTCGTGTACCGTTTGACCTTCATTATATGAATGAGATCACCCAAGGCGGTTTGCCAAAGAAAACTCTAAACATTATCCTTGCAGGAACTGGCGTTGGTAAATCTTTGGCTATGTGTCATATGGCAGCAGCTAACCTATCTGCTGGTTATAATGTTCTGTATATTACTATGGAAATGGCTGAAGAACGTATTGCTGAACGTATTGATGCAAACTTGCTCGATGTGACAGTTGACGATCTAAAACTTCTACCCCGTGAATCTTATAATAAAAAGATTGAGCGTCTTCGATCTAAAGCTAAAGGTAAACTGAAGATCAAAGAATATCCTACTGCATCAGCAGGTTCAGCAAACTTTCGTCATCTTATTAACGAGTTGAAGATTAAGAAAAACTTTATTCCAGATATTATCTATATTGACTATTTGAATATCTGTATGTCATCGAGGATTAGAAATGGAGCCAACGTCAATTCTTATACCCTTGTCAAAGCAATCGCAGAAGAACTCCGAGGGCTGGCAGTGGAAAACAATGTTCCTATCATCTCTGCGACTCAAACGACTCGAGGAGGATATTCGAACAGCGACGTGGGATTGGAGGATACATCGGAATCCTTTGGACTCCCAGCCACAGCTGATTTTATGTTTGCGCTCATCACCTCAGAGGAGTTGGAAGACATGGGTCAAATTATGGTTAAGCAGCTTAAGAATAGATACTCTGATCCTGGGATTAATCGTAGGTTTGTTGTTGGGGTTGATCGTTCCCGTATGAGATTGTATGATGTAGAAGATTCTGCTCAAGACATTATGGATGGGCCTGTAATGGACAAGAGTAGATTTGTGGAACGTGAAGAAGAAATGTTTGGTAAACCTAAATTTGATAACAGTAAATTTGAAGGATTTAAGTAATGCTCACATACCGAATGAAAGAAGTAAACGGTAAATTCGTTATTGAAGAACACGAAACAGGATTAGAGGTTCAACGATATAAATAACAAAATTCCGCCCGAGAAACTTTAAGAAATCTTAATATGGGCGGTGGATTTGATGGATTTACTCCAACTTTTTTCACTAAAAACGTCAAATTAAAGTGACTGTTTGACTAAATAGAACTATGAATAAAACATGTAGGACTGCAAAATGTCCAGAGGCAAGAGACGCGAAAGGGTCAATGGAATAGTCAGGAGAAATCGGTGGGGTTCCGCCTGACCATGTTTTTTGAGGGGCGAGTCTGAAAAGGCTCGCCCTTTTCGTTTTTATAAATAGAATAAAAAAAAGGTTTTTACATGATTCGTTTTAGCTCATTCTTAAAAGAAGAAGATGAAGTGCAGCCTCAGAATACTAGAAGTGCAAAGCACTATTTTGACATTGACGAAACTCTATTTGCTCATGACCATAGCAAACTGAGAGTGCATGTAAGAGATCCAAACGGTAATAAAATACAGACCCTTACCAACCAAGAATTTAATAGTCACGAGCTTCCTAAAGGTCATTCATACGACTTTAGCGAGTTTAGAAGTTCAGACGTATTCCAACAGTCAGCTTCACCAATTCGTAGTATGATTGCTAAAATGAAAGCTATGAAGAAAAATGGTGCTGATGTTGAGATGTTAACAGCTCGCGCTGACCTTGATGATAAAAATAAATTCGGTCAGTTTATGAATAAATATGGTATAGATATTACTCCGGGTTCTGGTATTCATGTCCGTAGAGCTGGTAATATGGCAGGTAAACCAGCTGATACCAAGGCCGCCCATGTCGCAGATGCAATTCAAAGAGATGATCATTCAGAGGTTCATCTGTATGACGATTCAATTGATAACATCAATGGTATGTTAAAGCTAAAGAAACAATTCCCAGATGTCACGTTTCATGGCCATCATGTTCAACATGATCCTGAAACTGGCGGGGTAAATATAACTAGATATTCAAAATAAGAGGTTGCGTGATGTTAAGTCTTAATAATTTTTTAAAAGAAGTTTTTTCAAATTATTTGCTCGAAGATGAACAAGGTATAGCGGAACCTAATTCTTCTTCAAGAAATGCAGGTGGAGTGTTACATGAATTATTAACTGGTTATTATTTAAATGGTGGTAAAAGAGAAAATGTAAACGAACAAGAAGCTCATATGCCTAAACATGAAGATATTGATGGTTTGTCTCCGCATGAAGCATATTTACACTATTCAAAAAATTTAACCCCAAAACAATTAGAAAAAGCTCACGAATTAGCGCAACATGCAGCAAATTATTTAAGAGAACATGCAGAATCTAATGGAGATAAGATAAGTCACGTCCACTGGACTTCAAAACCTGGAGATATTGAAAGATCTACTGGAATTTCATCAACTCAAAAAGAAGATCCTTCTGATATTGTTATTACTACTGAGAGCGGTAAACACATCGGTGTAAGTTTAAAAAGATCTGGTTCTACAAGAAATGTTCCAATAGCTAACCCAGGATCTGATTCAATCCATAAAGGTAGAGAAACTCAACAAGAACTTAGAAATGCAGTTGTTAGCGCCATACCAGAAATTGGCAGCATGAGTAATAAAGAAAAAAGAAAAGCTTTTTTGAGGCAGAACCCAAAATCTCACGCAAAAGCTAAAGAAATAGTTAGAAATCATTTAGCTAAAATGTCAGATAATACCGCAGAGTATTTAAGAAATTTACGACCTGAAGAATTGGCGCAACATTTAAGAGAAAACGTTTTACACGCTCACACAACACCTATGCAAGAACAAGGTCATGAACATATGAGATTGACCACTTGGGATAGTGCTGGAGGACCAAGCACATCGCACATAGATCCAGGCCAACATTATGAACATATTTTACAAAACCCTGAAAATATAATTGTTCAATCTACTGGTCAAGGTGTTGGTTTTTATATTAAGCACCCCGAAACTGGAAAGATGTTAAAATTTGCCGGTCAAAATATTAAAATTGACAGTCAATCTGATCCAATGAGTACAATAAAAAGTTCAACACAAGATAATTTTAACGCTATTGGAGAAACTAAAAGTTTTATGTCAAAAAAACAAAAAGCTACAAAATCTAAAGAAGAAGCTGGTTCTGGGCAACATGGTCCAGTAGATTTTCATAGCAAAGATGAACTAAGACCTGTTAATGAAAACATCCAATTGCATGAAGCAACATCAGACCCAAATAAACAAACTCATCTAGAGCACATTGAAGATTTGGCATACGACGGACACGACGGTGTAGGGTTAGCTGACCAACATCTGAGACAGATGCATAACTATCTTCTTGGTGCAAAAAGAAATACACCCGACAGGGTTGAAACAAAGGTTGACGGTGCACCAGCCTTCCATATCTTTAAAGATAATGAAGGTAGAATCGGTGTTGGTACCAAGTCAATGTTTAATAAGAACCCAAAGCTAAACTTTACAGATGAAGATATTGACGCTAACCATGGCCATGCTCCAGGATTAGCAGCTGTTCTTAAACAAACCCTGGCACACGCGCACAAAATGGTTCCTCCTGATATGAAGCCAGGAGAAATCTATAAGGGCGATTTCTTATTCGGTGACGGATCTTCTGGAAGAGATGTTGAATCCGGTGACGATTTCCATGAGTTCCAGCCAAACACTCTGAGATATAAAGTCCCTAAAGATAGCCCAGAAGGCGCTAGAATCGGTAACGCCAAGGTTGGTGTTGCTCTTCATACATATTTCGGTCCTGATGGCGTTGCAGGCCCAATTGATAAAAAACGTAGAGCAAAACTTCTGGATCATCCGGATGTATATAACTATGATCCATCTGTTCAAGCGAATCCTGTAAATCATACACCTGTTGAACAGAGAGCATTTGAAGAACATATGGAAAATGCTCGCAAGGCTTACAATAGAATCAAGCCAGAGGTCTATGACGATTTAACTGGTCATGACCAACATATGAGAACTTACACCAACAAGCGCGTAAGAGAAGGTGCTGAAGGACCAGGAAACGTAGACGAATATCTTGATATCTTAAATCAAAAAGCTCAAAAAGATATTGGTAGTGTTAAGACTCAGGCTGCAAAGGATAGAAAAACCAAACAGCATGCGGCATTAATGCAGCAAGTTGTTCAAAACGCAAAACACGTCCAGAATATCTTTGATTTACATAATCATCTACAGAATGCCAAGAATACACTTATTGGCGTTGCTGGTAAAAACTCAGGAGAAGCTGTTGAACTTCCAGATGGTTCAGCAACTGGACATGAGGGATACGTATCTACTATTAAAACTGATGGTGGTCAACATCAAGGTAAATTCGTTGATCGTGCGGAGTTCTCAAGAGCAAACTTCGCTCAAGGCTCTTTCCAGAAACCAGTTCAAGAATCTCTCGAAGAAGGAATTATTGACCGTCTAAAAGGTGTATTTAATGCATTTAGAGGTAATAAGACCAATGCGCAGAACCATCACCTTGTTTGGGGAAGAATGAACCCAATTCATGCTGGACATGAATTGGTAATGGGTGCAGCTCAAGAAGCTGCTAAAGGTGATAACGGAAACGTTTCTCTCGTTTTATCAGGAACTCAAGATAAAACCAAGAATCCGCTTTCACCTGAACAAAAGGTTAAACACGCTAAAAGGGCATTCCCTGGAGTTGACGTTTCAGTTGCTGATAAATCCTCACCAACTATTCTTCACCAAGCAACAAAATTATTTGATAATGGTGTTAAAAACCTGACTGTTCATGTTGGCTCTGACAGAGTTGACCAGTTCAAATCTCTTTTACATAATTACAATGGTGTTGAAGGTAAAGGGCATGGGTTCTATCAATTCCATAACATTAATGTTGTCCCAGCTGGCGGTGAGAGGGACGAAGAAGCTGAAGGTGTTTCAGGTGCTTCTGCGACTAAAATGAGACAAGCTGCAGCTGATGGTGATAGGGAAGCTTTCCATGCAATGGCACCATCAAATATGAAGCCTGAACATAAAGACGAAATGATGGCTGATGTTCAAGCTGGTATGACCAGAAAAGAATCACTCAGCTCATACCTTGTTGATAGATTTAAGATGTTAAGTGAATAATTATTATAAATAGATCGTTAGTGCGATAAGGCTACGGCAGACTCGCTATGTATGATCTTGGATAAGCCTAAAGGGAAACTCCAATGGTAGATAAAAATAAAGAAGCCACTCAGCTAGACGAGCGAAGTGATGAGTCTGCCGTAGCTCTCACCGAGAAACAGCTTGCTTCTCTGTATAAAAAATCAAAAAAATCAGGATATTCTCTAGAAACGCTTGAAGAAGTGTATAATAGAGGTTTATCTTCATGGGATGAATCCACTAACCAAACCCCCGAGCAATATGGCTTCGGTAGGGTCAATTCGTTTATTGCCGGAGGGTATGCAATGGAATTAGATGAAGACTTGCTTAATGAAAGCACAGCAGCGCTTAAAAAGAAAGCTAAGAAATCGGGTATACCGCTTTCTATTCTAAGACAAGTTTACAAGCGTGGTGTTGCGGCTTGGAGAACTGGTCATAGACCAGGAACTACCCCCCAGCAGTGGGCGTTAGCAAGAGTTAATTCATTCATTACTAAAGGTTCTGGTACTTGGGGTAAAGCTGATAAAGACCTAGCTGCAAAGGCGCGCAAAGCTAAGAAAAAGGTTAATGAAGAAGCTGAAATGATAGCTGAGGCTATGGTAGCAAAATACAGAACTGGAGACGCTAGAACAGATGCTAGAAGAGAAAAGCATTTTGATCGCGGAACAGCTATGAATGATGACAACCCAGAAGCGTATAGAGATGCTCCTGGAGATAAGGAAGCCAGAGAAAGAGGTATTCCTGAGTCTGAACACACTAAAAGATATAGAAGAATGTATGGGGAAGAACACTGTGATTGCCCATATTGCATGGCAGAAAGACAATCTACTAATCCAGATGATTCTTCATCAAGATTTGACGGCACTGATAGTTTAGTAGGGATTTATAAAGCAATGACTCCAGGGCAAAGTAATACGTTTAGAGCAATTAAAGATGTTGTCAGAGATGTAAGAGAATCTGAAGAGCTTTCCGAAAAGGCCACTTCAAGGGCGCAGCAAAGACTTATGGGCGTTGCTTTGGCATATAAAAGGGGTGAGACTGAATCGGCTTCTGCTGAAGTAAGACGCCTAGCCAGAACTATGACGGAAAAAGAATTAGAAGATTTTGCAAGAACTAAGCACAAAGGATTGCCCGAAAGAGTTGAAGAAGAAACTCTTCAAGAAGCTACTTACAAAGGTAAGAAAGTCAAGCTAAACAAACCATTTAGGACTTCAGGTGGTAAAAAGAAATTCGCTGTTTACGTTGATCCAGATGGTGATGGTAAGGCTCAAATCGTTCGTTTCGGTGATCCGAATATGAGTATTAAGAAAAACCAACCTGCGAGGAAGAAGTCATACTGCGCTCGTTCTAGAGGTATTGGTAAATTAAATGATAAGACTAGCGCCAATTACTGGTCAAGAAAAATGTGGGATTGTTGATATTATAAATATCAATAAAACAAAGGGTAAATAAATGTCCGAAAAATATACCAGTTTAGAACACGCTATAAGAAATATTGTTGAGCGTAAAAATGACCCTTGCTGGGATGGGTACAAACAAGAGGGTATGAAGAAAAAGAACGGTAAAAACGTTCCTAATTGTGTGCCTGAAGAAACTGATAATATGACTCAAGCTATTCTTGAAGGTGGGCATACGCTTGAAGAAGAAAGACCAAGTTTCCATGGTGCCGCTGTGGGCAGTCTTTTTCAAAGATTAGGTGGTTTAAGTCCAGAAGAAATAACAAGAAGATTATCAGAGCTTCCACCAGAAGCACCAACTGGTAATTTACCAGCAGTCATACCCCAAGATCAAACTGCTCCAGCTCTTATTAATCCTGAAACTGCAACAAGACCTGATGCATTAATTAACCCTGAAACTGCAACAAGAACCGATGCTCTTAGAGCTGCTCCAGATCTAGATACAATAACTACCACAACCACTAGAACTGATACTGAGACCCTACCAGCTGTTAGAACTGCTACCGAAACCCTACCAGCTGTTAGGACTGCTACCGAAACCCTACCAGCTGTTAGGACTGCTACTGATACCCCCAAACCCCCAAGGGGTGGGGGTGGACCTACAAGGGGGAGACCTAGAAGGGGATTACTTTCACCAGGAATGGGTGGTTTCAATTTACCAGTAACAGACTCAGCTGCAGCTAGCGGTCCTGATTACGCATCAATTCATATGCATATGGCAGACCCTTATATTGCCAGAGGTGTAAATGAAGAAGCTGATGCAACTGCTGAAAGATCAAAGATTGAGAATGTTGCTCGTCCTTCTGCAAGAAGAGATAGAGTTGTCAAACAACAAGAAATTCAAAAGAAAATAATAGATGAGAATAGATCTCTGGCCGCTACAGTTAAAAAGAATGTAGAAGAGACTAGAAAACGTGAAAGAAATTCTTCACCAATAATTACAAACCCTAAAACTAACGACCCAGATCCAGACGGGTATCCAGGAGGCTACTAATGACTAATCCATATATTGAAGGTTTCTTAAAGATTGAAGAGGCCAGAAAAAAAGGTTCAGGAAACGTTTTTACTGAAGCTAAGAAATTAACAGCTGCACAAAAGCGTGAACTTGATAAAAATAATAACGACAGAATTGACGCTGAAGATTTTGAGATGCTTCGTAATGAAAAACGTGTAAATGAAGCTATTGCAAAGGCTGTGAATGAGGGGCAGCTTGGTGACGTATTAGAATCATTAACAACTGAAGAACTAATTGACATTTTTGCTGAAATGGTCGCAGAATCTGTAATTAATGGTGATGAAATTTTAAATGAAGAAGGTGGAAAAGCCTTTATCCCGGGTCTTCTTCGTAGTCTTTTTGGAGCTGCCGGAGGTTTAACACCAGATGAACTAGCAGCACAGTTAGGACAGTTAGAAAGACCCTCAGCAATAGAAAGAGCTGGTACAAGACTAGGTATAGATTCAGATGAAGTTGCTGACGCCCTTGGAATTGGATCCGCTAGGGCTTCAACAACACCACCTGTTAGGCCTGCAGTACCAGAAATACCTGATAGTGGAGCTGCAGTAAGACCACCAAGAGGAGATACACCAAGATC
>Ga0070754_10002454_pt1 | contig 13684 bp, 9 predicted proteins | sample VirMetDEL_Sep_01_FD_75181 | JGI IMG/M metagenome (GOLD analysis project Ga0070754, IMG submission 75181) | Aqueous microbial communities from the Delaware River and Bay under freshwater to marine salinity gradient to study organic matter... | ecosystem: Environmental > Aquatic > Marine > Coastal... | reverse complement strand
GTTGGCGCTGACGAGAACGCGCCGGTATAATCCGCCGGCCTTCTGGGGGCCTATAGCTCAGTTGGTTAGAGCAGAGGACTCATAATCCTTTGGTCCACGGTTCGAGTCCGTGTGGGCCCACCACCTTCAAAGCCGCGCACTGCGCGGCTTTCGCGTTTATGACCCTAGCCTGCTAAGACCTCATGTCACTGCATTCACGAATGCCGTACTCGATTCGGCTCATGGCATGAGCCGAATAGCGCCTCTAATCGGCTCACCCCGAGATATCTCCAAACTGCTGCTTCAGAACAGACGCTTGTCGACCAGTAGCCCCACACGTCGCCCTTAAGACAATGGTCGCGATCCCCTTGAGCACTCGAAAGCAATTGGCCATTATCGGCTCAGTGCCAGGCATCTGGATTTCGGCACACCTGCTCGCCCAGCCATCAAGCAGCTCTGCTCAAGGAAGAAAATGGATTACAGCCCGATAGTCGCCCAGGTCTGGGGCATGCTGACTTGGTTTATCCCGGCAGCCCTGCTGATCGGCCTGCTCAAATCGCCCTGGGCCAAGGGGCAGATCGGTGAACTGCTGGTGCGGCTGTTCGCCCACTGGCAGCTGGACAAGCAGACCTACCGCCGCCTGCACAACGTCACCCTGAACACGCCAGACGGCACCACGCAGATCGACCACGTATTCCTCTCGCCCTATGGCCTCTTCGTGCTGGAGACGAAGAACATGAGTGGCTGGATCTTCGGCAGCGAGAAACAGGCGCAGTGGACGCAGAAGCTCTACAAGCGCACCTTTAAATTCCAGAACCCGCTGCGGCAGAACTACAAACACCTCAAAGCCCTGGAAGCCACCCTTGGCGTCAACCCCGAGCACCTGCACTCGGTCATCACCTTCGTCGGCGGCAGCACCTTCAAAACCGAAGTGCCGGCCAACGTGACCCAGGGCATCGGCTTTATCCGCTATATCAAGTCATTCCAGCAGGCGGTATTCAGCGAGGCTGAAGTCGACGCCATGCTGCAATCCCTGCAAACCGGCCGCCGTACGCCGACATTCGCCACTCATCGCGAGCACGTGCAGAACCTCAAGCGTCGCGGCGATCCGACAGCCGAGCGGCAATGCCCGAAATGCGGCAGCGCACTGCTGATCCGAACTGTGAAATCAGGGGCGAAAGCGGGGCAGCAATTCTGGGGCTGCTCGGCATTTCCAAAGTGCCGAACCATGCAAAGCCTTTAAAACCCATCCATTGATACGCAGGATGCTCATCATGCAATCAAACAAAAACTGGCTGCTGGCGATTGCCGTTACCGTGCTCAGCGCTGGAACACATGCAGCAGACGATGGCTACAGCGAAACCTATACCGCCTGCATGGATGAGTCCGGCGGCGTGACGGTGAATATGCTCGATTGCATGGGCAGCGAGACGGAGCAGCAAGACGCCCGCCTGAACCAAAACTACAAAGCTGCCATGCAAGCGCTAACACCCGCACAGCAAACACAACTGCGCGACGCGCAGCGGCTATGGATCAAATTCCGCGATGCCGACTGCGCCCTACTCGGCAGCCTCAAGGGCGGCAGCATCGATCGCATTAACAGCGCCTCGTGCTTTCTGGATATGACCAAGCAACGTGCCGATGATCTTGCGGGATTGGCCGAGCCTAGCCTTTAACTGGACAACAGATATACAAAATAGATCTGCCCCAATTTTCTAGAACTGATGTTTAAGAAAAAAACCAAATATTTAAGCACTATAAAACTAATCATCAGTTACTAGTGCCAAGGAGAGACGCATTATGAAGTTAGGCGTATTACATCTGAGCGACATTCACTTTCGCAGAGAGAATGATCCTGCAAGAAAATATTGCGAGTGCATAGCAAAAGCATGTTACCAAACCGCTCATCAAAGTGACGAGTTTGTAATAGTGGTGACCGGCGATATTGCTTTCGGCGGTCAAGCAATTGAGTACCAATATGCAAGTGAATTCTTGGCATCGATTTCATCAATGCTGCAAACAGAAACAGGCAAAAAAATTAATGTATTTCTAGCCCCTGGCAATCACGATTGTGCACTGATACCTGAAGACGAAATACGAACCCTCACCATAAATAAGATTATTGAGACGCAAGGCAAAGACCTCAGCCAAGCGCTCATAGACAAATGTACTGAAGCCCAATTTGAATACATAAAATTTGAGGAAAAAATACGCCTATTGGAACCGGTTTTCGAAGATAGATTATGGAAAGAATTTGAATTACCTGTAGGTGGAGGGATCCTGCGTATCTCGTCAATTAATGCGGCCTGGATGTCGACACTTCATGAAAGCGCTGGCCAGTTAGTTTTCCCTATTCAAAACTACGCCGAGCATTTGGAAGCGCCCTGCTCATTACGCCTAGCGCTGATACACCACCCTCTAAATTGGTACTGCCAAAGCACGTATCACCCGATGCGCAGGGCGCTAAAAACACACTGCAATGCTATTTTATCTGGACATGAACATTCGATTGGTTCAGAAATAGTATCAGATTTAAATGGTAGCACTCTCATACTTGAAGCCCCGGCACTGCAGCCCCACGAGAGCGACTTAGAGCCGCAATTTAACTGCTTATTATTCGAAACCGAAAACAAAGTCGTGTATGAGAACCGCTTCAAGGCCACCGAGCATATGCCTTTGCCGGTAGAGCAAGAGCGTGAGCACAGCTTTGACACGAACAGTAAATGCACAAAATTGAATAAAATCAATCCTGATTTTTTAAAATTATTGATGGATCCTGGCGGTAATTTCACACACCCCGTCCGAGGCGCATTGAGCGCTGAGGAGATTTTTGTTTATCCACAGCTCGAAGAAAATGACTCTGAAGTTGCAAAAAAAACTGTCTATGCTGACGAAGTTTGTGCCGACTGGGAGGCTGGTAAAAAGATTTTAATCTTGTCAGACGACGAGGGCGGAAAAACCTTTCTACTGCGACGATACTTCCGTGATATTCATGAGCAGGGCGGCCTTCCGATTTACATCAAAAGTGAGAATATCAAATCAGTCACCGAGCGAGACATTGATAAGTTAATTGACCAACTAGCAGAACAGCAATATTTAAATCCTGCCGAATTTAAATACGCAGAAAAGTCCAAGAAAGTAGTATTGCTTGACGACCTTGACCGAATAAAGGGCGACCTGAAAGTTCAAGAGCGCTTAGTTGAGATACTCCAAAATCGTTTCACTTCAGTCATTCTTACAGGCAGCTCTAGATATAAGTTAAATGAACTACTAGGTAGTGAAGCATCAAAACACATCATCGAGTATGAAACTTACAAAATCAGGCCATTCGGACATCTCCTAAGGAATGCCCTAATCAAAAAATGGTGCCTACTTGGCGATGTTAAAACCTTGGTAGACTTCGACAGAAAAGTCCACGGGGCTGAAAAATTAGTAAATGGAATCCTTGGAAAAAGTATAGTTCCGGCAAAACCAGTTTATTTATTGATCTTCCTTCAAAGCAACGAACAAAATGAGCAAGGAGCATTACAAAATAGTAGCTTCTCTTATTACTACCAGTATCTAGTAACCAAAAGCCTGAAGGATTCCGGCTATAGATCAGATGAATTTGATGAGATGTTCTCTTATCTCTCTCAAATGGCATGGCACTTTAAAGAAAATGGCCGAAAAGAGCTAAGCCTTTCCGAGCTACGAGAGTTCAACACAAAGTTTTCCAATGAATTCACTTCGGTTGACTTCGACCAACGCATTAGCTTGCTGTACAACTCAAAAATAATCGCAAAAAGTGGCGAGCATTATCGCTTCACCTACTCATATATATACTATTTATTTGTGGGAAAATATTTAAGCGACAATCTTCATGAAGAAGCCGTGATGCAAATTGTGGAGCAATACTGTGAGCAATTGCATATCCGCGAAAATGCCAACATCATAATGTTCCTAACTCACCATACCAGCGACCCAAGAGTTATAAACAAAATCTCATCCACACTGGACTCTTGTTTTTCGGAGAATGAACCACTTCATCTAAATGGGGACATGAATGGCATTAACAGTTTGGTTGAGTCGGCCGCCAGACTGGTAATCAAGGACCCTGATGTAAAAGAAAATCAGCTAAACAGCATGAAAAATAAAGATCAGTTTGAAGCTGATCAAGTAGAAGATGATGACCACGAAGCTGATCTCGATGACGCCGAAAAGGGAGAATCGTCAGCAACAATGCTCAGTATAAGCTCAGACATAAACCTAACAATAAAAACCTCTGAGATACTGGCAAATATATTAAAGAGCTACTACGGCTCGATAAAAAAAGACAGAAAACAAAAATACGTTGCAAGCATTTTAGACAGCTCCCTTCGCACGCTAAACAAATTATTTTCTGAAATACTAGAGCAACCCGATAGATTTATCGCCGAAATTGAAAAGGAACTGGCCGACCGATTCCCGAAAATGCATGACATTGAGCGAACGGCACAAGCTAAAAAATTTGCATTTCAACTTGTAGGCCTAATAATTACATCCTTTATAGCGCGTACTGGAAACTTGCTCAGTTCGGAAAAAATCAGGGACGACGTGTCTCGCTGCGTGGCTGAGAAGGAGGGCAATGCCTATCGGCTTATTGAGGTCGCATCATGCTTGACTCAACCTGGACATATTCCATTCGATTATTTAGACAATCTATCCAGAGATTTGAAAGCAAATAAGTTTGCCTTTACAATTCTCCAGAGCCTTATCTTCTACCACCTGCATATGTTTCACACTACCGACCAAGATAAGCAGCGGCTATCGTCGATTGCCCAAATCAGCATTCAGCAATCCCGTTCTATAGACCATAAATCTAGAAAAACAAAGGCAGATTCGTTGTAGTTTTGACAGGTCGATCAATTAGTAATTGACTCTCTATATCTACCCGTACGCGCAAGCGTTTCGGGTAGATATAGAGAGCTTGATTTACTGAGAGCCAATAGAGTATCTGCCTGCTTCTACTCGCACCACGCAATAGAAAACCTCGATTTTCTATTACCTACCGTCCTTATAATCGGCTAATTAAAAATTACTGAACCAAGCGGAAATATCACCCCATGAGAAAACAAAACCTGACCGTTTCGCGGTACAAAAAACAGTACACTGACGGTACAGTACCCAGCTTTTACAGTTTTCGCTAAATTACGTTTAACCCGCTCTACGACGCTACTTTCAGCTTACTGTACCTGCGCTAAGCTACGTACGATTTCACTGGGCTTGCAGCGTTTCCAGGCAACTCATAATCCTTTGGTCCAGGGTTCGAGTCCGTTTGGGCCCGCCACCTTCAAAGCCGCGCATTGCGCGGCTTTAGTGTTTTTGCGATGAGACAAATTCACCGCTACAGGCCGCCATGTGGGGGAACAATCGGGGACAGAACAATCGGAACAATCGGGGACAGACCACGATTACTTTTGGCTGAAATACGACTCCAGATGACCAATTCGCTAGCACAAAACTCCGCATGAATGGCTCAGCGCACAGCTAATCGCCGACATCAGCATGGCATGTATGAAGTAGCCCGTTGCCGGCACCTGCCATGTAAATGCCACATTTTTCCTTGAACCTTTGCCCCTATTGGCCAGTCGGCTTTTAGAACCGTCGCGCTACGCGGCGCCAGCAAAGGATGCGTGTTATGCGAGACCGCACCAGCAGGATCGCCGTTTCACCGCCGCACCTCGAACCGCTATGGCAGCGCTATCAGCGGGTCCGCGCCGCCAGTGAGCGGCTTTGCCAGCCGCTGGAGGCTGAGGATTACGTAGTCCAGAGCATGCCGGACGTCAGCCCACCGAAGTGGCATCTGGCGCATGTCACCTGGTTCTTCGAGGCCTTCGTGCTGCAGCCCTTTCTGCCGGGCTATCGCCCGCTGGATGAGCGCTACGACCATCTGTTCAATTCCTACTACAAGACCCACGGCACGCCCTTCGAGCGGGCGCGGCGCGGGTTGTTGTCGCGGCCGACGGTGCGCGAGGTGTACGCCTATCGCCGCCATGTCGATCTGGCCATGGCGCAGTTGCTCGACCAGCGCGATGTTGAGCTGGCCGACGAGGTGTTGCAACGCATCGCGTTGGGGCTGGAGCACGAGCAGCAGCATCAGGAGCTGCTGCTGATGGATATCAAGCACATCCTGGCGCAGAACCCATTGCGCCCGGTTTACCGGCACGACCTCAAGCCGGGCGGCGCGGCGGCAAGCGAACTGCGCTGGATCGAGTTTCCCGCCGGGTTGCGCCAGGTCGGCCATGCCGGCGAGGACTTTGCCTTCGATTGCGAGCGGCCGCGCCATCGGGTGTTCGTCGAGGCCTTTCAGTTGGCCAGCCGGCCGGTGAGCAATGGTGAGTATCTTGAGTTCATCCGCGATGGCGGTTATCGCAGCACGGCGCTGTGGCTGGCGGACGGTTGGGATCATATCCAGCGCGCCGGCTGGCAGGCGCCGCTGTACTGGCTGCGCGAGGGCGATGACTGGCTGGAGCTGACCCTGGGCGGCCCGCGCGAGCTGGATCTCGATGCGCCGGTTTGTCACCTGAGCTACTTCGAGGCCGAGGCCTTCGCCACCTGGGCGCAGGCGCGCTTGCCACGTGAGGAAGAGTGGGAAGTCGCCGCGCAGGACGAACCGCTGCGGGGCAATTTCGTCGAGAACGATCATCTGCAGCCGGTGGCTGCAGGTGCGGGCGATGGCTTGCAGCAGTTGTATGGCGATGTCTGGGAATGGACCGCCAGCGCCTACCGGCCCTACCCCGGCTTTCGCCCGCTGGGCGGCAGCCTGGGCGAGTACAACGGCAAGTTCATGTCCGGGCAGATGGTGTTGCGCGGCGGTTGCTGCGCCACGCCGGAAGACCACGTTCGCCCCACCTATCGCAACTTCTTCTACCCCACCATGCGCTGGCAGTTTTCCGGCCTGCGCCTGGCCAAGGAGCTCTGAGCATGGCATTGGCAATCCGTACCCACGAACAAATCCTCAGCCCGGAACAGGACGCCCTGCGCGAGGAGGCGTTGCGCGGCTTCGCGGCCAGCCCGAAGGCGATGTCGCCGAAGTTCTTTTACGATCATCGTGGCTCGCAGCTGTTCGAGATGATCTGCCTGCAGCCGGAGTACTACCCGACGCGCACCGAGGAAACCATCCTGCGCCTGGCCGCGCAGGATATCGCCGAGCTGGCCGGGCGCAACGCCAGCCTGGTGGAGCTGGGCAGCGGTGCCAGCCGCAAGATTCGACTGTTGCTCGAAGCCCTGCGCCCGGCGCGCTACCTGGGCATCGATATCTCCCGCGAATTTCTGCAGAGCTGTACCCGCCGTCTGGCGGCGGACTATCGCTGGCTCGATGTGCACGCGCTGTGCGCCGACTTCAGCCAGCCACTGAAGCTACCCGCCGAGGCGCTGGGGCAGCGGCCGCTGGCGTTCTTCCCCGGCTCCAGCATCGGCAATTTCGACCCGAGCGAGGCGCGCGCCTTTCTGCGCAACCTGCATCAGGCGTTGCCGGCAGGTAGCGGTCTGCTGATCGGTGTGGATCTGGTCAAGGACCCTCAGGTACTGGAGCGCGCCTACAACGATCAGGCCGGTGTCACCGCGCTGTTCAACCTCAACCTGCTCGAGCGCATTCGCAGCGAGCTGCACAGCGACATCGATCCGCGTCGTTTCCAGCACCGGGCGTTCTTCAACGAAACCGAGTCGCGTATCGAGATGCACCTGGTCAGCCGACAGGCGCAGCGGGTGAGAATCGAGGACCGCGTGTTCGACTTCGCCGCTGGCGAAACCCTGCACACGGAGAATTCCTACAAGTACACGCCCAGTGGCTTTCGTGAGTTGGCAGGCGTATGCGGCTTCGCCTCGGTCGCCATGTGGCGCGATCCGGCGCAGCTGTTCAGCGTGCATTTTTTGCGGCGGGAGTGAAGGAACTTCGCCAGGGAGAAATGGCGAGCCGTCGCCAGGGGTGGGATAAGCAAATTGCTGCGTGATTTTCTGCCCTCTCCCCCAGCCCCCACCCTGTGCCCCAGCCCTTCGCAGAGCTCAGGTCGCGACAGCGGGCGGAGCGGTGCTTCGCTGTTTCCGCTGTAGCCCCATGAATGGGAGAGGGGAGAAAAGCGCGTTCAACATTAGTAGGCGAGCAAGCTCGGGACAGGCCTCAGCGTTTGGCGATGATGTACACGGCGTGGACGATACCGGGGATGTAGCCGAGCAGGGTGAGCAGGATGTTCAGCCAGAACGCGCCGCCGAAACCGACCTGGAGAAATACGCCCAGCGGTAGCAGCAGGATGGCGATGAGGATACGAATAAGATCCATGCGGTACTCCTCTACATTCCATAAGTGGTACATGAACAGACTGCGGCTACCGCTTTGCAGTTCATTCCGGGTGACGAAGCCGGCGGCAATACTGAGAACCAGACGCTGGCGCCACCGCAGATATGACCTTAGTCTGGCGACACGATGGAAATATCCAGCATGTCTGAACAATCACGACAAGAACGCATCATCGTCGCCGACGATCATCCGGTTTTCCGCGACGGTCTGTGTCGTATCGCCCAGCGCGTCTTCCCCCAGGCGTGCATCCTCGAAGCCGGAGACATGGATGAGGTGCTGAGCCTGGCGCATGCTGGCCCGGCGCCGAACCTGTTCATGCTCGACCTGCTGTTCCCCGGTCAATCGCCGCAGGCCATCAGCGCATTGCGCCAAGGCTTTGCGCGCAGCTCGATCGTGATCGTGTCGATGGTCGACAACCGCGAGCTGATCGATGAGGTGATGGCCGCAGGTGCCGACGGTTTCATCGGCAAGGCGACGCCGCCGGATGAAATCGCCGATGCGTTGCTGGCCGTAAGCGCCGGGGAGTTCATCCTGACCCTGGGCCCATCCGGCGTACCGGCCCTGGTCGCGGACCGCCATCTGCTCGAGCAGTTGACGCCACGCCAGCAGGAGGTACTGCGGCTGGTGGTACGCGGCCTGTCGAACAAGGAAATCGCCCGTGAACTGGCGATCTCGCCCTTTACCGTGCGCATCCATGTGTCGTCGCTGCTGCGCACGCTCGACGTCAGCAGCCGCGCCGCAGCCGCCGCCAAGGGCGCCAAGGCCGGGCTGGTGTAAGCATCACGCAGTCTTGAGCTTGAGCTTCAAGGCCACCAGCAGCGAACGCAGCTCGGCGGGCTGCACCGGTTTCGACAGGATCGGAATATCGCTGTCACCCACCTGCTCCTGCACACGACGCACGTCGTGCCCGGTCATGATGATCGCCGGCACCTTGCGCCCACTGCTGCGCCGCACGTGCTGGATGCAGTCGGCCCCCGACGCTTCGGTGCCGAGGTCGAAGTCGGTCACCACCAGATCGAACTGCGCAGAGGTATCGGGCAGCGTGCTGAAGGTGGCGACTTCGCAGCCCCATTTCTGCAGCAAGGTGGCGGTGGCCAGCAGCACGTTCTGATCGTCCTCGATCAGGCACACGCGCAAGCCATCGAGCATGCGTGGCGCCTGCAGGCTGCTGCCCTTTGCCGAGGACAGCACGCTCGGCGCCTCGACGCGTTGCAGGCCGTCGATCACCGCCCGCGTGCCGCGTGCCTCCACGGAGCGAATGCTCACGCGCATGTCCATCAGCGCACCCAGGCGTCTGACGATGGCCAGGCCCAGGCCCATTCCCTCGACGTCGCTGTCTCGATCCTGCCGCACGCGATAGAACTCCTCGAAGACGCTGTCGAGATGGCCGGCGGCGATGCCGCGTCCCTTGTCGTAGACCTCGATGGCGACGCCTGTCCCGCGACGCCGACAGGCGATCAGCAGCGGTTTACCCGGCGCGTATTTCAGGGCATTGGACAGCAGGTTCTGCAGCATGGTGGTGAGTAGCACCGGGTCGGCATGCACGTGCAGCGGCGGGCAATACAGGCGGATTTCCACTCCGGCCCAGCGCGCCGCCTCGGCATTCTGCTGGATGAGTTGCTGCAGCAGGCCGCGCAGTTCCAGCGGCTCCAGTTGCGGCACCACCTTACCGCTGTCGAGCGAGTACATGTCGAGAATCGTGCGGAACAAACGCGCGACGCTGTGCAGTGATTTGTCGATGTTCTCCACCAGGCGCCGCTGCTCGGTATCCAGGCTGCTGTCGCGCAGGCAGGCGGTGAACAGGCTGATGGAATGAATGGGTTGTCGCAGGTCATGACTGGCCTGGGCGAGAAACTGCGACTTGGCGCGGTTGGCAGCCTGCTCGGCCTCAGCCGCCTGGCGCGAGCGCTTGAGCAGCGCGTGCATGTAGGCCGGTGCCATCAGAGTGGTGAGCAACAACGTGACGATCAGATAGGGCTGGGACTGCCAGTACGCCGACAGGCTGGCGGCCACGGTCAGCGACAGCAATGCCATCACGGTGGCCAACAACAGGTAGCCTGAGCCGTAGCGCAAGCCATAGCCGATGGTGACCCAGAGCAGAATCGCATAGACCGGCAGCATGGCCGCGCCACCGTTTGCCATGGCTACCGTTATACCGGCGTAGTCGGTAAGCATGGTGATCAGACGCCGCCCACGATAGCTGCCTGGACGTCGCCGGATATCGAACCAGATCAGTGCGGCGGCGACGCTGAAAACGCCTTCGAGAACGAAGATCTTCCATACCAGCGCCGGATTGATCAGCGAAAGATGGTAGAGGATCACGATGTAGCAGGCCGCGACCGACATGAAGACCAGGCGCACCCCAGCCTGAGCGCGTTCGGTGTCGTAAGCGGCGGTGGCGTTCGCGGACATGCCGTTTCCCTGCTGATCACAGCTCGTGTGGTGTGCCGGCACCTTAGGCCGGAGCCCCCGAACGGCGCAAGGCACGGATGGGCAGGCAAAGAGGCACTAGTACACCCGTACTATTTAAGCCTGCATCAGCCCTTCCTAGAATCCGGGCAACCCCTCGGCATTGGGCTGGGGCACGGTCTTGGAAGGGAGTGTCTGATGAACATCAAAGGAACCCTCGGAGTCATTGCGAGCGCCACGCTGCTGGTCTCTCTGAGCGGATGCCTGGCGCAGAACACGCAAACCCAGGGTCTGCAGAACGCCCAGCTGGCCAACGATCCCTGCGCACCGAGCGCGACCAGCGACCTTATCGCCACCGGACGTAGCCTGCTGCAGATGGCCAATACCGTGCTGGAAACGCAGCAGAGCTTCAATGGCAACAGCGCGACCTATGCCAAGCGTATGGAGGTCGCGCAAAACGCGCAGAAGGTCAACCAGAGCCAGAATGTACTGAACAACATAGAGAGCCTGGCGGGTGCCGGTCAGCAGCCATGCGTGCCAGCCGCACCTGCCAGCGCAGCACGCTGATAAGCAGCACTCAAAGCCGCACGTCGAACTTGTCCAGCAGCAGCTCGCTCGGCATATCGGCACTGACCAGTTGATTGCGGCCGCGCTGCTTGCCGCTGTACAGGCGGCGGTCGGCGGCGCGATAGAGCTCGGCGGCGCTGCGACCGTCTCGCGGCCAGGCGGCCAGGCCAAAGGTGGCGGACAGTTCGATCCGCTCGCCGTCGTAGTCCAGCGGTTGCTCGGCGATCTGCCGGCGCAGCTTCTCCACCAGCGGGTCGGCGCCGGTGCTGTCGGTATGGCGCAGCAGCACGCCGAACTCCTCCCCCCCCAGGCGCCCGAGAAAATCGGTGACGCGCAGGCGCTGCTGCAGGGTCTGGCAGATGTGCTGCAAGGCCATGTCGCCAGCCTCGTGCCCCCACTGATCGTTGACCTGCTTGAAGTGGTCGACGTCGAGCAGCACCAGCACCAGATGTCCATTGCTGCGCTCGGCCTCCTGGATGGCGCGCTGCAGCGCATGCTGAAAACTGCCACGGCTAGCGACGCCGGTCAGCGAGTCGGTCTGCGCCTGGCGCTCCAGCTCCTCGTAGGCCTGCATGCGCAAGCCGTCGTAGATATGCACGAACACCAGGATCAGCACGCCACACAGGGCCGCGTTGCCGATATCGATCAGGCCGTGGGTGTCGAGGTTCACGCGGTTGTCGGCGAAGTACAGCAATAGCCCCGCGAGCATGAAGGGAGCGGTCAGCAGGAAGGCGCGCTGCTTGCCCAGCAGCAGGTAGGCCAGCAGCGGAATCATGTACAGCCAGACGAAAGCTCCCGATGAGGCGTCCGGCATGACGATGATGTAGAGGATGAAGCAGAAGGTCGGGATCAGGTACAGGTAGATCCACAGGTACAGACGTCGAGCGCGCTCGATGCGCCAGGCGCCGAACAGCAGCAAGGCGGTGCACAGCACCTCGATGATGGCGAACGGATAGTTGCCGGCCAGCGCCTGCAGGATGGAGAAGCCGCCCAGGGTCAGGCCGGTGGCGAGCAGGATGGTACGCATCAGCGCACGCTTGCCGGACTCACGCAGCCCTTCGCAGTGCCCTGCTACATCCCTGTGATCGTTATAGTCGCCATCGCCCATTTTATTGCCCAGCACCGCCGCCCTCGATACGCCCAGCAGGCCGTTGAAAACCACTCACGCTGTTTCAACGACCTGCGCCCCCCGCAGCGCACCATCAGGCAACTATAGACGTCGTTGCCCGTTTTACACCGCGTAACCCAGAACACGCGGCAGCCACAGGGCGATTTCCGGGAAGATCGCCACCAGTAGCAGGGCGCTGGACATCACCACGACGAACAGCGCGGCCCAGCCAACGGTCTGTTCCAGGCGTATCTTGGCGACCTCCGCCGTGACCATCAGGTTGATCGCCACCGGTGGAGTGAACTGGCCGATGGCGATGTTCATCGCCAGCAGGATGCCGAACCACACCGGGTTCCAGCCGAAGTGCTGCATCACCGGAATCAGGATCGGCATCAGGATCAGGTAGATGGAGATGGCATCGAGCAACATGCCGGCCAGCAGCACGGCGAGCATCACCAGCGCCAGCAGCACCCAGCCGTTGTCCGACAGCGAGATCAGCCATTCGGCCAGATGGCGGAAGGTGCCGAGCATGGTGCCGGCCCAGGCGAAGATGCCGGCCAGGGCGATGATCAGCATCACCACGCCGGAGATCACGCCCGCCTCGCCACACAGGCGCCAGAGGCTGCGCCAGTCCAGCTCACGGGTGACGAACAGGCCGACCAGCACGCCATAGGTCACCCCGACCACGGCCGCTTCGGTCGGCGTGAACAGGCCGCTGCGCAGGCCGCCGAGGATCAGCACCGGGGCGAACAACGCCGGCAGCGCCTGCTTGAAGCTTGCGCCGATAGCCGGGCGCTCGCCCTCTTCCGGGCTCTCCCAACCATAGCGACGCGACAGCAGCCAGGCTGGTAGCAACAGCACCAGGCCGGCGAGGATGCCGGGGAACAGACCGGCGGCGAACAGCGCGCGCAGGTCCACGCCTGGCACCACGATGGAGTAGAGAATCAGCGCAATCGACGGCGGAATCAGAATCGCGGTCGAGGCGGATGCCGCGATCAGCGTGGCCGAGAACGGCTTGGGGTAGCCCGCCTTGGTCATGCTCGGCAGCATCACCATGGCCACGGCGGCAGCGTCGGCCGGGCCGGAACCGCTCATGCCGCCCATGATCAGGCACACCAGCACCGCGACCAGGGCCAGGCCGCCATGCCGTGGGCCGATCAACGCCTGGGCGAAGCGCACCAATCTGAGCGCCACACCGGCTTTCTCGAACACCAGGCCGGTGAGGATGAACAGCGGAATGGCGATCAGCGGGTACTTGGCCACGCCGTTGTAGGTGTTGGTGCCGAGGGTGGCGAGCATGTCCGGCG
>Ga0070754_10002445_pt1 | contig 13708 bp, 20 predicted proteins | sample VirMetDEL_Sep_01_FD_75181 | JGI IMG/M metagenome (GOLD analysis project Ga0070754, IMG submission 75181) | Aqueous microbial communities from the Delaware River and Bay under freshwater to marine salinity gradient to study organic matter... | ecosystem: Environmental > Aquatic > Marine >... | reverse complement strand
TAGCCAGTGATTTTAGCCTGAGGTATAGGTCAGACACATTCCTGTTAGACCACTCACCAGCAGCGTCAGCCTCTAACACTAGCTTGTTGTTAGAGTTCTTCCAGACGGACACTGAACCAGCATAAAGTTTAGGGCTTTCATAGTTGCTCATAGCAATCTCCACTATAGGTAGTTTCATAGATAGGCGGGACAATCCCGCATCAAGCGAAACTCTCGCTCGACCAATCCAGCATGACACACCGAGCCAAAATTGTCAAGTTTGCCCTCGCTTAAAAAATAAATATAAACTAGCTGTGTATAGTTTCTAATAGGACTTTACATAAATCTGTGTAAACAATCTAAAAAATTGTGTAAACAATCTAAAAAGTTGTGTAAATAATCTATAAAAATCGTGTCAAGTTTGGGGGTAAATAGATCGCTAATTTTACATGTCAAGTTTTATTTTGTGTTTAGAATCAACGACTTAGGAAGGTGTGTATAGTTAAGCGATCTAAATAATCTATAAAATTTGAGGTAATGTGCTGCTAAATTATTTTTGAGCTAAAAAAATTTTGTATGAAAGGGTTAAAAAAAACGTAGATTATTTAGATTATTTATATCGTAACTTTTTCTGTATCTCTGTAACTCACTGGTTTTACTGCACTTTTTCTACTTTACATGTAAAGTTAACGATCTAAAAACCGGCAAAAAGCGTATAGTTTCGCGTAGATTATTTAGATTGTGTAATGTTAGCGTGTAAAGTATGAGCTATAAGCCCCCGACGTATGGCTTTTATTACAACCAAATCAATAACTTACGCCTTCGGAGCACAGGTAGAGACCCCCAAGTGTAGTGTAATAATGCCGGCGATGAGCCTAGGTGGTAAGTCCAAGCGATGTGCCTGCTCCTGAGGCTGCATGAGATTGGATCTGAGGGGGTTTTGTGTTGACCAGGTAGGTCAGGGTAGGGTAAAAGAAAAGGCCCGCCTGAGCGGGCCTGGTGAGGTCAGTGGCTGTAGAGGATAAAGAGTAGGCAGAAAGTCAACCAGACGATGCCGGCGACGACTGCGGATAGTAACTCTTTAAGGATCATCCGCCGGCGGTTTCTTGCTTTGATGCGAGCGTCGATGGATTTGATCGGGTTGTAGATTGGTTTCATGGTACACCTCCGTTGGTTAAAGAGAGGGGAGGCTCTCGCCTCCCCGTCTTGGTCAGTAATCGTAGTACTTTGTTACTGAGGTCTTAATTTTAGCTGGCTTCCAGTCCTTGTCGCCGAAGGTCAGCTTGGGTTTTCCAAACCCGTCGCGTGAGCACTTCAAGACCTTTCCAGACTGCAGCGCTTGCACTGCGACCTTAGGACTGAAGGCCTTGCCTGCTGCTTCTGGCTCGTTCGGGATATAAAAGGAATACGGATCGAGCTTGTATTTCTTATCCTCTGCGAGCTGGAAAGCGGCTTCCGCAAGTGGTAGAAGTTGCTTGAAGGAAAACTTTTCCAGCAGCGCCTTCTGTTCTGACCAGTGAAGCTTTGACGCTTCAGCAGTCAGGCTTAGGAAGATTTCACGCTTCCCATCGTGCGCCCCAAGGCGAATGACATCACGTACTGTCATGGTACTACTCCTCATTGGTTAAGAACAAAACCCTTTCGGGCGTTGAGCGTCTCGCCCAACAATTACAGAATGACCCAAAACGATAATTTTGTCAAGTTTACCTCAATTTGCCCAACGATTGCAAGGGGGGGGGCACATGGACTGGAAAATCTATCACGCCCCCTAATATAGTAAACCGCTCATAACAAGGTCCAAAAAACCAAAACTTTACACTTTTCATCGAGTAAAATGTTTCAGTATGGACGACCAAACATTTCCACTGCCCACCCGCATCCGCGTTGGATACCGCATCTACGTGGTATACCCAATGTCGTACGCAGATATGGAACGACTAGAGAGGCACGGGGAAACAAACAAGCGTCGAGCGGAGATATACGTGTGCAACCAAGATGCTCCCCTCGTGGTATTAGACACTTTATTGCATGAAATAAACCATGCTATATGGAACGAATACAACTTATCGGAGTCTGAAGATGAGGAGAAAGCTGTGCATATGCTTTCCTCCGGGATGGTCCAGGTGTTGCATGACAACCCAAAACTTGTTAAGGTCTGCTTGAAACTATTAAAGGAAGCGGCTAATGCAGTTCAGTCCGATTAAACCCACCGAGTGGTCAGACCGTTTGGCTTTTGATGTAGCCCTTACACTTGAGGGTAGTGGGGAGTCTTTGAGCGAAGTTATGGAACGGCACGATATCAACGCCGATGCCATGCTGCGGTTTAACAATGACCCCGTGTTCTTGAAAAAAGTCGATTCATACCGCACCGAGATCCGTGATAAAGGTATGACGTTCAAGTTGAAGGCACGGGCACAAGCAGAAGAACTGCTAACTACCTCGTGGTTGTTGATTCATGACCCTGCAGTATCACCCAGTGTGAAGGCGGACCTGATCAAATCCACTGTAAAGTGGGCTGGATTGGAGCCGAGGGGTGATGAAGACGGCGGACAGTCCGCAGGTGGTGTTAAGATCATGATTAATCTTGGAAATTCAGAGCGGGATAGGCAGATTATTGATGTCAAACCGCGGAATGAGGACGAAGATGCTGACGATTCCAACGAACTTGCAGCCTTATTTCAATAGAACCTACGATAACCTGCCTGCAGCAGTGTTTGAAGACAGCAAAAGTTACACAAATTTCGCTAAATTACTAGGCGATATCGGTGTTTCTTTTAAAACTAAGATCATAAAAGGTAAACGAGCGGGGATTTCGCGCCGGTCTTTCGTGGTTATGGCGTTATCACCTTCGGAGAAGCCCAATGGCCCTTGAAATTAACTACACACCTACAGCTACCAGCACAAAATTCATGGAATCAGACGCAAAAATGCGTGTGTTGATGGGGCCTGTCGGGTCTGGTAAGAGTGTTACCTGCTGTTTTGAGATTGTCAGGCGGGCATCCATGCAAGAACCTGACGAGAATGGGATTCGCAAGACGCGAGCGCTTGTGGTGCGGGAGACTGCACGGCAGTTGCAAGATACTACCATTAAGACTTGGCTCGATTGGTTCCCTGAGGGGCAGTGTGGTCGGTATATGCGGACGACCAAGACATATCACTTCAAAGTGGGGGACGTTGAGTGCGAGGTTATGTTCCGTGCGTTGGACGATGCGGACGATGTGGCTAACTTGAACTCGCTTGAGTTGACATTCGGGTGGATGAACGAGTGTAGGGACATTCACCCAGACATCGTGGATGCATTGTCCAAACGGGTGGGGCGATATCCCAGTAAGAAAGACGGGGGACCGACGTGGCATGGCATGTGGGGGGACACTAACCCTCCGACTATGGACACTTGGTGGTATTACCAGATGGAACACCTTGATCCGAAGGACGGCGTGTCACCCAACAACAATGGCTGGGCTGTGTTCAAGCAACCGTCAGGTAGATCGGCGTACGCTGAGAACATTGAGAACCTGCCGGAAGGATATTACGACACACAGGGTAGGTCCGAGGAGTACATTCGGGTTTACATCGACGGTGACTACGGGCTATCGCTGGCAGGGACACCGGTGTACAAATACTTCAGGACGGATTACCACATGGCGGATGGTCCGCTCAAGCCGTTGGTTAACGGGGTCAGACCTGTGGTGATTGGGGTTGACTTGGGGTTAACACCTGCAGCGGTGTTCGGACAACAAGACGCACGTGGGCGGGCACTGATATTGGACGAAGCGGTGAGTTTCGACATGGGCATCCAGCGATTCATGCGGACGATAATTAAACCAATTTTGTATGAACGTTTTAGCGGATCGCCTGTCTTAATAGTTACCGACCCTGCTGGTGTGCAGCGGGCACAGACGGACGAGAGGACGGCGGTCGACATAATTAAAGCCGAAGGGTTTAAAGTTATACCAGCCAAGACCAACAAGATATCAGCTAGGATCAATGCGGTCGATGACTACTTGATGCGACAGGTGGATGGGGACTCGGCGTTCGTGGTTGACCCTCGGTGTACACACTTGAAGTCGGCGATGATGGGTGGGTATAGATACAAGAAATCAGCAGATGGAATCATTGAGAAGAACAAGCATTCCCACGTTGCAGAGGCTCTGCAGTACTTAATGCTACATATTGCAGGTGCTGGAGAAATTTATGAAAATCGTGTGCGAAGGGATGTTAAAAGAGTTGATGCACGTGGGTGGACGTGATAATATGTTTTTGCCTGTTTACTACTGTAGTTTAGTCGCTTCTCCTGCAGTAGTTCCGCCCCCCGCATAGGGGGGCTTTCTTATTGATTTTTCTGTATAATTGTGGTATTACTTCTTTTAGTTTATAATCTGCTCGTGTGGCGGATAATTTTTAGGACGAAAATTATATGGATGCAGGACTAACTTTTCTCCGAGTTGTAGGTAACGATGACTTAGCTCGTCAAGAAAAGGAAGCAAACGAAAAAGCATTGGCTGACCGCCAGAACGATCCATTAATTTTAGGGCTGGTTTCGCATCTCAAAGAATGTTGGGATGCAGCGCGGATTGCCAAGAAACCTATTGAGCATGAAATGCTTCGTGCGTTGCGCCAGCGTAATGGTGAGTACGAGGCTGACAAATTAAATCAGATCCGAGAGCAAGGTGGGTCTGAGATATACATGATGATCACTGAGGTGAAGTGTCGCGCAGCTGAGAGCTGGCTTCGTGACATCCTGCTTGATACAGGGACTCCACCGTGGGATCTGCACGCCACACCTATCCCTGACATTTCTCCAGACCAGTCTTCTGAAATACAAGAGGCTTTTGCTGAGCGTGTGATGAACATGTTGCAGAGCATAGGTCGTGCACCTACTAAAGAAGAAATGGAAGAAATGAAAGAAGTGGCTGCGCAAGAGTACCGCTTCAAACTTATTCAAAAAGCACAGAACCGTGCTGACAACATGAAGACTAAGATCCAAGACCAGTTTGCTCAAGGCGGCTGGGGTGACGCGTTCAACGACTTTGTCACTGACTTGGTCACTTACCCATGTGCGTTTATCAAAGGGCCTGTTATCCGCAGACAGCGAGTCCTTGGTTGGACTAAGGACATGAGCGGTAACACAATGGCACAGGCCGATGAACGGTTGGCGCCTGAGTATGAGCGTGTTGATCCATTCAAGATTTATCCCGAACCGGGGATCAGTAACATTAACGAAGGTTATATCTTCGAGCACCATGCGATGACTCGTATGGATTTGGCTGATATGATTGGAGTGCCGGGATACGACGACGATGCAATTCGTAAAGTGCTTGAGGTCGGCAACGGTCAGTCTTGGATCAATGAGGACATTCGTCAACAGAAAGAAGACGAAGAACGCAAGTACCATACTGAAATGCGTCCTACAGAAATCTTCGATGCACTGGAGTTCTGGGGCAAGATCAGTGGGGAAATGCTTTTGGACTGGGGTATGTCTGAAGAAGAAGTACCAGACCCAGCCAGAGAATATGATGCGTGTGTACTTGTTGTAGGTAACTACGTTATCAAAGCGATGTTGAACTATGACCCGCTAGGTGAAAAACCGTACGTTAAAACTTCCTTTATCAAATGCCCAGGAGCGTTCTGGGGTAAAGGAATTCCGAAAATCATTGAGGATCTGCAGAATGTTTGTAACGCAGCTGCCCGCGCACTGGTTAACAACATGGGCATTTCTTCAGGACCACAAGTGGAGGTTAACCTTGAACGTATTCCATCAAATGAAGATATCACTCAGCTATCACCTTGGAAGATTTGGCAGGTCACTAATGATCCAGTGGGATCGTCTGCGCCTGCGGTTCGATTCACTCAGCCAGAAAGTAATGCAAGCACACTGGTTGCTGTCTATGACAAGTTTAGTCGTCTTGCTGATGATCATTCTGGCATCCCTAGTTACGTGTATGGGGACCTAGATGTTCAGGGGGCTGGCAGAACTTCGTCAGGTCTATCTATGCTTATGGGTGCAGCTGGTAAGGGCATCCGCCAAGTAATCATGCACATAGACATGGACATTGTTAAACCTATTGTCCAGAGACAGTTTGTGTACAACATGCGGTACGACACAGATGAAAGCATCAAGGGCGATGCAGAGGTCGTGCCAAAAGGTTCAATTAATCTGGCTGTTAAAGAAACAGTTAACGTCAGACGAATTGAGTTTCTCAATGCAACTGCTAATCCTGTTGATGTCGAAATCATTGGCAAGGAAGGCCGCGCAGCGATTCTTCGCGAAGTGGCAAAAGGATTGCAGATGCCAGTAGATGATGTGGTCCCATCTCGGGAGAGTTTGTCATATCAGGATAAATTGCGAGCGGAAGCAGAGGCTATGCAACAACAGGCCCCAGCTCCTACTCCAACGCAACCTGATGGTACTCCCAAAGGTGGGCAAGAGGCTAACCTAGTTCAAGGTCCAGGAGGGGCAGCATGATCCGCCCCGACGAAAAGACTGTTAAAGCTTTTGCGGCAACTGTTCGTCAGTTCCCTGAGGTTTTGCGGTTTATTGAAGCCTGGCGTATGCATGAACTAGAGCAGTTACCACATGCGATACACCACTCGGCAGTTTTACAGGGTCGCTGCCAAGTGTTAGGCGAATTGTATAAGTTCGCAAAAGAGGCCCCTGATATTGCGGCAAAGTCATAAAGACAGCTGACTAATAACGCACACCAGAAAGGAGCGTAACAAATGGCACTTCCAGAGCAAATCCGTAAACAAAGTGAGGCAGTACAGGATCTTTACAAGCAGTTGAACGAAGACGTTGAAAATACAGGCGAGGCACAGGAAACTCCTCCGACCGACGAAGTAAACGAACAAGTCGAAGATACTGTTGTAGAGACTACAGCCGACGCAGAAGTTATATCGGAGGATGCAGCTCCGTCATCTGAACCCGAGCAAAAGAAAGATGATGAGCCAGTTTCTGAAGAACGACTGCTACAGAAATACAAAACCCTTCAGGGTATGTACAACGCTGAGGTACCTCGGCTTCATTCTCAAAACAAAGAGATGCAGCAGAAGCTTCAGCATATGGAGCAACTTTTAGCTTCGCTTTCAGAACAACAGAAACAAGCCACTCAAAAACCTGTAGAGGTAGAAAAACTCGTAACCGAGAAAGACATTGAGGAGTATGGCGATTCTATTGATATGATGCGAAAAGTGACTAGAGAGGAATTAGGCTCTGTTGCTAGTCGTATTGCGCAGCTAGAAAATGTTATCCAACAGTTCCAATCAAACGTTGTACCTCAGGTAGAGCAAGTAGTCCAACGACAAGCTTCCTCGTCTGAGCAAATGTTTTGGTCGGATTTGTCTAACAGAGTTCCGGATTGGCGTGAGATTAACGACGATCAAGACTTTCAGTCTTGGTTATTAGAGATCGACCCGCTGACTGGTATTAGTAGACAAACATACTTAGAGGATGCCCAGCGTTCATTGGACGCTAGGCGTGTAGCAACTTTCTTCGATACATGGCGTGAGAATAATGGAGTGGCGAATGTTGCTCGATCTGACAGTCGTGTACAGCAGAACGCCTCCGAGTTGGAGAAACAGGTAGCACCAGGTCGCTCTAAGAGTTCTGGTAATCCTAAATCCAACACGGCAAAAGTATATACACCTCAAGACATTGAGAAGTTTTTCTCTGATGTCCGCCAGGGTAAGTACAAAGGTCGGGAAGCTGAACGCGACAAAATTGAGCGCGATATCTTTGCAGCACAACGCGAGAATCGCATACAACTTTAAATGCGTAATTAGAGGAATCTAAAAATGGCTTATCCAGTATCTCCAGGCCGCCCTAACTATAGCGGCAACTTTATCCCAGAAATCTGGTCAGGTAAGTTGATCGAGAACTTTTATGATGCAACCGTTCTCGCAGCTATCTCTAACACTGACTACGAAGGTGAAATCCGTCAGTTCGGTGACACGGTTAATATCCGTACCACTCCTGAAATCACCATTCGTGATTATGTGAAAGGACAAACCCTGACTGTTGAAAACCCTGACAAACCAAAAATCCAGTTGGTTATCGACAAAGGTGAGTACTTCGCTTGCGTTGAAGACGATGTGGACGGTGTTCAGTCAGACATCAACCTGATGGACCTTTGGACCAAAGACGCTTCAGAGCGTATGAAAATCAAGATCGACCAACGTGTCTTGACTGATCTGCTCCCCGGCATCTCTGCTTTGAACAAAGGTGCAACTGCAGGTGCGAAGACCGCGTCATTTGACTTGGGTACTACCGGTGCGGGCAACTCCATTACTCTTGACAAAGACAGCACTGGCGGTAAACCAGTCGTTGATCACCTTGTTGATATGGGCACTGTGTTGGACGAAGCTAACGTTCCAGAAACTGGTCGTTTCGTTGTTATCCCTGCGAAAATGGCAGGTCTGATCAAGAAGTCAGAATTGAAAGACGCTTCTTTGTCAGGTGACAGCACTTCTATCCTCCGCAACGGTCGTTTGGGTATGATTGATCGTTTCACTGTTTACGTCAGTCACAACCTCAAACAAGTTCCTGCTGATGGTCAGTTCCACCTAATCGCTGGTCACAACATGGGCTTTACTTTTGCCTCGCAAATGACCAACATGGAATCAATCCGTTCAGAGTCAACTTTCGGTGACATCATCCGTGGCCTGCAAGTCTATGGTTACAAAGTGGTCAAGCCTGAAGCTTTGGTTGAATCTGTTGTTGACTTCGCATAATTAGAGAGGAAATAGAAAATGCCTACATATAATGATTCACTGGGCTTCGATAAAGGCTCAGCAGCATACCCCGAGAAAGGTCGTCTGGACCTCACCAAGTTGTCTGTAGAGCTGGATTTCGCAGCTATTACAGCAGCCCGTGCAGCAGCTGGCGCTACCGCTCTGCAAGCAGGTGACGTTCTAGAGGCTTTGCATGTCCCAGCTGGTACTCAAGTACTGGCAGTCGGCCTCAATGTTACTACCGCTGAAGGTGGTACTTTGACTGTTGACGTTGGTGACGGTGCCGATCCTGACGGCTTCCTCGACGGTGTTGACGCAAACGCAGTAGCTGGCTACTCGTCTTCGCAAGTGACTATTTCGGAAGGTACTCCGAATACAATCTCACCTGCTTTGGCGTTTGGCAAGTACTATGCTGCGGCAGATACCATTGATGTCAAGATTGTCAATGCGGCTGATGCTGCTGTTATGACCGTCTGGGCAGTAGTGGCTAACTGCGCTTAATAGGTAAACCGGGACGGGGGGCTTCGGCCCCCCTACCCTCAAGGGAGATTTAGAATGGCAACTAACCTTAGTGGTTCTACCGTAGCGAGTACGTTTAGCCAGCTATTGCATGTAGACGGCGGCCCTACAGCTACAGAAAAAGTTGTATATGGCGGTGGTGGAGCATCAACAGCTCTCAAGGTAGGATCCCTATCAGTATCTGTAGGTAATTTGCGCCTTGATGGTAATACGCTATCGTCAATTAATACAAACGGCGATATCAATATCGCACCTGGCGGAACAGGTGAAGTAAATATTTCCAAAGCTAATATCACTGGCGGTACAGTTGCTGGTGTTTCTTTGAGTGGTATTAGTAGTGCGACCTTTAATGGTAGTGCACAGACATCCCCAGAAACAGTTTCTAGCTCTGGTGGAACTCTAACAATCAACTGTGTAGAAAGTAACGTGTTTAGCACAACCCTTACGGAAAACGTTACTCTCGTGGTATCTAACGGCACCGCTGGTCAAACGATCAACGTATTGTTGGTGCAAGGTGCAACAGCAAGAACTGTGTCTTGGCCCGCATCTTTCAAATGGCCTGCGGGTACAGCACCTTCAGTTACCGCTAGTGCTAATGCTGAAGACTTGCTAGTCGCTACCTTTATTGGTAGTTATTGGTACGCGTCATTGATTAAGGGCTTTAGTTAATGTCATTTGCGGCTAGGTTTATCAGAGAAAGTAGCGATCCAGGGGCAACTCCGCCTCCTCCTCCAGCTGTTTCTCTGGTTAACTCGTCGTTAAGTTCTATTGTTAATAGTCCTAGCACAGCTAGTTTTTATTACCGTGTAGAGTCTTCAGGCTTAGTTGTAGCGGGTGCGCTTACAGGTAGTCAAAGCTACACATGGTTGAACTCCGGCACAGCATCAAACTACGAAGTACGGTGGGTACCAGCAACCGGTAGTCTTAACCCAGACTCTGGCGCAGTAAACACATGGCTAACACTCAGTTCAAACCGCGAGTGGGCTGCGTCTTTTACAGCAGACTTTGGAGAAAGATATTACTACGGTACTGTGCAGATCCGTGAGGTAGGTACAACTACGATCTTGGCAGAAGCTAATGTATCCGCAACCTTAATTGTTCTTTCAGATGAGTATCAGGTAGAGTAATGGCTAACAGAGTAGACAAAGCAAGCATGGCTTGCAACAAACCCAAACGTACATCGGGACACCCAACTAAGTCGCACGTTGTCAAAGCGTGCAGTGGCGGTCAAGAGAAGATCATTCGTTTTGGTGAACAAGGTGCTAAGACTGCTGGTAAACCAAAAGCTGGCGAGTCTGATCGTATGAAAGCCAAGCGTAAATCATTCAAAGCCCGTCATGCCAAGAACATCAAGAAAGGAAAAATGAGCGCGGCGTATTGGGCTGATAAGGTAAAATGGTAATGAAGAAAAAAGTATGGGAAAAGAAACGTCCTGCGGGTTTAGGAAAACCTAAGAAACTTACAGATGCACAGAAAGCTAGTGCCAAAGCAGCAGCCAAACGTGCAGGAAGAAAGTACCCTAACTTAGTAGATAATATGAGAGCAGCAAGGAAACAGAAATGAGACGTTATCTTAGACATATTGAGGATGGAACTATTTATGCTTGGGACGAGTATCTTGCGGATAATCCGTTATGTGAGGAAGTATCAGAGGAGGAAGCTTTTCCCGAGAGGTTTGTGAAAAAAGAAGTAGTTGAGAAAGTCAAGAAAACCCAGAAGAAAAAGAAGCAGAAGCTGGATTTGAGTACTGAAGAAGTACCAGAAGAACCTGCTTTTACTTTTGAAGAACTGGGAATCGAGGCTTCTAGAGACTTACCATAATGACACCAGCTACCATTATCGAGCAAGTTAGACGGCTGATCCAAGACGAGGTCAGCCCTTTTCGTTACAGCGATACTATGCTGTTAGGTTTTGTTAACCAAGTACTTAAACGTATGGCTATGGTTCGTCCTGACTTGTTTATCGATAGCGGTAACATCCCGACTACTCAGGACTCTGCATACCAAACGCTTCCTAGTAACGGTGCAGTATTGGTGGAGATCTTTGGTGTCGCTGGTGGGGCAGCCATTGAAGAAGTCGACAGAGACTTGCTTAACAGAACAGACCCTAACTGGATCAACGCTACATCTGGTACGCCCAAGAAGTATGTGCGGAATACACGCAACCGTAGGTCTTTCTTTTTATACCCTCGTCCGCAGTTTGGTGTACAGCTAGTGGCTGAGTACTCAGTTGTACCTTCTGACTATACTATCAACCAAACGATTTTACAGCCATCGCAAGAGTTCTTTCCTGCGATTGTAGATGGCACAGTGTTTCTAGCAGAGGCTATCGATAACGAGCATGTAGATACAGGTAGAGCGAAACTGTTCTTGGATTCGTTCACATCTGCGCTTGGTATTTCTGGTCAGGCACGGGTACTAACAGACCGTGAAGATGGAGGTAGCAACGCATGACACCAAAACAGATTATAGATAGCGTACGCAAAACTATCCAAGATAATCAACTACTTAGGTCTACTGATGAGTATATCGATGATACGTTGTTGGAGTACGTCAACCAAATTCTTAAGAGGACAGCTGTTCTACGTCCAGATTTGTTTACTTTAGTAAAAGAGATTTCGACCACCACTGGCGCAGTAGAACAGGCTATGCCGTATGATTCCATGAGACTTACAGATATCTTTTCTGTAAAAGATGGTAACGCTATTACGGAAGTATCCAGAGTTACTATGGATAGATCCTACCCAGGATGGACGCAAGTTGCTGCAGGAACTCCAGTCAACTGGATGCGGCATAGCAAAAATCCAAATCGGTATTTCCTTTATCCCAAACCAAATGATGGCGTTGAACTAGTTGCAGAATATGTACAGTCACCATTTGAGTACACTTTAAACGAGGAAATCGCATTACTACCTGATGGCTACTTGCCTGTTATTGCGACCGGAGTTATTGGGATGGTGGTGTCTGCTCAGGGACCAAATAACGACATGGCTATCGCGAACGCTTATTTAGAGCGGTATACCCAGATGTTGGGTGTATCACTACAAACTAAAATTGTTACAGATACCGAACTAGGCGGGTTAAAAAGGGAGCAGGTTATCTAATGGCTACTACAAACTTTGATACCTTAGTATATAAAGTGGCTCCTATTGCCCAGGGTTGCCCACAACCAACCATAATTCAGCATCTTAGAGATGCCGCTATTAAGACTTGTGAAAGAACTTTGACTTGTCGATACGAAGTACCAGCGTTTAATTTAACTGCTGATACTGCTGATTATAGTTACAGCACACCAGCAGGTTCGCAGGTGCACGCGGTGTTTGAAGCTTTGGTTAATGACAACCACCTGAGTAAGTTGACTCTGGAGCAAGCTCTATCTTTATATCCAGATAGCGACACGACTAGTGAACCTAGAGCTATCTGCCAATTATCCGCGGATAAGTTTAGAGTATTGCCTACACCAGATGATGCAGACACCTATGAGATGCGTCTATATCTAGGACTAAAACCCACACGGACTGCTACTGGTATGGACAGCGTAGTGCTTGATGATCTAGAAGATGTAATTGTTCATGGCGCATTACAAAGCTTATTGTTAATTCCAAACTCCCATTGGACTGATTTAGAGCTGGCTTCCTATCATGCCAGACAGTATTTAGCAGGCACTACAGAACGTAGAGCACGAGCTAATCTTGGTAATATGAGAGCTACTATGTACGCTCGTATGCAGAAATTCGGAGCTTGACATGCCAAACGTATATCCAACTAGACCAGCTAGACTAGACTTTGGTGGCAATGGAGCTAGAGGTCCTAGCATTGATCCGCTTCGTAAAGGCTCTACGTTCCGTCGTCGTATTCAAGTTGAAAACCTAGATCTCACAGGCTTAGAGATTCGTATGTCCGTTAAAGAAGACTACGAAGACACAGCAGAGCTTTTCTTTTCTACAGGGAACACATCTCCTAGTCCTTATATAACTATCGATCCAGTCGATGGTCTGTGGTTTGATTTAGAGATGCCTGCCAGTGCGACAGTTAATGTTGACGCAGGTGCTGAAGATGTATGGCCTCGTCGTAAAAGATACGTGTATGACCTAGAGCTAGTTGATGGTTCAGAGGTATATGCGTTTCTCTACGGAGAGTTTTGGGTTGTTGATGAAATAACTATTGAGTCTTAAATATGGCTGATACCCCTGATATTATTGTACGCCCGTTAGTAGATTCCACTACTACTGTAACTATTTCTCAAGGTTTTATTGGACCTCAAGGTCCACAAGGTGAAAAGGGGGACAAAGGTGATAAAGGCGATCAGGGCGATGCTGCTACCTTAGATGTAGGTACTGTTACTGTAGTTAACCCAGACCAAGATCCATCTGTTACCAACTCAGGTACAACCTCTGATGCCATCTTTGACTTTAGCTTGCCCTCTGCGGCAACCCTAGATTTAGGCACAGTATCTGTTGTTAATCCTAATGTTAATCCAAGCGT
>Ga0070754_10002444_pt1 | contig 13711 bp, 20 predicted proteins | sample VirMetDEL_Sep_01_FD_75181 | JGI IMG/M metagenome (GOLD analysis project Ga0070754, IMG submission 75181) | Aqueous microbial communities from the Delaware River and Bay under freshwater to marine salinity gradient to study organic matter... | ecosystem: Environmental > Aquatic > Marine >... | reverse complement strand
ATGGGTAGTCCTCCTGTTTTTGCGTTGAACATCCTACTTAGTGTAGGCTAGAACGGCGTGGCAACACGCCGCTCAGGTCTAGACTAACTTGGATTGCAGTGCGACCAGCAACTGATCTCGCGTATCACCGCGAGCGATCACTGTCGCAGGGCGCGTGTCTTTTGTGGTGTCGATAGCTTTCCAAACGCTACCGAGTTTACGCACAGCGATGTGCTCACGGCCTTTGACAAACCACGTTGCTGTCGCAGAGCCGAAGCCATTGCCCAGCCATTCGGTTGGGTGATCTTTGGTCAATTTGATTTCCATTATGCCTCCTCGGCGGTGATTGTTTCGGTGATGATGCCACCATTGGCTTTCGCCCATGCCTCGAGTGCTGGTGCCGCCATGCCATAGACCTCGTCGTCTACGAACTTGGCGATCATTTCGGCATGGCAGTTGGTTTCAAAGTAAACTGTGACTGCGTATTTGATTAGCATAATGCCTCCATAAAAAGTGCAGTTGAACTTTTTGGTGAGGCTGGGAGTTACCCCAGCCCTACCGATTAGGCCGCATCCAGCGCGGCCAAGACCTCGTCGGCCACCTTGTCGCTGGCGGCTTGTGCCTCAGCGGCCTCACGGGCGGCTTGCCGCTCGCGCAGGGCGTTGGCGAGAGCCGAGTGAAACTCCTCGATTTCCTCGTCCGACCAGCCCTCTTTGAAGTTGCCAGCCACGGTCAGTTTGCCAGCAATTTGCTGGGCGACCTTGACAGTGCGCGGCAGGTCTTCGCCTTTGACCAACTTGACCAACTTGCCTTCGCTCGTGATACCGTCATCGGCGAAAGCCTGAGCCACAGCCTCGGGTGTGGTGTTGTTGCCGAAGCCGTAGTGCTTGATGGCGGCGACCGAGTTCTCGTAATAGCGCTTCAGGGTAGCGTCCGACAGAGCGCATTGCTCTTTCAGATCAAGTTTGATCTGTGTCGATACCGCCGTTGCGAAGAAGTTTTTGCCGCTCTTGTTGCGCGGCAGACCAGCAAACTCGGCTATGAGTTGCGCGTATGCCTCGACCTTGGCCTCGTTGTTGAGAGCCGTGTTCTCGGCGTTGTCGGCCTTGCGAGCCGCGATGTGTTTCTCGTTGAGAGCCACAACTTGGATGGTGTTGGTGTTCAGGCCGTTGAAGTTCAATTTTGTCATGGGTAATTCCTCCAGTTTGACAGTTAAAAAATCCTGCGACATTGCAGGTGAAGCCAGCGCATACGCTGGCCACATCTGAAATGCAGAGGGGACTGCTTGCTTGCCGTCATTGGACTGTCCACGCAAGACGTATACCTCCGATCGGGTGGGGTGGTTGGTGTGCGCCGCATCACGTCAGCCGTCTCTCAGGCGACAAGCGGGGGAGTGACCTCTGCCCTTATTTTTGCGCGTCGTTCGGGTGCCGCGACCACCACAGGGGAACCCCCTGTTAACCCTTCCTTACCATACCCACAGATCATGTCAATCAAAAAAATCACATTTATCAAAAAAAAGTTCAGGTGAACCTTATGCCCAAGACCAGCCCTGACGAGTAGCGCGACATACCATATCTAGTAGGTCAAAATCCAAAAGACATACTACATCTAGTATGCCTCAAATTTGGCCACACAGAGCGTTTCTAGGGGTGTCTGGTACGATCTGACCTAGAGCCCACAAAACGCTTGTACGGCCTTCTATGGGCTTTCTAGAGGGGGTGACAACTGGGGGCGAGGCAGGTGATAATGTTCATGTGAACTTTTACAGGAGGGTGGCGACCGAAAGGCCTGCCGCCAAGGCAATCATGAGCGATACAAAGAAACCAAGTCACCTAAGACTGGTAGGGGCAAACCCAGAGAGACTGACAGGCAAACAGGAGGCTTTCGCCCAAGCAGTGGCCAAGGGTGCAGTCCTATCAGACGCATACCGAGAGGCGTATGACGCAGAGCGGATGAAGGATAAGACCATCTGGGAAGAGGCCTGCAAGCTAGCGCAAAACCCCAAGGTGTCCGCAAGGGTGAAGACATTGCAGGCGCAGATGGAGGAGGATCGCCGCACGAGGGAGGCCAGACGAGAAGAGTTCGTTTTGAAACGCCTTCAAGAAGAGGCCATGCAGGCAGACACTGATGGGGCTAGGGTTCGTGCGCTTGAGTTGCTGGGCAAGACAGTTGGTCTTTTCAGCGACCGTGTCGAGATCGAGCAGGCTGGGGAACGGTCTGCGGCAGAGATCGAGGCAGAGCTCCAAGCCAGACTGAGCCGTCTGCTGGGGCAGGGCTGATCAATCCGAGGGGGAGGCCATCCCCCCACCCATCCCCCACCCCCCTAGATGTTGACGGCGTAACAGTCGCGCGTCGTACAGCATTTCACACATCCAATCACCACACACCACGAAAGAGGGGGGTACCCCTTTTCTTTTTCTTTTTGCTGGAATAGTGATAGGAGCGCCATAGAACGCCGCAGAAGCGTGTTTAGGAATCCTAGGGGGTACGGGGGTATATTTTTAAGAAACGCTCTGTATGGGCTTCTATAAAGCCTTCCGTACAACTAAAGGGCGCCAGTAAAACTAGCACCCTTTCGTCGACCGGGAAAAGCCCAATCCTTAATTCTTTATAATAATACAACTACATCTATGTCAAGAGTTGTTTTTACGCTCGTACATCTTATGCCATAGCCATTGATGCAAGCGTCCTACCTTACGACTTAGGTAACGGATGTATACTGAATTCCAGAACCAGTGACTGTATCTTTTGCCCATGTCACTCCCCTTCTAGCAGTTTAACTTTAACAATTTCCATAATGTAAATTACGTCGCGGACTTCGCACATATCGCCACCACTTCTGACTGATACATTTCCGGATTTATCCCACCCCATGATGAGAACGTGTTCAAATGCGTCTAGTGACTGCGTTAGTGCTACATTAGCAGTTACGCCGTCGAATGGTTCGGTGTCTGAATTTTTGGTTCTTTTGGTAGTGAAGTCGATTACATCGGCCATTCGGAATCTAATGCCTCTTGCGGGAAGTCGTGTGAGAAGACGTAAATAAAGATTGGGGTCTCCTCTCCCATGTAGGAGCCGATAATGTTGTAGTCAACAAACTCAACGGCATCTTCCTCACTGCATCCGTCGCGCTCGACAATGATGTCTACGATCTTTTGCTTATCGTAAACATAAACATCTGGAGCGCCACAGCGTTCGGTGACGCCAATTATCGCTTCGTCGTACCCATCAACTTTGAGCATGACTTAATGGCCTTTCTGATCATCCAAGTTCTGGGGTAACGTTGACGCAGGAAATATTCTCCCCAACGTCCTGCCCAAGCCTGACCATTAAGTGCCATATCACTGCGGTTGAAGGTCATGCCGCTGGCACCTTCTTCGTAACCGCCTCGCGCATAGACAACAAGTCTCATTATAGCCCTCATAGCTATCACCCCTTTGAGTTGTAAAAAGTTCATATGAACTTCTGCTATTGTATATATTACAAATATTCTGTATAGTTTTATTTATAATATATATTATATTATATACTGGTATTATATAATATATATATATTATAGCGCCGAGAGAGAAAAAGCGCAATGGGTGGATGGATTTTATCCCCCTTTGGTCCGTCCACCCAAACTCTCAGGGAGGCTAGATTGTCTAGTAACGTTATTCCGTTCCCAGTTAAAAACGTCCGTATAGACGCGCCACACAAGATATCGAATGAGTTTCTTGAGTCTGAAAGTCTGACAGATGTTATCGTCGTGGGCAAGGCTGATGGAAAAATTTTTCTTTCAAGCAATATCGAAAATGATCGAGATGTAGTGTGGCTGTTGAACGTTGCTGGTTTGTTCTTGAACTCAGGTGCCGAACCAGCTAATGATTAACAATGGTTGACATTAACGCGCTCAAACAGAACCTACACAAAATACCAAGCGACGAACAAGCCGCTATTCTAAAACTGCTTGAAGAGCTTGAGTCGGCAACTGAAGTCGAACAGGCTCGAGAAGAATTTCTTCCATTTGTAAAAAGGATGTGGCCATCGTTCATTCATGGTAAGCACCATGAGATTATGGCTAACGCATTTGAGCGTGTTGCCAAGGGGGAACTTAAACGCCTAATTATCAATATGCCACCTCGGCATACGAAGTCAGAGTTTGCATCATACCTTTTCCCAGCATGGTTCTTAGGACGCTACCCAGAAAAGAAAGTTATTCAGACAGCCCACACAGCAGAACTTGCTGTTGGCTTTGGCCGTAAGGTTCGTAACCTAATTGGGCAAGATGATTTCCAAGAAGTATTTCCGGGGATAACTTTATCGTCAGACTCAAAGGCGGCTGGGCGCTGGAACACAAACAAGCGTGGTGACTATTTCGCTATTGGTGTTGGCGGTGCCGTAACTGGTAAGGGTGCCGACATCCTGATCATTGATGACCCGCACTCGGAACAAGAAGCGGCTATTGGCGCACACAACCCAGAGGTCTATGACAAGGTTTACGAGTGGTATACATCGGGGCCTCGTCAGCGTTTGCAACCTGGGGGCGCCATCATTCTGGTTATGACGCGGTGGTCGCAACGTGACTTAACTGGACAGATAATTAAAAACTCGACAACCCGTGAAGGCTCGAATGAATGGGAGGTAATCGAACTCCCAGCAATCATGCCATCAGGTAATCCGCTATGGCCAGAGTTCTGGAAGCTCGACGAACTCGAAGCCCTCAAGGCTGAACTACCAATATCAAAATGGTCTGCTCAGTATCAGCAAGACCCAACGTCAGAAGAAGGCGCCCTCATCAAACGCGAGTGGTGGCGTGAGTGGGAGCATACATCTCCACCACCATGCGAAGCAGTTATTCAATCATGGGATACGGCATTTTTGAAAACGCAACGTGCTGACTATTCAGCCTGCACAACATGGGGAATATTCTATCACCCAGATGACAATGGCGCATCACGACCAAACTTAATTTTGCTTGACGCCTTCAAGGACAAGCTAGAGTTCCCAGAGCTAAAGAAAGCCGCTTACCAGATGTACTATGACTGGGAGCCAGATCAGATGATCGTTGAGGCCAAGGCCGCTGGTTCACCATTGATCTTTGAGCTTAGGGCTATGGGCATACCAGTCACAGAGTTTACACCATCTCGCGGCCAAGATAAGATAGCTCGTGTAAACGCAGTTACCGACTTATTTGCAAGCGGTATTATTTGGGTTCCACCAACTCGGTGGGCAGAAGAACTTGTCGAAGAAGCCGCCGCGTTTCCTGCTGGCGAACACGATGACTTAGTGGACTCTATGACCCAAGCACTGCTAAGGTTTAGACAGGGCGGTTGGATTAGAACCGACCTAGACGATTGGGACGACGAGCCAAAGTATACGAGGCGAGTTGAGTATTACTGATGGCAGACGAAACATACCCTAACCCAGATTTCACACTAGACGACATCGACGCTGATGCGTTTAAGGGTGCGGACTTCTCTGGCCTTGGTCAAATGAACATAGCAGGAAACCCTATCCCTTGGGCTGACGTTATTACTGGTAGAACATCAAACCCACTGCCAAAGCCAGATGATGTTCCAGACTATCTATGGACGCCATACGGAGAGATACCCGCTGAGGTAGCTTATGCGACCCGCATGGCAACGGGTATGGACTTCTCAATGATAGAAGCTCCAGCTCCAGGCAAGGGCGGCAAGGGACAGCCAGCACCACTAACGCAAGATGAAATAAACGCGAAGTATTTCTCAGCACCGCCGACACCGCAGTATTACAATCAATCTGCTCCAGTTGCCACCCGCTTTGACTTCGGACAACAGGACAACAGATATAACCCGTATAGTAGTTACAACCAAAACAATATGGGATACTATGGTCAGAGATTTGATGAAATTGAAGCCGAGCTTGATCGGTTTGAAGAGCTTTTAAGGAACTACCGCTGATGGGCATGCTAAACAGAAAAGGCGAGGTGTTTGCCAGCAGGTATGGCAAGATTAACGGCATGGACTCTGGCCCACCACCACCGCTATACCTACCAAGCTATTCTAACAGAGAGCAAATATTTAGTCAGTATCAATCTCCGTCAAGGAGTCAGTATCAGTCATATGGTGGAATAACTCCGCGGGTTACGCGGTTTGGTGATTTCTCGATGAGCCAAGGGTACAACCCATATAGCAATCAAAGCGGTAATCAGTACCAACAGCAAAGCTCACAGGCTGAGTATTACGATAAGCGGCTGAATGACATTCTGGAAAGAATCAATTCGCTAAACTCACAACTAAGCAAACTCGGATAACATTATGGCTATTGATAAAACATTGGTTCCATTGGACATGGAGACTGAGGAAGACACCCAAGAACTGGATATCGAGATCGTGAACCCTGATGCTGTTGGCATTGAAACTGAAGACGGGGGGATGATCATCGACTTTACAGGCGAGGTGGCGGAAAGTCTCATGGGGCCAGACCATGACGCAAACCTAGCTGAGTTCATTGACGAAGACATCTTGCAGTCTATGGCCGCAGAACTTGTCGATGAGTTCAACACAGACAGAACATCTCGTTCTGATTGGGCTAGGGCATACGTCAAAGGCCTTGATCTTTTAGGAATGAAGATCGAGGAACGTCAGCAACCTTGGGCTGGCGCTTCTGGTGTTTTCCACCCAGTCTTAACGGAGGCTGTTGTTCGGTTCCAAGCTCAGGCTATGGGCGAGATGTTTCCAGCTTCTGGGCCAGTGCGAACAAAAATTATGGGTAAGCTAACGACAGAGCGTCAGCAACAGTCAGAGCGCGTACAGACGGAAATGAATTATCTTCTTACGGAGGAGATGACAGAGTACCGTGATGAGACAGAGCAAATGCTATTCCGACTTCCCTTGGCTGGTTCAGCATTTAAGAAAGTTTATTACGACCCAATCAAAGAGCGCCCATGCGCTATGTTTGTTCCAGCGGAAGACTTTGTTGTTTCGTATGGCGCCTCAGACTTGGCAACGGCAGAGCGTTACACGCACGTTATGAAAAAGTCGCCAAATGAAATCTTGGAACTTCAAGTAAACAACTTCTATCGCGACGTAGACTTGCCAGCACCTGAGCCAGACTACTCGGACATTCAAGAAAAGTACGACGAGCTAGATGGCGACACAGCAGTTATCGAGGACGATGACCGCCACACATTGCTTGAGATGCACGTTGATATGGTTATGCCAGAACCATACAACGACCCAGAGTATATTGCTCGCCCATTCATTATCACAATCGATAAGTCTTCGAGAACAATTTTATCAATCAGGAGAAATTGGTATGAGGATGACCCGAAAAAGAAAAAGCGTATGCACTTCGTCCACTACAAGTATTTGCCAGGACTCGGCTTTTATGGCACAGGACTTATACACCTCATCGGTGGCCTCGCAAAAAGCGCCACTTCAATACTCCGCCAGCTTATCGACGCAGGTACGCTATCTAATCTTCCTGCTGGTCTTAAAGCTAGAGGGCTTCGTATCAAAGGTGATGATACGCCGTTAATGCCAGGCGAGTTCAGGGACGTTGACGTTCCTGGGGGCGCGATCAGGGATTCTATTACCTTTATCCCGTACAAAGAACCTTCGTCTGTTTTGTATCAACTGCTGGGGAACATTGTTGAAGAGGGGCGCCGTATTGGCTCTGTAGCAGATGTGCAAGTTGGTGATCTGAACAATCAAGCACCAGTAGGCACAACGCTTGCTCTTATGGAACGCTCAATGAAAGTTATGTCTGGTGTCCAGTCACGACTTCATGCGGCGCTCAAGAACGAGCTTCGTATTCTTGCTAAGATCGTGCATGATTATATGCCAGAGAATTACTCATATGAGATTGAAGGTGACTTCTCTCGTGTGCGTGACTTTGATGGTCGGGTTGATGTTATTCCAGTATCAGACCCAAACGCCGCAACAATGGCACAGCGTATTATGCAGTATCAAGCCGCGTTACAATTAGCACAGCAGGCGCCACAGCTATACGACATGGGTAAGCTACATCGCCAGATGTTAGAGGTTCTTGGTATACAAGATGCAGACGATATCGTTAAACTTCCAGACGACATTAAACCTGCTGACCCAGTATCGGAAAACATGGCAATGCTAAAGCAGGAGCCAGTTAAAGCATTTAAGTACCAAGATCACGAAGCCCATATTCAGGTACACTTGGCGGCGGCTCAAGACCCGAAACTTATGCAGATTGTTGGGCAATCCCCATTTGCTGGCGCTATCCAGCAGGCATTGGCGGCGCACGTTACGGAACACGTTGCCTTCCAGTATCGCCGTGAGATTGAGAAACAACTTGGTGTCTCACTGCCGAGTGAAGAACAGCCACTGCCAGAAGATGTCGAGATTGAAATCTCGCGTCTCGCCGCACAGGCCGCAGAGAAACTGCTGAATAAAGACATGGCAGAGGCACAGCAACAGGAAGCTATGCGCCAGCAACAAGACCCGCTGACGCAGATTCAACAGCGCCAGCTTGCATTGAAGGAACGTCAGCAAGCACACCAAGAGCGCGTTGATATGATGAAGCTAGAAATTGAAAAGGTGTCTAAAGAACAGAACATCGATGTTCAGCGCGAACGTATTGAATCCGAGGAAGTGCGCGAGGGCGCGAGAATCGGAGCCAAGATTGCTGAGGGAAATGATAAGAACAAGAAGGATGCGATTCTTGAGGGGACTAAGATTGGCATCCAACTAGGTAAGGAAATGTAAAGGAGTCTGACGGTGGACGTTATTTTAGAATCATTGAAAAAGAAAATACGCGAATACATGAACGAAGGCGCAGATCACCTAGCAAGCGGTGGCGCCCAGAACATGGAAGAGTACAATAGAATGGTTGGCCGCATCGAGGGTCTTGCTATTATTGAGCGAGACATGATTGACCTTGAGCAAAAATATATTGCTGACTGAGGTGACAAATAATGCCGCCAAGATTAAATTGAAATAGTTGATTCGGATTAACAAACCGCAAGGACTGTGAGCCTTACTCACTGCAAAGGAAAACAGATGTATTCTGCACAAAAAATTGATGAAGCGGTAGCTTCTAAACTACCACAACCTACTGGTTATAAAATTCTTATCGCCGTGCCAGAGGTTGATAATAAAACTGAAGGTGGCATTTATCTCCCAGATAAAATTGTCGGCGAAGAAAAAATAGCATCAATCATTGGATTCGTAGTCAAGTTGGGGCCAACAGCCTACAGCGATCAAGACCGCTTTCCAAATGGCGCCTACTGCAAAGAAGGTGATTTTGTTATTTTCCGTTCTTACTCTGGAACAAGATTCAAGATTCAAGGCAAAGAGTTTCGTTTGATCAATGATGACACCGTTGAGGCTGTCGTTGATGACCCACGCGGATACGAACGGGCATAAGGAGAAAACTAATGAGTGAAGCAATGGAAGCAATGGAAGCAACGGAACAGGAATATGATGGTGGCTACGAAGAAGCCCCTCAAGAAGAAGCTGTTAGTAGCGACTTTGAATTAGAAATTGTTGATGATACGCCAGAGCAAGACCGAGTTCCTCGTCGTGCCGCAGATGCAAAACCTAATATCCCAGATGATAACGAGGTAGAAAACTATAGCGAAGGCGTACAGAAACGTATCAAGCAACTTAAATATGAATATCACGAAGAACGCCGAGCCAAAGAAGAGGCGGCTAGACTTCGTGAAGAGGCTGTTAATTACGCCCAGAAGGTGTATGAAGAGAACCAGAAACTGCGAGCCACACTAAAAGATGGCGAAGGTGTTCTGGTTGAGCAGGCAAAAGGCCGCGCAGTTGCTGAATTAAATCAGGCAAAGCGCGAATATAAAGAAGCCTATGAGTCTGGTGACCCAGATAAACTTCTAGACGCCCAAGAAAAATTAAACCGAGCGCAGGCACAACAGATGCAGATCGAGCAATATCGCCCGACATACAGTCAATCTGTGGCAGAAACGCCAGCCTATCAGTCTCAACCTCAACGTGTTCAACAACAGGAACAAGTCCGTGTACAGAAGCCAGATAACAAGGCCTTAGCGTGGGCAGAGGAAAATAAATGGTTTAACAATGACGACGAGATGACAGGATATGCACTTGGTGTACACCAGTCACTTGTCAAAGAAGGGATTAATGGTAATAATAATCCTGATGAGTATTACCGTCGTATCGATGCATCGATGCGTAAACGGTTCCCAGACAAGTTTGATGATGGCTTTACAGAGGAAGCACCCCATCGTCAGGCTGGCTCCGTGGTTGCCCCCGCTAGTAGGAGTGCAAAAAAACCACGCAAGGTGCAACTGACCTCAACTCAAGTTTCACTCGCCAAGAGACTTGGGATTACCCCAGAGCAATATGCGGCGCAACTCTTAAAAAAGGAGATATAGATGTCTGAACGCACACCTCGTACAGCACAGACTCGTGAAACACAAAAACGTAACACAAGCTGGGTTCGCCCATCTGCGTTGCCGACTCCCGAAGCCAAGAACGGTATTGAGTACCGCTGGATTCGCACATCGACTTTAGGTCAGAGCGACAACAAAAATGTTTCGTCTAAGTTCCGCGAAGGCTGGACTCCCGTTAAGGCAGAAGATCATCCTGAAATGCAGGTTCTACCTGATATTGATTCCCGATTCGAGGGTAATATTGAGGTCGGGGGCTTAATGCTTTGCGAAAACTCGACCGATACCTTGGAGTCACGCAGAGATTATCACCAGACATTGAACCGTCAAGCGATGGAGTCTGTTGATAATAATTATATGCGTGAGTCTGACCCGCGTATGCCAGTGCTTCGGCCTGAGCGTAGTACGCGCACAACATTTGGTAAGTAACCCACAGGCATCGGGTGCTTGCCGTAACTTAAATTTGTAGAAAGAAGGAGAGATATTATGTCTTCTACTGCCGCTCCCTTCGGTCTGCGCCCGATTGGTCGTCTAGATAATGGGTCTCAGGAAGTATTCCGCCAGTACCCAATCGCATCTGGATATGCCGTTAACATCGCTATGGGTGACATTGTTCAACTCGTAGACGGTGGTACGGCCACGACTATTCAAAAGCAGGCCGGTACAGGCGACGACACTACCGCTTTGGATATTGTCGGCGTCTTCGTCGGTTGTTCATACACCGACCCAAACACAAATCAAGTCGTATATAGCCAGCTTTGGCCAACAGGCACTGTTGCCTCTGACGCCATGGCTTTCGTTGTCGATGACCCGAACGTATTGTTTGCTATCCAAGCAGACGGTGCGCCTACGAACACTGGCGACATTTACGGCAAAAACGCGCTGTTGGTACAAACTGCTCCGAACACATCGCTGAAAATCAGCCGTGTTGCTTTGGACATTTCGACGCTTGGTACAGACGCTCAGAACCCAATCCGTGTCATCGATTATCTCGGTGGCGACAAGGGCGATGAGAAAGGTACTTCGTATCCGATCTTGGTTTGTAAGTTTAATTACCATCAGCACACATCCACAACTGGTTCTGCATAAGGAGAGTGACTAATGGCAATTTCACGCGCACAACTTCTTAAAGAACTTTTGCCGGGTCTGAACGCACTGTTCGGGCTAGAGTACGACAAGTACGAAAACGAACACGCAGAAATCTATGAAACCGAAAACTCAGAGCGTAGCTTTGAAGAAGAAGTCAAATTAAGCGGCTTCGGTGCGGCTCCTGTGAAGCCCGAAGGTTCAGCGATTTCGTTCGACAACGCGCAAGAGTCTTTCACCGCTCGTTACAACCACGAAACGGTTGCAATGGGTTTCTCTATCACTGAAGAAGCAATGGAAGATAACCTGTATGACGCATTGTCTGCACGTTACACCAAAGCTCTGGCTCGCGCCATGGCTTACACGAAGCAGGTTAAAGCCGCTTCGCTTCTTAACACTGGCTTTGACACGTTCCAGTCTGGCGATGGCGTAACGTTGTTCAGCACAGCACACCCAACGGTTGCTGGCGGTAACAACTCAAACCGTCCATCAGTTGCCGCTGACTTGAACGAAACCTCGCTGGAGCAAGCTGTGATTGACATCGCCGCTTTCACCGACGAGCGTGGCCTGCTCATTGCGGCTCGTCCGCGCAAACTGATTGTGCCACCTGCACTGATGTTTGTTGCTACGCGCCTTCTGCAAACTGAGCTTCGCACTGGCACTGCCGACAACGACATCAATGCTCTTCGTAGCAACGGTTCGATTCCAGAAGGTTTCCGCGTCAATCACTACCTGACTGACACAGACGCCTTCTTCATCACAACCGATGTACCGAATGGCATGAAGCACTTTGTCCGTACGCCTATGACGACTCAAATGGATGGTGACTTCGATACTGGTAACGTTCGCTATAAAGCTCGCGAACGCTACAGCTTCGGCGTTTCCGACCCACTTGGTGTCTATGGCTCACCTGGTGCATAATAAAAAGTTCAGTTGAATTTTTTGGGGGGTGGCATTTGCCGCCCCTCTTTTTTTGTATTAGAATACATATGTCCCTGACAGTTACATGGTGTAACTGACTTAACCCAGACAGGAGTTCAACATGGGTACTACAACTTTTTCTGGCCCTATTAAGGCTGGTACAATCAAAGACACCACTGGAAGCACGGTCGGAACGAACGTAGCTAACGTTGGTTTCGCTCTTATGGCACAAAGCGCAAACGTTGTTTTCGGTGCTGATGGCACGACCACAACCGTAGCAACCGTTCCAGCAAATAGCCAAATCTTCCAAATTGCAGTAGATGTAACGACTGCATTTAACGCCGCTACAACGAACCTGTTCGACATTGGCGACGGTACTACAGCAAACAAATATGCAGACAACTTAGCCGTTGGTGCACAGGCTCGCGTACTTGCAACATCAGACGTTTCTCAAATTGGGAACTTGATTGATGTTGGCGCAAGCGACGTTAACATCGTTGTGACATACAACCAATCTGGCACGGCGGCTACCGCTGGTGCGGCTACTGTAACGGTTCTTTACGTTCAGAACAACAATCTGTCGTAGGTGTAGTCATGGCTATGTCTGATGTATTCGCGGTTACTAAAACGGCAGACGCTACTGTGTATGCCAGCCGCGCTCGTGTGCGTCAGATTCAGGTAAAAACAGCGGCCTCTGGTAGCCCACAGGTTGTCTTGAAGGATGGAGGGTCTGGCGGTACCACACTGCTAGACGTTTCATTCGGCGTTTCAGATACATTTTCAGTCAACATCCCAGACAATGGTATTTTGTTTGAAACTGACGTTTACTTGGATTTGACAGACTGTTCAAGCGTGACAGTATTCCTGTCATAAAGGAGTTATCGAATGGCTGAGAAAAGTTCCATATCCCGTGTAGGGACTACTGAGCCATTCGAGCTTCAAGTCTCCCGTGGTCAAATATCATTCCATAAAACTGTTTTTAAGTTTGGTTACAACGCCGCTGTTGGAGCCACTAAGGAAACCATCTGGGAACAGGGCGGCTTATACGCTTATCCCGCATCAGCCACAGTAATGACTATATCAAGCAGTTCAGCTAATGACACTGCCGCAGGAACTGGTGCAAGAACAGTAGAAGTTTTTGGCCTAGACGCCGATTACAACGAAATAAACGAAGTTGTCACGCTGAATGGGCAAACGGCAGTTAACACCACAAAATCTTACATACGAATAAATCGCGGCATTGTTCGCAGTGCAGGCAGTGGTGGCGCAAACGCTGGCACAATTTACGCAGGAACAGGTACGGTTACATCTGGGGTTCCAGCTAATATTTACCTGACCATAAATGGGGAT
>Ga0070754_10002437_pt1 | contig 13737 bp, 9 predicted proteins | sample VirMetDEL_Sep_01_FD_75181 | JGI IMG/M metagenome (GOLD analysis project Ga0070754, IMG submission 75181) | Aqueous microbial communities from the Delaware River and Bay under freshwater to marine salinity gradient to study organic matter... | ecosystem: Environmental > Aquatic > Marine > Coastal... | reverse complement strand
TAATATTATGAAAGAATGTCAAGAAGTATTTTACGATAAAAGATTCAGAGAAAAATTAGATACCAATCCTGCTTTGTTTCCTTTCAATAACGGAGTATATGATCTTAATCTAAATATCTTTCGTCCTGGACGACCAGAAGATTTTATATCCAAATCTTCTCCTATTGACTATCTAGAATTTGATGAGCACGATGAAAAAGTATTAGATGTTCACGAATACTTAGAAAAAGTATTCCCTGATAAATCTATTCGAAGATACTTTACAGATATCGCATCAGATATCTTCTTTGGTGGTAATCAGCAAAAACAAGTTTATTTTTGGACTGGAGAAGGTGATAACGCTAAATCAGTCACTCAAAATATTCTTGAAAAAATGCTCGGACCTCTTTCTATTAAATTTAATACTACCGTTATTACAGGTAAAAAAGTTCAATCAGGTGCTGCTAACCCTGAACTCGCTCGTGCTGGTGGTGGTGTTAGAATGGCAACACTTGAAGAACCTAATAGCGATGAAATGATTAATATAGGTATTCTTAAAAACTTATCAGGCAATGACAGTTATTACGCTCGTGATCTTTTTGAAAAAGGTAAAGAAGGTCGTGAAATAACTCCTATGTTTAAACTAATGTTTATCTGTAACGAACTCCCAGAATTAAAATATAGTGATAAAGCAGTTTGGAATCGTATCAGAGTTATCCCTTTTGAATCAACATTTTGTAGATCCGATAACCCTGCTCCTGAAACATACGAAGAACAATTAAGACAAAAAAGATTTCCAATGGATAAAGAATTTAGCACCAAGATTCCAGGTATGTTACAAGCATTCGCTTGGGTTCTAATTAAACATCGCACTCAAATTAAAGACCGTGTTGAACCTGAAAAAGTACGTATGGCAACTGCTATGTACAGAAAACAAAATGATAACTATAGACAATTTATTGAAGAATGTATCACCGAAGATTCAGACAAAATACTTTCTCTTACAGAATTATACGCACAATTCAAAGAATGGTTTAGAGAAAGTCTTCCTGGTCGTAATCTTCCCGTCAAAGATGATGTTGAAAAATACTTCTCCAAAGTTTGGGACGAACCGGAAAAAGGTAAAAAATGGAAAGGTTATAGAATCAGAACTCTTCAAGATGATATCGATAATGGTGACGCTATCTTTTTAGAAGATGATGATTATATCGAATATGACAAATATAGTAATTCTGCTAATCTTCCTCAAATGTAAATATTGTATAACTTTCAAATTAACTTAACACTATATCCTTAAAAAATTAAAATTGAATTTATAATTGAATTTTAATTATAAATTAGTTCAATAACAACAAATGTGTATTAAAAAATGTATCAATAGTATATCTAAATATGTTAACAACAAATATTATAATACATATGATTTTAATTTAATTAATACTTTTAAAAAATCTTTTTCAACATTAGCAACTCTTTATAATAATACAAATAAAACACAATATAAACAAGAAGAATATTTAGAACATCCTAAGACAAAACCAGAAAATCCACATATATCGAAAAAAATATACAAACAAATAATATACCATAACTTAACATATGATCACGGAATCACAATCCTTTTTTAACTTCCATTTATATAAACACAATATTTATTAATTTTCTATTTTTGAACCTTTACTTATCAATTTTATTATCCTATTACAAAACTCACTCTCCCTCCCATTAGAATATCTTGATATCGCCAAAGCAGTATTCATACAATTATACTCATCCAACTCCTTCTCAGTAAACTTCTCTGATAACTTTTCGTAATGCTCTTGACACAAATTAAAACTTCGATCCTTCAACGACTCGCACAACTTCGTCATCATCTTACGAAACCCAACATCCTCTATCACATTACCCTCACCATCCTTATACTTTATCTTATTCCTATTCACATCCACACACACTATTTTATCCTTAAACGGAAACTCTAAAGCATACTCCGCATACCCCTCTGGGCCCTTCACATGATGGTCTAAAGTCAACATCGGCACAGACTCCTCTATATCCTCCATCCTCAACGGCTCCATCTTCTGTATAAAATTATTTATCTGAATATTTTTAGTACTATTCACCGGTCTCTTCACAGCAGTCAACGACAAATTATCATAACGATCCTGTGTTTTACTTAACTGCTCCTTCAATGACTCGTTTTCTTTATAAAGCATCTCATTTTCTTTTTTCAGAATATCATAATCTTTTTCTAATTTTATAAGTTTCTTTTCTTGCTCCTTATTCTTAATTATTTTTCCTTTTTTACAACTTAATATATGTCTTTTATAATCATATTTTGAATTAAATATTTTGTTACAATGTTTACATATAAATTCTTCGCCTTTAATACCTTGTAATTTTAAACAATAACGAGCTCTCTTCTGATGAGCATTTAAATTTTGTTTATTTGAAAATTCATTACCGCAAAATTGACATTTCATTTTGTAACTAGATAATTAACCTTTAAATCTCTAATTAGCAGATTTTTGCTAATTATAATTAGCAAAAATTAGCAAAAATTAGCAAAAATTAGTAACATTTTGCGAATTGTTTTATACTGGAATGCCTTGATTTTTTTATTTTAGAACATCGCTACAAACATTGTGTTGTGATGATGTATTATATATTGAAGAATCCAGATTTTTTAAAAGTCACAAAAGTATTTTCCGGATCCGGAAAATACTTTTGTGACTTTTAAAAAATAAAATATTATTTGTATATTTATATTTTTGAAAAAATATAAATAATTTTCTAAAATCCTAAAAGTTTTCATCTCCTCCTTTTTCCATAAAAAGGAGGATGACTTATTTTTTAAAAAATTCTACAGACTTATTTATTGTATCTGAAAATCCTATATTTGATTTTTTAATAAAAATGAAATTTAGAAGTAAAAAATGAATAATTAGTAGATTATTATGAACGATGTCAAAGAAATTGGAAGTATGATATTTGGAATATATTCTCCAAAGGAGATTGTTGATATTTCATCTTGTAAAATCGACAGTAATAAATTATCGGGACGAGGATCAGTATATGATGAGCGTATGGGTCCAAGTTTGGATTCTAATTTACCGTGTGTAACTTGCAATAAAAGTCCGAAGGATTGTCCAGGTCATTTTGGTTATATTGAGTTGAATGAGCCTATTATTAATCCATTATTTTATAAGCATGTAGTAGCTTATTTGAGATGTATATGTATTAAGTGTAACAGGTTATTGATTACAAAAGATCAGTTATCGTTGAATGGTATATTAAGGTATAAAAGGGAGAGAAGATTTAAAAGAATTTTGGATAAGTTGGAGAAGGTAGATGTATGTTGTAGGTGTTCTCATCCTCAACCAACGATTAGTTATTCTGTGGCTGATAATACTATTTCGATGGTCTATAAAGAAAAGATTGCTACTAAAGATATTGATGAAAATAAGAAAAAAAGTGGTAATTTTAATAAGATTAGTATTTCTTTGAGTGTTAATGATATAAAGAAGATTTTTGATTCTTTTCCTGATGAAGATGTGGCTCTTTGTGGATTTGATCCTGAGAGAATTCATCCACGTAATCTTGTATTGACTATGTTTCCTGTTATTCCTCCTTCCGCTAGGCCATTTGTTGTTGCTGATGGTAATATTTGCGATGATGATTTGACAAATCAATTATTGGAGATTATTAAAGCTAATAATGCTTTGAAGGATGATGATCAATCAGAAAAGAAAAATTTACAAGAAAAGAAAGAGGTAAAAAGACAGAAAGCTTTACAATCATTGAAATTTAGAATAGCAACTTTACAAAATAATAGTCAAGGGAAAGCAAAACATCCTACTAATGGGAGAGCAATTAAATGTTTGAAGAATAGAATCACAGGAAAGGATGGTTTATTGCGTAGTAATCTGATGGGTAAACGTGTTAATTTTTCTGCTCGTACTGTGATTGGTCCTGATCCTACATTGCCTTTTGGGTGGATGGGTATGCCAAAAGAAGTTGCTCAAGAGTTGACTATTCCGGAGAGAGTTACAGTATTTAATAAAGAATATTTGACTGATATTGTTAATAGTGGTAAAGCCAATTTTATTATGACTAATAATGGAGAAACTAGATTAAATTTGAAATATGCTATGTTTAGAAGAGGAACTGAATTATTGTATGGAGATATTGTTGTAAGAGATGGTAAAGAAATAAAGGTGATAAATAATAATATTAATCTTCGGGAAAATGATCAACTTATTAGATCTGATTTTCTGAAGATTGGTGATATTATTGTTAGAGGAAGAAAGGGACAGGAAAAAAGAATTAAGGTTAAAAATGTAAAAACACCTTTGAGAATTTGGGATAAAATTGAGCGTATTAACAGTAATGGTGAATATACCGTTGTTTGTTATATATCTATTCCAAAAAAGAAAAGAATAAATTTGAATATTGGCGATATAGTTCATCGTCATATTAAAGATGGAGATGTTGTTTTGCTTAATAGACAGCCAACACTTCACAAAGGTTCTATGTTGGCGAAGAAAGTTCGTGTTATGCCTCATAAAACTTTTAGAATGAATCTTGCTACTACAAAGACATTCAATGCTGACTTCGATATTTAATGCGGATTTCTAAAATAAGAAATCTGGTCTCTGTCGAAAACAGGGGGCGTGAAAAGCGTGCTACCCCCTAGTTAATTTCCAAAGAATATATTTAATGCGACAAAAAAGAATAAAAAAATACGGATTTTTAAAAATGAATAAATTTAAAAGCAAATAGTTTTATATAAAATGGATTGCTCTAATTGTAAAAAATACAAAGAAATCACAGAATATTATAAAGGACATTTTCAATGTAAAGAATGTGTCAGGGAAAAAGCGAAAAAATACAGAAAAGAAAAGAAGGAAAAAGAGAAAGATGTTCCTAAAAAAAGTATTATTTGTAATAAATGTGGAGAAAACACTACTAATTATAGAACTGATAGACTTTGTTGTAAAGAATGTGAGAAAAAAAACGGAAGAGAATACAGAAGAACAACTACAAAAGCAAAAGAATGGGTCGAGAATAACAGAGAAAAAATGTCAGAATTACAAAGTAATTGGTTTCAAAAACATAAGACTGAAATATGTGAAAAAAATAAAGAAAGATATAAAACTGATGAAAAATTTAGGGAAAGAGTTAATCATTCTTCTGTTTTAAAGTGTATGATAAAAGGAAAGACAAAAACATCAAAATTTGTAGATTGTAATTCTAAACGATTGATTAATTGGGTACAGTATCAGTTTGAAGAAGATATGAATTTAGAAAATCACGGTAAAGTATGGAGTGTAGACCACGTAATTCCTTGTAATGAGTATTTGAAAGGTAATTTTGATAAAAGTGTTGTATTGTGTTGGTTAAATGTAAAGCCAGTGTATATTAAAGATAATTTGAAAAAAAATATGTATGTAGATAAAGGGCAAAGTAGAGTACATTTAGAGAATGTGAAAAATTATATAAAAATCCGCAAGATAAAGAATAAAGAAGAATATGAAGTCGCATTAAAAGAATATATTGGAAATTAGCGAGACACCTTGTTGCGGGAAACTCCTAAAGCTTTTGAACACCACCCTGTATTTGGAAACTAATATGGGGGAACTCGGGTAATGACCGAATCCAATGGTAATAGCGTCAAGAGATATATGGACAATCCGCAGGCTTACTGGCTAAACCCGTTAGAGTGTTTAATTACATTCACTGATAGGGTATGTTAGGGTCTCAGAGACTGAACGGGTGTCGGTTGACTATGAAGGACCATCAATCCTGAGTTGGCTTAAGATACAGTCCGTCCTGTAATGAAAGTTATGGGGTTCATCGGGAGATGAAATGAATGTTCACGTTGGACAATCTGAGGAAACTATTATTGAGTTAATGGAGTTGTCTACAACTGCAGAGAATATTATTTCTCCACAAGGTAGTAAACCTAATATTGCTATTGTACAGGATTCTTTATTAGGTGCATTTTTGATGACTAAAGATAATATGAAATTAACTAAAAATCAATTTTTTGATATTATGATGAATGGACAAAAAGATGGTAAATTATCTTGCTTATGGAGTTTTGAAAAGGAAAATATTATTAAAGAGGTTCTTGAAATGAAAGGAAAAGATGTAGAGGTGTTTAATGGGCGTGGTTTATTTTCAATGCTTCTACCAAATGATTTTATTTATGAAAAGAAAAATGAAGCACATCCTACAGAGCCATATGTTAAAATTTACAAGGGTGTAATGTATGAAGGTGCTTTGAATAAGGCTAATTTGGGGGCATCTTATAATTCTATTATTCAGGTATTACATAAAGAATATGGTAAAAAGGTATGTGCTGATTTTATTAGTAATATTCAGTTTATTACGAATAATTGGTTATTGGTTCATAGTTTTAGTATTGGTCTTGGAGATTGTTTAATTAATTCACAAAACAGTTTGGATAAGATACAAGATAAAATTAGTAAATGTTATTTTGAGGCCGATGGTATTGCTGATACAACTCGTAATCCTTCTATTAGAGAGATAAGAGTTACAGCATCATTGAGTAAGGCAAAAGATGTTGGAATGAAAATAGCGAAAGATTCTATGGCAAAGGATAATAACTTTTTATCTACGGTTGGATCTGGTAGTAAGGGAGATTTCTTTAATATCGCACAGTTAACAGGATTACTTGGACAACAAAATTTACAGGGACAGCGAGTTTCTCATATGATTAATCACTGTAAGCGTACATTAGTTCATTATCCTTTTGGTAAATTAGATAGAGAAATTGAATATGAGTCAAGAGGATTTATTCGTCATTCATTTATCGAAGGACTTAATCCACAAGAATTTTTCTTTCACGCTATGTCTGGTCGTGAAGGTATTTGTGATAAACACTGTGTCACAAACAGGCGGCTGCCCATCTTTGAGTGGGGTAAACAGTGCTACCGCCTAGTTGTTAGTATTTTTAATTAAAGATACTAACAGCGAGACTCCTCATAATGTTCGGGAAGTCCCTTAGAGCCTTAACTACTACTTATTAGTTGGAAACTTCTAATAATACCCAGGGTAATGACCTCGGGCATAGTAATAACGTTAAGGATTGGGTAATCCGCGGGTAAAGTGTCTAAGTCCGTTATGGCAAGGATATGACACTCCCTCAGAGACTAGTAAATTCATAAAGAATTGAATAACGGGAGTCGGTTGACAATACAGAATTAGTCATTCTGTGTCGGCTTAAGGTATAGTCCGCCCCCTACCGAAAGGTAGGGGATATAGCGACAGCTATGGGTAAACTGCTTGCCCAAGTGATGCCAAAAGCATTGCTAGTCTTCTTTTAAGACGGCGAGACACCTCATAATGTTCGGGAAATCCCTTAGAGCCTTAACTACTACTTATTAGTTGGAAACTTCTAATAATACCTAGGGTAATGACCTCAGGCATAGTAATAACGTTAAGGATTGGGTAATCCGCGGGTAAAGAGTCTAAGTCCGTTACGGCAAGGATATGACTCTCCCTCAACGACTAAGTGATTAAAATAAATTAATCCACGGGTGTCGGCAAACAACGAAGATCTAGCCAATCTGAGTTTGCTTAAGGTATAGTCTAGTCCCCTTGGGAAACCTCGGGGTGGCAACGACCGCCAAAACAGGATATATTCAACGTAGAATTATTAAAGTATGTGAGGATATACAAGTTAAATATGATGGATCTGTTAGAGATACATCAGGTAAGGTATATCAAATGTCTTATGGGGATACTGGAATGAATCCTTGTCAAACGGTAAAAGTAGGTGAATATCAACAGGCATGTGATATTTCTAGAATGGTTAATAGACTTAATCTTCAATGTGAAATAACGAGCAAAAATGAAAAGAAGGTTGAAAAGAAGGTTGAAAAGAAGGTTGAAAAGAAGGTTGAAAAGAAGGTTGAAAAGAAATTATTATCCCGTTTACAGTATTTGAAAGCCATTGCTAAAAAAACAGGTGTTAGAAAATTATATAAAGGTTTATCACTTGAGAAACTTGCGCAAAAATTAGAAGAATTAGAATAAGAAGAATATGTTAAGAATAATTATATTGTAATAGCATATGCTATTATAATATATTTACAATTTTATAAATTACAACTCATATTCTTCATCCTCTTCTTCATCCTCTTCTTCATCCTCTTCTTCGTCGTTGTCTTGATCACATATAAGTTCTTCTTCATCCAACTCTTCTTCATCTTCTAATTCTATTTCTTCTGAATCTTCCGCTACTAGTTCAGTATCCTCTTCTTCCTCTTCTTCCTCTTCTTCCTCTTCTTCCGAGAGTTCATTAACTTTGACATTTTCTAAAGTTGACTTATGATCCAAGTTAATAGGGATTTTGTATTTAAATTTAAACGCGTTACATTGGTCTATATCTTCTTCTGTGAGATCATCCACTGTTCCGTTATCATTTTGTTTTCCGATGACAATTTTTTCTTTGCTATTAAATACTAATCCTGTTTCAGGATGCTCATAATTATTAAATTGATTTCTTCTTATAAGTATGTTTGGGATATTAGCTGAAAGTGATTTAACAACTGGTGTTTTTTCAGGTTGTTTTTTAGATGACGATTTTTTTGAAACAGATGATTCTTTTTGCTCTTCGTTTTCTTTACCCAAAAGTCTATTAATTAAAATAACTTTAGTACCTGAGCATTTCTTTCCTTTACTTTTACAAAGAGCGATAAGTTCTTGTTTATTATACTTTAATAGATTGTCCTGATTTACTTCCATATTATTTGAATTAGTTATGTCTTTTTGTACACTAACAGTATTAGTATTAGTATTAGTATTAGTATTAGTATTTTCAGTTTTTCCTCTCCATAGACATTTTAATTCTTCTTTATCTAAATTATACTGTTTAGATACTTTTTCTACGAATGTATCAATAACCTTATCAATTGATTCTGTTAAAGAAATAGTAAGAGACATTTTATTTAATTTCTCTTTATAAATTTTTAAATATCAATTTATTTTTTAATTTATATTTAAAACTGTTTTCAGTTTGTTTATCTTATGGTAGCAAAAAAGTTGATTCTATTTTGTTTGATAATATTAGCAAGTTTAGATTTTTTAATAATATCAACCATCTTTAATATTTCTTTTGTAATTTGCAAGGAGTTTTCAGGAGAAATAAGATTAACTTGTTCTTGTATTTTATCTATATCACTATTAAGTTGAATAGATTGATCTTTACTCTTGTTTTTAACTCCCCATTTAAAATTGAAAAATGGATTATCATAACCTTCATAATCTTCATAACCTTCATAACCAAACATTTCTCCATCATCGTCATCGTCATACAAAAAATCTTGTGGGAAAATTCCTTCTTTGGGTATATCGTAATCATCTTTATTGTCATCTATGTCTCCTGGTGAATAATCTTTCTTATCAGCTATAAATTCTATTCCCACATCTTCTGTATCTTCTATATCTTGTTTATTTTCACCTTCCCAAAGATTATTTGGTTTAAATTCAGAATTTAATATAATTGAGCCAGCGAATTTAACATCATCTTCATCTAAAACAGGAGGTATATCACTTAATTCATCATTAAATACATATATACCTTTAAGAAGATTTATTATAGCTGAAACTATACAATTATCTTTTTCATCTTTTACAATACGGATACAGTTAGTCTCTGCTGCTGTCATCATTTCTACACTAACCAAGGCGTCCCTAATATTTGATGATGTATTAGGTTGTGTGTTTTTTATTAAAGTTTTAATCATAAAAACTATTCTATCCCAATATATTTGAGCAATTCTTGAGATTGTCATGTTCATACTTTGATGTTCTTTTTTCTTTGAAATTTTGTATTGAGATATTTTTTGTTTAAGTTCAGAAATCTTGTGTTCAAACTTGTATATTTGTTCTTTAGTTTTGTTAGTTTTATTTATTCCCCAAAATTCTTGATATTCATCTAACTGTAATTTTTTGAATTCTTCCATTTCTTTTAATTTATCTTCTTGTGTGTCTTCTGATAATACAATATTTTCCATAAATTTATTCCATTCATCTCGTTGATATTCATTGAATTGTTGTGATTCTTCCTTAGTGTGTTCTATAGTTGTACTTCCATAAAATTCACTTTCAAGATCATTAATTTGTTTATTAATATTTGAAATGTATTTTTCGATTTCTTTATTAAATCTTTCATTACCAGCAGCATCTTTAATGTAAATAGGAGCTTCTCCTGATGACATTCCAGAGCATTTTTTAACAATATTAATTACAAATTCAGGAACAGGAATTTTATCTTCTTCTCCTAATTTAGATGTTAATAAACAGGGTTGATATATGTCATTAAGAACAATATTAATCAATCTTTCAAATTTAATTTCATCTCCTTTGACCGTAAGATCATAATTCAAATCTTGTTTTAGTTTCATATATTGTTGTGCTTTGTATACTACATCACACATATCTTTGATTCTCATTTTTATCCAGTTTAACATAAATTGATCTTTGTTAATAAAATTAATAACATCTGCTTCTTCTACTTCAATAACTTCCTCTCCTTTTCTATTTTCTTTTATTTGCTCTCTTATTGTCATTAATGTTTTTCCAATATAATTATTTCCGTCGTTATTATTACCTATTCCCAAAAATTGATTAGGACCTTCCCATACAAGAACAGCAGATTTAGTAAGTAACAACAAGTCTTGTAAAGATGTATCTTCAAATTTTTTATTTAAACCGGTCACACTGTATAAACTTAATAGTTTATCATCAGTATCTTTTTTAAGATCTTCATAAATTTTACTGGATGATTGAAGATCTAGATATTCTTGAGGTTGTAATCCAGATAAATTAGGATCTGTTAAAATTAATTTATGAGCATCTTTTATACTAATACCCTTTTCTGTTAAAGTATTACCATATGAATCTAAAATTCTTTTTGTTCCAGTAGTTGCTATTAATGAAGCGATAATATAATGTTGAATAGTAGGATAATTAAATCCTTTAATATTTAACATTCCATTAAAGAATATTGGAGAAAATGGGGCTAATTGGGGGAAATTTTTTCCTGGATCTTCAAATATACCAATAGGATTTCCTTCGGGAGGAGAAAAAGTAAAATCATTATTTTCATACTCTTCTTTTTCTAAATTATACTGTTTAGTTTCTTTGTCCTTTTTGAATATTTCTTTTAAATATTTTGTTGTTGGACTTCCATCATCTGAACTAGCAATATCTTCTTCATCACTTTGATCTTTCATAGGTACAGAAACAGTTTCCACTTCCATTGGAACTATTTCCGCTATTTCTGCTTCTCTGATTTCATCTTCGGTAGGAATATTTAATTCTTTGATTAAAGCGTCTATTTTATCTGAAAGAGATGCTGATAGCATACCAATATTGAATAGGTCAATAGAGCGTTTTTTTACATCTTCTAATTCTTCTGCTGAAATTTTTTCTTTTTCATAAGCAATTATATTTTCTATAACTTCTTCCATTATCTGATCTCTTGTTTTACGAGATTTTTCCAATACCTCATTAATTTGTTGTGATCCATCTGAATTGAGTCTAATTTTATCCTGTATATCAAGTAAATATTCAACTTCATTATTGATGGCATCTTCGCAGTTTCTCGTAATCATATATTCTAAATATGAATTAAAGATAATATCATCTTTATCTTGCTCCAATGAGTATTTGAGATTTCTTATTTCATTCTTTCTAATATTAATAACTAGTGTGCCAGGGTGAAAAATTTCTCTCATAATAATTGGATTTAATTTATCATATTTGTATAATTTTATGACAGTATCTTGAGAAGGAACACCATTGACTAAATTATGAGCACCAAATTTATTTATAATTTGCTCTGGTGATAATCCAAGATATTCAGATAAGGATTTTTTATTTTTTCTTAATTCTGTTAAAAGAGCAGAATGGGCAAGATATATGTTATATATATTTTTATATTTAGCCATTTCCTTTTTGTTTTCAATATCGATAAATTTTTTAATTCTAAGTCTATGTCTAATTTGCATTAATATTTTTCCTATTAAATTTTCTCCTGATCTATCTTGGCCTACACCTAAGAAAGGATCTGTACTTTCATATCCTATTGGAAAATTTTGTGTACCTAGTAGAACTTCTTGTAATTCTGGTTTTTTAAGGAGTACATTATAAGCATTATCAACTGCTTTTCTAAGTGTTGATAAAAGTTCGTCATTATTTGCCCGTTCATATACTTGATATATTCCCATTTTGTTGATAGCATTTTCCTTTTCAATCTGATTTTTTAATTCGTGTAAATTAATTTGCTCAAATGGTTGTCTAACTTGAGAAGTAATATAATTTGTATATTTTTCTTTATCCGATAATTTTCTATCGGTTGAGTCAGATGGGATTTTACCTCCTGCTTTGACATATGATATCCACGATTCTTGTACTTGTCTTTCTATTTCTTCGTTTGTTAAAGTAGGGGATTCTGGTATTTGCTCTTTTAAATATTTTATAAATATTCTTATAGCTTTATTCTTATCCTTTTCAGATTTATATTGTTTTAATGCTTTTTTAATATATTTATCACCATTTGGTGTTTTATGTAATTTTTTGATATATGTAATTGATATAGAAATTTGACTGTTAGTCCATTTGAGAAATTCATCTGTAGGTAGTTTTGTTAGTTTGCTGAGAAGAATCATTCTGAAAAACATCTTTTCTTCTTTTTCTTCTTTAGATTGTGTGTTATCGTATGTTAATTTTACATTTTGATCTTTAATAGGATTTATAAAAAAATCTATAGCTTTTAGTAATTCATTATTTCCACCTTTTGCTCCGGATATTTCTGTATTTTGAAGTATTTGTTTCCATGTGTGAGTTGATAGCATATTAGATAGAATATAGTTAGTAACGGTTGGATACTTTTTTCCATTTATTGTAATGGGATGATATGAGTTATTACTCAAACGTCCGAAAGGTTTATCATTTGGGTTAAACAACTTAATCTCTTTCATTTATTAATATGTTTATTATTTTAGAGATTTTATATTTATATGGTATTTTGATTTAAATGTTATAATTAATTAAAATAAATGAGTGGTCTTTTATTTCTAACATCTGAAGACTTCTTTATCGCCAAAGGCACTAAAGGTAATATTATGTGTCACGGTATTAAAGGATTTTCTTTAATATTATTTTATTCTACACAATGTGTACATTGCCAATCTCTTATACCTATTTTCAAAGAATTACCAGGCACAATACATGGATGTCAATTTGGAATGATTAATGTAAGTACAAATAAATCTTGTGTTAAATTGTCTAAACAAACAATAGCACCGATCAAATACGTCCCCAATATTATCCTATGTATTGACGGAAAACCTTTTATGAGATACAACGGACCACACGATATGAATGAAATCCGTAGATTTGTTGTTGAAGTCGCTAACAAGGTTCAAAATAAACAAAAATTTTCTAACAATACAAACGTTAAAAAACCTGATAAAGGCATCCCTGAATACACTATCGGTAAACCTCTATGTGGATTCGGCCCTGATGGTAATGTGTGCTATCTAAATTTTGATGACGCTTACGTTAAAAATTAATCTTATACCAATTTTTATAACCTGAATTTTTTGGGGGTAAAATACCTCCATTTTCATTAAGCTGTTTATAGGTTATTATATCTTCTGTATCAATATGATCTATAATCGCCTTTTTAGTATTTGAATATTCTAACATAATTGCTACATC
>Ga0070754_10002436_pt1 | contig 13737 bp, 20 predicted proteins | sample VirMetDEL_Sep_01_FD_75181 | JGI IMG/M metagenome (GOLD analysis project Ga0070754, IMG submission 75181) | Aqueous microbial communities from the Delaware River and Bay under freshwater to marine salinity gradient to study organic matter... | ecosystem: Environmental > Aquatic > Marine >... | reverse complement strand
CTCTTGCAAGCTTCAATAGATCCGCAAAATATGATGCTCGATGTTTTGAAATCAATGGGGCTGAAATACAATGCGTGAAGATCAAATAAACACAATGACCACGAAGCTGCTGGCGCGGCTAAACCCGCCAAGAGCAATATCATCTAATCCAGAAGGCATAAAGGCAGAGGCAGAGCTTCTATGCAAAACAATAAATAAAATGGCACCAAGCCGTGAATATCAACAGTGGTTCGATCTGTTTGAAGAAGCGGTTTTAAGCAATCTGGAAACCCGTACATGGCCGACGATTAAAGAGTTAAAAAAGGCTGCAAAGGAAATAGCACCAAAGCGGCCAGAGTTTCGTGATTTTACTCAAGAGCAAGCATGGTCGCCAGATCCTATGACTATCAATGCAAAGAGAATAAAAGCCGGTGAGCCTGTTTCTGATTGGTGGGTTGTTGGAACCGGCGCAGAACACCTTAAACGAAAAGGCTTAGTTTCATCTGATGATCTTGAGCCTTATAGAAAATATCTTGATTACGAATTGCGCTATGTTAATCGTTAATAACCTCAATGATGAAGAGATGCTTTTATCTTCATTCGGTATCTCTAACTGGCCTCGCTTGCGCGGGGTCTTTTTTTCGCTATAATTAGCAAAACCGACAACAGGACACATCAATGCAAGAATGGCCCGCTGATAAAGTAATGCGCCGCAAGGTTGCTTCACTTATTCCATATGCAAGAAACAGCCGCACTCATAGCGATGAACAAGTCGCTCAAATAGCCGCTAGTATCAAAGAATGGGGTTTTACTAATCCAATCCTGGTGGACATTGATGGAGAAATAATAGCCGGTCATGGCAGATTATTAGCCGCGCAAAAGCTTAATATTGATGAAGTTCCAACGATGACAGCCGTGGGATGGAGTGAATCCCAAAAGCGAGCCTATGTCATAGCAGATAATAAACTCGCATTAAACGCTGGCTGGGATAATGAAATGCTAAAGGTCGAATTAGATGGCCTCAAGGATTTGGATTTTGATATAGATTTAACCGGCTTTAATGCAGACGAACTTGCTGACTTGTTTCCAGAGCCAGAAAAAGCTGGGCTTACCGATGAGGACGCCGTTCCAGAAGCCCCTGACAAACCCGTAACAGTTGAGGGCGATATTTGGGTGCTTGGCAACCACCGCCTTATGTGTGGAGATAGCACAAGCATCGAAGCCTTGGAAAAGCTATGCGAGGGGCAGCTTGTCGATATGTGGTTAACCGATCCGCCTTATAATGTAGCTTACGAGGGAAAAACTAAAGACGCGTTAACTATTGAAAATGACGCAATGAGTAATGATGAGTTTCGTCAGTTTCTCTGCGATAGTTACACTGCCGCAGATGCAGTGATGAAATCAGGGGCAGTTTTTTATATATGGCATGCTGATAGTGAAGGTTATAATTTTAGAGGTGCTGCTTTTGATACTGGTTGGCAAATACGCCAATGCCTAATTTGGAAAAAGCAATCAATGGTTATGGGTCGCCAAGACTATCACTGGATGCACGAGCCTTGCCTATATGGCTGGAAGGATGGAGCCGCGCACCTATGGTCAACGGATCGAAAGCAAACCACAATCCTAGAGTTTGATCGTCCAAGCCGTAATGCAGAACACCCAACAATGAAGCCTGTTGAGTTATTCTCATATCAAATGCAAAACAACACCAAAGGCGATGATTTGGTGCTAGATAGTTTTGCAGGATCAGGAACGACAGCAATAGCCTGTGAGAAGTTTAATCGTAGAGCTAGATTAATGGAGTTAGATCCAAAATATTGCGATGTCATCATAAAGCGCTGGCAAGACTTCACTGGCAAAGAGGCAATTCACGCAGAAACAGGTCAAACCTATGCAGAAACAAACCAAGTTAATGAGCATGGTTGAAGCCGCGTCAAATGTTCTTATTGGATATATTATCGCAACCGCAGCAACTTATGTTATATTACCATTACACGGTTATCAAATAACCACGCAAAAGGCGCTATCGATTTCACTAGCCTTCACAGCTATATCGTTAGCACGTTCTTACATTCTCAGGAGGCTGTTTAACAGGTTTTAATATGGCAAACGGTGAAGCTGGCAGACCAATGATTGAACTAACCGACGATCAAATTAGGGAGGTTGAAACCCTTGCGGCTGTATTATCTACAGATGACATTGCCGATTATTTCGGTGTAGGTCGCACAACTTTTTATGCGCTAATGGATAGAAATCCAGATATTTCTGAACGCTATAAAAGGGGAAGGGCTAAGGCAAAGGCATCAATATCAGGTGGATTGATTAAAAAAGCACGGGCTGGTGATACTACTTCGCAGATCTTCTATTTGAAAACGCAATGCGGCTGGCGTGAAACCCAACACATCGATCACAGCAGCACAGACGGATCTATGACACCGCAAACAATAGAGCGCATAATCATTGACGAAGCTCCAGATCCAGACGCCTAGATGGGCATTGCCTTTGCTTCAAGGGCAAGATGGTCATCCAAGATATAGAGGCGCAAAAGGTGGTCGTGCATCTGGTAAATCACATTTCTTTGCAGAAGCAGTAATTGAGCGCCAGCTTATGAACCCAGATACTAGGGTCGTTTGCATTCGTGAGGTGCAGCGATCCCTAAAGTTCTCAGCTAAGCAACTGCTGGAAGATAAAATCAATGCGCTGGGCGTTGAGCATTTGTTTGAAATACAAAATACCGAAATAAATAATTTACGCGGCAATGGAATTATTATCTTTCAAGGTATGCAAGACCACACAGCCGACAGCATAAAATCGCTAGAAGGTTTTGATATAGCTTGGTGCGAGGAAGCGCAGAGTCTATCAAAGCGATCTATTGAATTATTAGATCCCACCATGCGTAAAGATGGCGCGGAGCTTTGGTTTAGTTGGAACCCCAGAAGCCCCAGCGATGCCGTGGAGCAAGTATTTCAAGACAATGATAATAAATGCTTAGTTCACGTTAATTACAGCGATAATCCGTTTGCGCCGAAATCAATGGTTGATCTTGCTGAAACGGCAAAGGAGCGTGATTTTGACCGTTACGCTCATATTTGGTTGGGCGAATATGAAACTGTCAACGAGGCACAGGTGTTTCATGGCAAATGGAAGGTAGAGGATTTTGAGCCTATGCAGGGATGGGATGGCCCGTATCTTGGCGTTGACTTTGGCTTTCGCCCTGATCCGTTGGTCGCAATAAAGTGTTGGGTTTATGACGAAACGCTGTATATAGAAAAAGAAGCCTACGGGGTTGGGATCGAAATAGATGACACGCACAACTTTATTTGCAAGCATATACCGGAATTTGACCGCTATACTTGCCGCGCTGATAGCGCAGAGCCAAAGACTATATCATACCTTCAAAGGCATGGTTTCCCGCGCATGGAAGGCGTTAAAAAGTGGCCTAACAGCATCCAAGAAGGAATAAGGTTTATTCGCGGCTTCAAATCTGTCATAATAGCGCCAAACTGCAAAGGTGCGATTGATGACTTTAGGCTTTACAGTCACAAGGTCGATAAATTATCGGGTGACATATTGCCAGATGTTATTGATGCAAATAATCATGCGCCTGATGCAATACGTTACGCAATCGCGCCTTTGATTAAGGTTCAAGCCTCTGGAAGAATGGTGATCAGAATATGAGTAATTCAGTCGCAAAAGTCAGTAACGAAATCCAATACATGCTAGATCAATCTGCGCCTGTGCGTGATTTGGTTGAAGGTGGTCAGCATATGCGTGACATGGGTCAAAAGTATTTGCCTAAATTCCCACAAGAAACCGATGACGATTATGAGGCCAGAAAAGCTGGCACATGGTTATTTGATGGCGTTGGTAAGACGATTGAAGATTTAACCGGCAAGGTATTTGATCAGCCGGTATTCTTGCAAGAAACTGGAACCGATCTTGACGTATGGTCTTTTAATATAGACTTGGAAGGTCGGGATTTATCGCAATTCGCACATGATGTTTTTAATGATGCACAACGATCTGGCATATCATTTATATTGGTTGATGCGCCGCCACGGCCAGCAGATTTAACCAGAATACAAGCCGATCAAGGAAACTTCCGTCCATATTTTCAGCATATAAAGCTTGAAGAAGTTTATGGATATAAATGGCAGCTAATCAATAACGCTCCAACTATTACGCAAATTCGGATTGGTGAAAAGATCACGCAAGAAAACGGCGATGAGTATGATCCTGATGAAGTGCAGCAAATCCGTGTTTTAACCATGCCTGTTGAAAACGATCAAATCGTGGGCAATATGTTTGTGCGTTTATATCGGCAAAATGAACGTGATGATTGGGTGCTTTACGACGAATATCAAACAGCCTTAACCAAAATCATGCTTGCTCAATTAGATATTGGAAGAACCAGCTTTATGATGGCAGAGCCACCACATGCGCGGTTGGCAGAGATTAACTTAGCGCATTGGCGGTCGCAATCCGATCAAGCAAACATTATGCATCACGCTCGTGCCCCAATGAAATACTTTCATGGCTACAGCAGGGAAGATTTAGAGGACTTCGCTGAAGGCGTTGGATATGCTTTTTATTCAGCCAATGAAAACGCGAAGATCGGCGTTGTTGAACATTCTGGCGCGGCCATCGATGCAGGGCGCACTGAGTTAAAGGATATGGAGTTTCAAATGCAAGCAATGGGCTTGCAGTTAATTGTATCACGAACGGGCACATCTACGGCCACAGGCGATATGATTGATGAAAATAAAGTTAATAGTCGCTTGGGAATGTGGGCTGATAATCTTAAAGACACGCTAGAAAGCGCTTATTCTTATATGGCAGAACTCGCTAATATTTCCACCGATATAACAGTGATTGTGAATAAAGACTTCGCGGCAAGTGCGCTTTCACATCTGGATATGGACGCTTTGAGTAAAATGTATCTTGCTGGCGTTATTTCAAAGGTTACTTACATTAATGAAGCTAAACGGCGCGGCATCTTATCTGAAGAAGTAGAGCCAGAAGATGAGGCAGAAATGATAGCCGATCAGCCTATGGACGAGCCTGATGGCAATATCGGATGATTTCGCAGACGCTACGATTAGACATCAAGTTTATTTGCAGCGTTACAAATCAGGCGTAGTGAATAAAATATTAGCTTTGCTGAAGGGCGTTGAGTCTGACATCGTGCAGCAAGTGGCAAAGCGGGATTTGCAATCTTTAACTAGGCGGCAAGTTGATCAGCTATTAGCAAACCTCAAGCGCAAGATTGATCAAGGCTATGAGCCGGTCATTGATTTGTTAAATGATCAGGTAAAGCAACTGGCTGGCTATGAAAAGCGCTGGCAGATGGATATGTTTAGCAAAACTGTTCCGATCGAATTAGATTTTGTTGCACCATCAGATGAGCAAATTATCGCATCTGTAATAGCCAGACCATTTCAAGGCTTGCAGTTAAAGGATTGGTATAAGGGCTTACCCGATGGTCAGTTTCGCAGACTGCGCGAAGCAATTAGGCAGGGTTACGTTGATGGCGATACCACGCAGCAAATAGTTCAAGCCATTCGCGGCACAAAAACTACATCAGGAATATTAAGTATTTCTCGCAGGGCGGCAGAAACCACGGCCAGAACTGCTTTATCGCATACCGCTAACGTTGCAAGAAATCAGGTTTATAGGCGCAACCGAAGATTAATTAAATCTGTTGAATGGGTTGCTACATTAGACGGTAGAACGTCTGCAATATGCAGAGCAAGGGATGGTAAAGTTTATCCAACTGACAGTGGGCCAAGACCGCCAGCACATCCAGCTTGCAGATCAACAACTATTCCTGTTCTTAAATCTTTGCGTGAGTTAGGTATCAAAGCGGATGAGGTGCCGGTTAAATCAACAAGGGCATCGATGAATGGACAGGTTTCATCAGAATTAAATTATGGGGCATGGCTACGAAAGCAGCCGGTTTCATTCCAGAATGAAGTGTTGGGCATCAAAAAAGCCCAGCTTTTCAGAAGGGGTGATTTAGCAATGGATCGTTTCGTTGATCGAAAAGGTAACGAGCTAACGCTAGATCAGCTCAGAGAGCGCGAAAGCGCAGCGTGGGCCAAAGCTGGCCTTTAAAACCGATGGGGAAGTAAAATGGCAAATGAAGCTGAAGCAGTAGATCAAACAGAAACGGTTGATGACCGTGATCAATTAATTAATGAGCTTAAATCGCAACTAAAGGAAACCAATCAAAAGCTGGTGGACTCCAATGAGGAAGCGATGCGGCGCAGAAAGACCGTTGAAAAGTGGAAAGAGCTTGGCGAAAGCCCTGATGCTGTGCGGGAAATGTTAAACAATAAACCGGCAGAAGCTAATAATAACGAAGAAATTATTAATCAGATCAAGCAGCAATATGAAGGCAAGCTATCTGAAAGCCAAAAACGATTGCAAAATTACCAACAGAAAATTGCAATGGCTGAATTGAAATCGGCTTTGGCTGGTGAAAATATCATTCCAGAAGGCTTAGATCCCATCACTTTAATGGCTCAACAACGTATAGCCTTTGACGAAACTGGAAATTCGCGTATAATGAACGCAGATGGAACTAAACCCCTCGCTGGTTCGGGGGCTGATGGCTACGCAACCGTGGCAGATTTGGCAAAAGAACTAGCAGCGTCAAAGATGGGCCAATTATTCGTAAGGGATAACGGTCTATCAGGTGGAGGAAAACCACCAGCGTCCCAGCAAGGGAATCCCCAATCTAAAACCGTAACTCGTTCTCAATGGGATACAATGACCCAGCGCGATAGAGCTACATTTGTAAAAGACGGCGGCAAGGTCAGAGACTAACCGCTAACCAAGGAGAAAAAGAATGGCAAACGTTCTTACTGATTTGGCGGCAGACATTTATGTGGCCGCTGACGTTGTTGGCCGCGAGTTAGTCGGCTTTATTCCAGCATCAACAATCAACGCGGATGGTTCTGAAACTGCTGCTGTTGGTCAAACTGTGCGTTCTTTCGCAACCCGCGAAGCAACAGCCGTTGATATTACGCCTTCTATGACTATCCCAGAAGGAACAGATCAAACCGTTGATAACAAAACGCTCACTATGACAAAGCAGCGTGGTGTTCAGATCCCATACACAGGCGAAGATGTACGCTTGCTGAATGGTGGCGCTGGTTATGAAACTGTTTATGGTGATCAAATCGCACAAGCGATGCGTACACTTGTCAACGAAATGGAAGCTGACCTAGCGACAGAAGCATATACAAACGCTTCACGCGCTGTTGGTACTGCTGGCACAACGCCATTTGCTTCAAACTTTGATCTGGTTGCAGAAGCCCGTCAAGTTTTGGCAGATAACGGAATGCCAATGAATGATGGTCGTATTTCACTTGTTATGAATACTGCCGCTTCAACAAAGCTTCGCAATTTGGCATCACTTTCATCAGTAAACCAAGCTGGCAATGACACCTTATTGCGTCAAGGCACCTTGCTTGATTTGCAGGGCGTTATGATCAAGGAAAGCGCACAAGTTCAGTCGCATACTAAGGGCGGCGCAACAGGTGCTTTGATCAATAACGTAGCTGGTGAAGCTGTAGGTCAAACTACACTAACGCTTGATACAATCACAGTTAATACAACTGGTATTGTCGCGGGTGACGTTGTTACCTTCGCTGCTGACACAACAAATAAATATGTTGTGAATACTGGCTTGGTTGCAACCTCTGGTGATATTGTTATTGGCGATCCGGGCTTGTTAATTGCTGCGCCAAATAACAATGCAATGACCATTGGCAACTCATTCACTGCGAACGTGATGATGCACCAGAAAGGCATGGAGCTTGCAATGCGCGCACCAGCAAAGCCAATCGGTGGTGATGCAGCAGTTGATGTGATGATTGTTCAAGATCCGACTTCTGGTTTGGTCTTTGAAGTGTCTGTTTACAAAGGCTTTAGCAAAGCAATGATCCAAGTGGGTGTTGTTTACGGCTATAAAGCTTGGAACAGCAAAGCAATCGCCACAGTTATGGGCTAATAGATCGGGGGCTTCGGCCCCCTTTCTCACCACAGGAGGTTAATATGCCGCGCCCTTATTTGAAGAAAAAAGGTCTGATCGTTAAGAAGAAGAAGGCCAAGAAGAAGAAAAAGTAAATGGCTGCTAGACGCTCAAGAAAACGCAAATCAACGGTAAACTCTGCTGGCAATTATACAAAGCCAAAGATGAGGAAGCGCTTGTTTTATGCTATTAAGAGTGGATCTAAAGGTGGTCGTGCTGGTCAATGGAGCGCAAGAAAAGCGCAAATGCTGGCAAGGCGATATAAGGCTGCTGGCGGGGGTTATAAATAATGGCCCTTAAAAAGAACCAGCAATCATTGAAAAAATGGACGCGCCAGAAATGGGGTTACACCGGCAAGAAAGGCAAAAGCCGATATTTGCCTAAAGCCGTAAGGGATAGCTTAACGCCAGCACAGAAAGCGGCTGGTTCCAGAGCAAAGAATAAAGCAACGAAAGCTGGCAAGCAAAGTGCCAGATATACGAAAGCAGAGCGCAGGGCGTTGCGGAGATTAAGATGATAAAACGTGATCCGCGCATAAAAAGACTGGGAGTTTCTGGATTTAACAAGCCAAAAAGAACGCCTAATCATCCCAAGAAATCTCATGTTGTTTTGGCGAAGGTTGGAGATAAGGTTAAAACAATTCGCTTTGGGCAACAGGGCGTAAAGGGCGCGGGCAAAAACCCAAGGACAGCGGCGCAGAAAGCAAGGCGTAAATCGTTTTTAGCGCGTCATCAAAAGAATATTGCAAAAGGGCGCATGAGCGCAGCATATTGGGCCGCAAAGGTTAAATGGTGATTAAATGGCACTAGATACAACGATCGGTGGAACAGATACAAATAGCTATATCACTTTAGCTGAGTGGCAAGCATACTGGTCAGAGCGTAATATTGATGTTTCGCAGCATGGTCACGATGCAGCCCATGAGGCTAATCTTGTGCAAGCGGCTCAATGGATAAACCAGACTTATAATTTTGTCGGTGATAAGCAATATCAATATCAAGCGATGGCATGGCCTAGATTAACTATGCATCTAGTCGAAGGCTGGCCGATTGATCCTGATACCATCCCGCAAGATATAAAGGACGCACAGGCTGAAATGGCCTATTTGATACACGAGGGTGCAACGCCTTTCGCAAGCGTATCAGGCGGCGCTGTAGTGCGTACTAAAAGCAAGGCTGGGCCAGTGGAAACAGAAACCGAATATACAAACTTCAGAGAAATACCGCGTTTCGTGGCGATTGAAGGGTTGGTTTCAAGATATACTGTATTCGGTGGTTCACAGATTAAAATGGTGCGAGCATGACAACGATCACGGCCATTGCTGATGCAGCATTTGATGCAGTGGCTTTAGCCATTACAGATGCCATTGATGATGCCACAATAAGCTATGATACAAATGGCACTTACAATCCAAGCACCGGCGTTTATCCAGTAACCACAACCACAATTAACGGCAGGGCTTTGTTTGATACAGAGATCCCTGCAAATGATATTTTTCCTGATACAGTTATTGGCCCACAAGATCAGCTTGTATTGCTAGAAGGTTTTTCTGCGGTTGTTAAGGAAGGCTATAAGCTAACGGTTAATAGCGTTGATTATGAAGTAAAACGGGCGCAAGCCATTGTTGGCTCTGTTTCGTTACAATATGCGGTGGTGCTAGAAAAATGACCGCCAAGCAATTTACCTTGCAGCTAAACAAAGAAATAGCTGATACAGAAGAAAAGATTGAGGATGCGATTTCATTAATTGCAATGGATAGCTTGCGCGGGGTTGTTATGAAATCCCCTGTTGATACGGGTCGTTTTCGTGGAAATTGGATAGTTTCAAAAAACGCTGCAAACAAAACGTCTAGTCAGGTTACGGATAAAAATGGTGGTCAAACAATCACCAAAGGATCAGGCGTTATTGATACTTTTGACATGAATACAGATAGCAGAATAATAATTCAGAATAATTTGCCTTATGCAAACCGTTTAGAAAATGGATGGTCTAAGCAAGCTCCAAATGGAATGGTGGCTTTGACTGTCGCTGAAATGCAGCGCAAATATAGGAATATTCTGATATGAGCTATGCAACAGAGCGCCGCGCAATCGAAACATATTTAAATACGCAATGGTCGGATGCAACGCCGATTGGTTTCGATGGGCATGAGTTTGAACCCACAGCCAACAGCATTCGCGTTACAATTCAGAACGGTCAGGTTGTGCAGGGATCTATTGGCGCTGCGGCAAATCGGATTGATCACATTGGATTAGTAAGCATTCAAATCTTTACCGAAAGCGGCAAAGGAACACAGACTTGGCGGGGATATGCTGAAACTTTAGATGGCATTTTCTTTGATAAACGAATAACAGATGCGGGTGCAGTAGCGACTACCAACGAGTTCATCAGATTTTCACCAGAGCAACAGCACCCATATATTTCTGGCGAAGTTTCTGATATACCTTTTCATATCGCAACTTTTGTCGCACCATTCGTGCGCTACGAGTATAAATAGGAGGCCACAACATGACTGGCATTGCATCAAATCAGCTTCGATCAGCTTTTGTGGCTGAAGCTACGGCTGGAACTACACCATCAAACCCAGCGTTCACTAACAGTGACGTTCCAATTAATATGACCGCTGCACCTAATATGATTGAGCATCGATCATTAGCGGCCAAGGGCGAAGCGGTACAAACCGCTATTGGCGGGATTGACGTTACGGGAAATATGTCTGGCACATTAGTTTATGGTGCTTATGATGATTTCTTTGAAAGCTTGTTCCAAGGAACTTGGACAACTGATGTTTTGAAGAACGCTAAAACCACGCAATCATTGACGGTTGAAAACGCCATTGCAGCGGGTGAAGGCGGCACAAATACGATGATGCGCTATCAAGGCGTTGAAGCAACTGGTGGATCAATTACTCTAACATCAAACGCAGATATTACTTTTGCCTTTGATCTGATCGGCATGGGTTCATCAGATACATCAACCAGCGCGATAACAGGCGCTACTTTTACAGATCAGACTGAGCGCACACCGCTTTCATCTGGAGTAGATGTTGGAACGATTGCCTTTAGCGGTTACACGTTAGATGCATTTGAAAGCGCCACGATTAACTTTAACTATGATGGCCGTGAAGCGCAGAATATTCTTGGCAACAGTTTTACAAAAGGTGGCCTAACAAAGGGCGCGGCATTAGCTGAGATTACTGCGCGGGTTTATGTAGATGCAAACTTTGCAGCTATGTATAACGCAGCGCGTGATACCGATCACAGTTTATTTAGCGTCACTTTCCCATTGGGATCTGTATCTAGCAAGAAATACACGTTGGTTTTCCCAACTTGTAAATTCACTGGTTCTAATTTGGACTTTACTGCCACAAACTCAATGCAAGATATTACCATCAGAGCGCTTTATGATGAAACAACAGAAGATGCCTCAATGAAGCTAACAAGGGCTGTTTCATAATGGCCATGATTGCTTTGGTAAAATTCACCGCTGATATTGATGGCAAGCCTGTGGTTTTTAGGGCTGGTGATAAAATATCAGATGCCGTTGTAAAAAAATTAGGTCTTGCGGATAAACCTCATCTCGCTGGGTCTAATACATCTAAACCGACAAAAACCGAATAAGTGCAGCACTTAGGGGGCTGGTTTGTCGGTATTCCAGCCCCCATCAAAACCGACGAGGAAACCGAAATGCTTAATTTAAAGAAACCTAAAATGTCCGATATGACCTATCGGCGCGAATTTTCTGATGAACTTACCTTTTTATCTGAGGAAGATAAAACGTGGATAGAAATAAAGTGTCGCGCTGGTGGCTGGGCAAATCCTGATTTGGTTAGATTGCGTGATGACATACAAACATATCGCCAAGCAAAATCCATCGAAAGCGCAAAGCTGATAAAAGATACTACTAAATATGCAGAAATGAGCGCAGCAACTGATAAGGAAGTTGGCCGCAAGTTATTTGAGGCGATCTTTGATGCTTGTGTTATTTCTTGGAATACAAATATTAAAAACGATAGCAAAGCAATGCAGTGTGATAAGGATCATTTCCTTGCACTTGCTGATATTCGCATAAATGAAATATCTGAGTATTTTATGGAATTTGCTAAATACGTTGATGAATTATCTAACTTTCGTGCTGAAGCGGATGGAGAAACGGAAAAAAACTAATTGATGCGCTTTTATGGTCTTTTAGGTATTCACCGCGTGATGAAACTTATTTGATGTCTAAAGGCGCACTGAAAATAGAAGATAAACCTATTCCCGCAAATATGACTGCATGGACAGCTTTTCATATGTTGCGAGGCTCTAGGCAAATTGGCTATGGTGGCGTTTCCCCTATACCGTTCAGCGAAATTATGGCATATTGCATCCATGCGGGAGTTGATGACCCGATGGAACGGCAGCAAGTTGCTAAGTTTGTAATGGCACTGGATCGAACGGAGCGCGAAGAATATGGCAACAATAAGTCTAAATCTTAACGCACAAGGAATTAAAACTGGTGCGCGTGACGCTAAGCAATCATTAGACTCGGTTAAGCAATCCGCAACATCCACGGAAGCGGCGGTTGTTCGCAGCAGTAATAACATGGGTTCGGCTATTTCTCGCATGGGTAATATGTCTGGCGCTCAAAGATTTGTATTCCAAAACACTGCAAACCAGCTTGGTGATATTGCTGTTCAAGCGTCTATGGGAACTAATATCTTTAGGGTTTTGGGAATGCAGTTGCCACAAATTGCTGGTGGTTTTGCTATTCTTGGCGGTGCGATGGGAACCGTCTTGCCGATATTAGGTGTAATTGCTGCGGTTGGTTTTCCGATTATTGCGATGTTTACCAGCATGGGACAAAAATCTAAATCTGCGGCTGATATGTTAGATGAGTTTTCAGATAGCTTGCAAGATGCAGATGCAGTTGTGCAATCAAGCCGCGCTCCTTTGTCTGAATTGACTGACGAATTTGGAATTTATGCACAAAATGTTAAAGATACTGCGGAAGCCTTGAGGCAACTTACGCTTCAAGATTTAACTCGTGATATAATGTCAGCGACAAGGGAATTGAGCAACTTTGGTAAAAATTCCGGTATTTTTGAAAGGCTTAGATTTGGCTCTGAACAGTTTGGTGCAGCACAAAGAAAACTTGTCGCGCAATTGGAGATTTCTAAAGACGAGGCAAATTTATTAGTTGATGCTTTGGGTGCGTTGGAAGATGTAAAAACTCCAGAGGATATTGTTCAAGTCATGGGCGATTTGTTTAAAGTCGTAAATGATTTAAATCCAAAAACTGATAAAGGTGCTGATGCATTATTTGAGTTAGCAAAAGCTGCAAGTCAGGCTGAAGCTGATGCCGCAAAATTAGTTACGGTTTTATCAGACGTAAAAACTGGCGTTACTGATATTGGAGAAATTACTCAATTTCAGGCTGGTGGCCGTGGATCTGTCATTCCAAATGCAATGGACATTTTAATGATGGGAATGGGCGGAGAAATCGTTGGTGGCCCTGAAAAGAAAGATACCAAGCTAGACAGAGAAAAACAAAAGCTCGCAACGTTTGCAGAGCAGTTCCAACCAGTATTAACTGCGGCGGCTGAATACGAAGAAACAATGACTAAGTTAAATCGGGCGCGAGAAATTGGTGCAATTACAGAAGAACAACATTCTCAAGCCACAGCCTTTGCAACAGATAAATATAGAATAGCAGCTGGTGAATTAGTTGATTATACGGCT
>Ga0070754_10002435_pt1 | contig 13737 bp, 18 predicted proteins | sample VirMetDEL_Sep_01_FD_75181 | JGI IMG/M metagenome (GOLD analysis project Ga0070754, IMG submission 75181) | Aqueous microbial communities from the Delaware River and Bay under freshwater to marine salinity gradient to study organic matter... | ecosystem: Environmental > Aquatic > Marine >... | reverse complement strand
CCCCCTAGTGCGGCAGGGGCTCCGCCCCCGCCACGATACAAACACCCTCGGCAACCTCGATCGAGAACCAAATTCCAGGAGCCGAACCGCTCCTTGAGCTGCAGATTTGGCGGTTCCTTTATGTGCTTCAAGCCAAACGAACCAACATGGGCAACAATAGCGGAGCGGTTCAAGTTCCTTTGATGGACGATTTATGGGCGGATGGAAAATGGGAAAAGCAAAAATTTATTCAAACCACGATTGAAGGTGGGCGGTTGATTCAAGCCGTCGATTTGTTTTGCGGTGGTGGCGGTGCAACGCATGGATTCACCCAAGCGGGGGTTCAAGTGGTGTTGGCCGTCGATTCATGGAACGAAGCCTTAGAAGTGCATAAATTGAACCATCCCGACGTTGAAACGGCTTGTTTTGAATTAGGTGGTTCCATCATCGAAACGGCGGCTTTCATTCGCTCGAAATTAACTCACGGAGCGCACTTTCACCTTCACGGTTCCCCTCCGTGTCAAAACCTATCCAATGCGGGGAAAAAAGACCGAGGCGAAGGATTGAGGTTGGTTGAATGGTTCTTAAAATTGGTCGAATACATGAACCCCGATTCGTGGTCGATGGAAAATGTTCACCCGTTGCGACGTTGGCTTGATGAAAACGACGTTCCTTTCGTTATCGTGAACGCCGCCGACTATGGGGTTCCTCAAACCCGAAAACGTGTGTTTGCGGGGGAGGGGTGGCTCCTGGAACCCTCTCACGTCAAAGAGGATTGGGTTTCAATTATCGACGCTTTACCCCATCTAAACGGCGAACTTATTGAAATTGTGAATCCTAAAATCCGAAAGCGAACGGTTCACGAACCAATAAGAACGATAACCTCCAAAACCTCAAGCCAAACGAAAATCAAAATCAATACGAACGGATGCACCGAGTCGATGAGCAAAAGAGCCCGTTCGACTGATACATCGATCGACAAACCATGCAAAACATTAACTCGCCAAATTCCGACACTCCGAAAGGTGAACGGTGAAGCGACAAAGCTCCGAGCCTTGACGATTGAGGAAACCGCAACCCTTCAAGGGTGGGAGGGTTTCAAAGTTCCAGAAGGCATAAAGAAGGGCGACCTTTGGATGATTGTTGGGAACATGGTATCGCCTCCCGTAGCCGAAGCCATCGGACGGGGGTTGATTTGATGTTCTCATTCAATACGGGTCAAGCCGTCGAAAACGTGAATCAAATTGAGAACCATATTCAAACATGGATTTTCGACCCTCCGTATAATGTCGGTTTTCAATACAAGGCGGGAGTTAATGATTCACTCCCCGAAAGTGAATATCGGGATTTTATCCGAGCTGCAGCTCAAGCCATGTATAACAAAACCAAAGAAGGCGGTTCATGTTTTCTCATTCATTATCCGATTGATGGAGCCCGTTTGATGGGTGAATTCGAGCGGGTCGGATGGACGGTTCATCAATGGGTTTCGTGGGTTTATCCTCATAACATGGGAATGAGTAAATCGAAATTCACTCAAGGCTCAAGGGTTATCCTATGGTTTGTGAAAGGAACTCCAAAAGTCAATATCAAGGCGGTTCCAGGAGCGTATAAGAATCCAAACGATAAGCGAATCAAAGAACGTATAGCTCAAGGACACGCTCCCGCTCTTATGGATTGGTGGAACGTGAACTTGAGGAAAAACGTATCGAAAGGCCATCGAAATTATGCGAATTCACTCCCTCCCGAAATTGTCCGTCGATGTATTTTGACAACCTCCGACGAAAACGATTGGGTCGGAGATTGTATGGCGGGGAGCGGAACAACCTATGAAGTCGGGCGTCCGTTGAACCGTCGGGTTTGGTTGAATGATTTGAACCCCGAAGGTATTGAAATGTGGGAGGGGATTTTTTGAGCGTGGACTATTCGGGGAATTCGTGTCGATTCGATCGACGAACGAACACATATTCAAGACCGCCCGTATCCATCAAATATCCGTGTTCTAAATGCGGAGCAAATCGCCCGTTGAAAGCGGGAACTCTAATTCCCGACCGTTGCCCGTGTCGTCCCCCAGAGGATTGATAAGGGGTGAACGGTTGGCTAAACACAAGGAGGAATCAAATTGGAATTTGAATTAACCAAAAACGAAGCAAAAAACATTGAGAACGAAACCCCCATCGAATGGGCGAAATGGTATGAAGGGGTGAAGGCCGTCGGTGATGAATTCACCATCAAGGCCACCCGAACCACTTTCAAAGAAGAAGGCCAACCCGTCTTTTTTGTCGTGGATGAAGAGTCGAACGTCGGAATTTCTGTTTTCGCCGCTCATCACCCAAACGCAAAATTCACGGATTCAAAGCCTCATGGTGTCCGACTCGCAAACGCAATCGGTCGAGCGTTTGAACTCCCTCTCGGAGCAATCACCGCCGAAGCATTGGTTCAAGCCATGAACGATTCAAAGACAACCCCAACCGTCAAGGTCGAAAAGACCGAAAAGGGTATTCTTTGGACTGTTTCCGCTTGAGTCGATCGAATTTCGAGCGACCGTTTCACGTTGAATCGAGGTTCAACGGAGCCGCTTTTATTGGGGGTTCGCCCCCGATAAGAGCCCTTTTTTCATCACATCATAAGCGGGTCGAAGCCATGCTTTGAAAACGATTTTCGCCACGATTGCATAAAGCCACACGATAAGAACGTCGAGAGGTTCGGGGCGAATTCCGAAATAGTCAAGAGTTCCAGGAGAACCGAACGTCGTTAATTGAACGTAGCGGGAACCTCAAAATCGATCGATACGTCGTCGATGTAAAAATCCAGAAGGGCGATAATGAAGGGGCTCAATGTCGGATTCAAAGCCGCCGATGTGATTATCCCCCAAAGCGAATCCATTAAAATTTGAACTTCGTCCTCCGCCGAAAAAAGCGAAATTATCCCATCAAGGAGGGGTGAAATCACTAAATCGACAAATGATGAACCGACGGAATCCGAGAGGTCGAATAACGCACCAATGAAAGGGAGGTCGGCCAATATCGGTATTCTTTGGTTTTCCTCTTCAATTCCGAGATAATTCAAACCTAAATCGAGGGCGGAGGTTGCGACCCACCAAACCGTATCCACCCATAGAATAGCCCCGACCACTCTTGAGGCGACTTTTCCCGCAATTGGTTTTGACTTCTTGAGCATGGCCTCGATAACTTCGTCGGTTTGAGCTGCAGCTTGAGTGATGATTCTTGATGAGGGATATTGAACGGCTTCATCAATTCCAGAAGTAAAGGCCGACGTGTTGAACATCGAACCATTTTGGGCGGGTTTTCCGAATAACGATTCATAGACGACTTTCAATTCGTCGGCTTCGTCCACGAATTCGAGTGTGTCGGGGTCAATGAGGGGGTTGGCGAGTTCATCCAATAATTTCAACGCTCCCGACGCCTCTCCTTTAGCCCCAGAGGATAAAGCGACCTTCAGCTCTTGAAGTGTTTGAATCATCAATTGATAACGTCGTTCAATTTTTAATTTTGAACCTATCCAATAAACCGAACCTAAAGCACACGCCGTTGAAAATCCCGCCGTCGTTAAAAGTCGTTCCTCGTTAAATTCAATGTTCACCGTTAAGCCTTCAACCTCGATCGAATCGTCCTCATCGGCGGTTTGAATTGAGGCTTGAGCGATAGCCGTTGAAAGGGCGTTTATCGCATTGGGCGAGGTTGCGGTCGTGAGTGCGGTTCGTGTCGCTTTAGCGGGTAATTGAGCGACGGTTAAGGCCGTCTTGAACACGGTTCACACCCGCCGCCAAAAGTAAAGCCCCGCCGTAAAAAACATAACTCCCAGGAATACAACCGATAAGGCTTCATCGGAACCCGAACGCACGTTTCGGATGAAATCATTCAAACCATTTCGAGCGGAGTCAATTATCGAAACGCCCGACAAATCAACCGAAACGGGGGCTTCGATTTGAGGTCGTTCGACGTTGATATTTATTCCATCATTCGCCATCATCGAACCTCCGAACGGTTTGATATTCGGCTTTACATTTCAAACAATGCAAATTTGAAGCGAGTCCTTCGCCATAAATCCCGACTTCATCGAGGGTATTATCGCCACCCCAACAAACGTCCCCGTCGCAATAAAAACATTTCACGCTTTCAACCTCCGCATGAGGGCTCCAGGAACGGCCACGATTAAGAGCGTAAAGCCGATAAGAAGTCCGAATTCAATAATCGGAATGGTTCCGACTAAGACGGAACGACCGAGGGCTTTTGTCGATGCTTCGGCCACCACGACGGCGGATTTTAATTCGTCTTGAAAATCGCTCAACATTTCCACCTTGCCCGTTGAATACTATTTTTTGAACATGGGTTCGCTCGCCAATTGCCTTTGATTTTACCAGAGCGAGCGCAATAAGACCGCCAACGTGCCGAGCCCACTTTTGAAACCCGCTTCTTTGATGAAACGGTTCGGGTTCCGCATTTTTTCGATCGTATTTTCGGCATTTAATCCCTCAATTTTTATCGAATAATTTGAAATCAAAAGTATATGTTCGACCCTTTTTGTCTTTTCTCGCTCTTTTTCTCACGATAGGTCTTTTTAATCCGTAATTTTTAGCCGCTCTTTTAGCCCCTTTGCGGGTCGTGTATGTTCCGAATGGACTCCATTTCATATCAAGCACCTCCCATGAGTGGGACTATATCGACACCGAGCGCAAACCCCGCCAAAACGATAAGACCCCTTGACAATTTTTCAAGGAGTTCAAGCTTCGCCGTGATAGCGGAAAAACCATTTTCGAGTTCATTGATTCTTGATTCCACGTCCCGAATTCTTCGGTTTTGTTCTTCGTCCGTTTCGACCATGTTTAAGCCACCTTTACCGCAATAATGACCGAGGCCACCACTCCAACCAATACAAGGAGCATAGCCCCTCCAGAAACCTCAATTTCGGGCATGGTGTCGCCACCGTCGCCACCGTCGCCACCGTCGCCGCCACCGTCTTGAATTGGAACGCAAATACCCCGCCCGTTATCCTCAAACCCTATCGGGCATGAAGTCCCAGGAGAGGGGTTCGGTGTTGGTGGGAGGTAAATTTCGCCGTCGTCCTCCATGTCTTGAATTTCGTCCTCGGTCAATGCTCGGACATAATCGGGATTCCATTTGCGGAGCCATAATTTCGTGAGCCATGTATCGGCGTCAATTTCGGTATTGTCGAAAAAATCAACGCCGCCAATTCGCACCCTCATTTGAGCTGCAGCTCCCGAAAGGGAGTCAATGTCGATCGAGATATAATCGCCCGAATCAAGTCCAAACATAGTGATTGAAGTTCCCGCATAATCTTCTTGAACCCAAACCGTCGGCCATTGACCCGAAAGTTCGTCGTTTGCGATTTCATTTTCCGAGGTGAAAGTTCCCTCGATTCCTTCGACGTAGTTATCCCCGAAATAATCGTTATTTTCGGTGATGAGGTAAAAGAACCCTTGAAAATTGTCGGCCATTTTTAGAGATACCCAACCCGATTCCGTCCCCCATGAGTCGGAGTCCTTCAGCTTGAGAGTGTTGTTTGAATTTTGATACGAGCGGGTTCCACCGAGAACCACCTTCACGAACGGGGCTCCTGGAATTCCGTCGATTGAGTCTTGAATCGCTTCTTTGAGCGTTCCCGAATAATACTCGAATTTTCCGATATTGATATTCGGAGTCGTCCCGTCGATGAATTCATAGGGATTATACGGAGGCTTCATTTTTACATACCCCCGAAGGAGGGAGTCAATGAAACCCCACCACCGAGGTTAAGGCCACCTTGAGGGGGTAAAGAAGGAGGAGAATTCGAGTCGTCGTCGTCCTCTTCGGGTTCCCGTTGCGGTGATGTTGGGTCGTTTGGGTCGGGTTCCTCTCTCGGTCTTTCGACGTATTCGATCGCGTCCCGACGTGTCGCAAATACCATCACACGACGAATTCTTGAACCATCCGTTGCGGTGATTGTTGTTGTTCCTCGGTCGGAATTTGTTCGGACGAATGAAGTTCCGAATTCGTTTCCGATAGCGAATGAATAATCATAACGCCCCGCCCGATGAACTCCGATTTTCCAAACCTTAACGAGTCCATCATCATTCGACCATACCTCTTCGATAGTGTCGGGGAATTCTTCGACTTCATCGGTTCCAGGAGTGGGGGATTCGTCGCCGTTATCGTCTTGAGGTGTTTCGTCGGGTCTATCCTTTCGGGATAGGAGCCACCATGCAACACCGACACCGACCACCAAAGCGGGGAACATCAATACGCCTCCTTGTAATCAATTTCAGTCCAAACGTAAAGAGTGGTTTCGGGTAATCCTGCCGATGGGTCTTGACGAACCCAAAGAATCGTTTTATCCGAACCAATGGGTAGGACTTGATTTGAAGAAGTTCCAGACGCTAAAACCGCAAATTGGTTCGACTGAAAATCCGCAATATCATAAGCGAACTGCAAATCCGATTGACATTGAAACAACGTAGCTCCGCAAACGGATATAGGAACGATACCTTCGTTCACGATTGGCGTTGAAGCGGGAATGCTTAGATTGAATGCTCGACCCATGAGGGATTCCTCCCTCAAACCTCTTCACTACGGGAGAGGATAGCCTGTTTCGATCCCGTTTCGACTCTTGAGGTTTGGCGAGGTTGTCTTTCGCCGCTTCCAGAAGTCGGGATATTTAGAACGGGGGTCGCCGTGTAAAATTGAGCTTCGGATGCGGTCAAAAGCAATTGAACCGAACCATCAACAATCGTCAAGTTATACGTCGGGATGAAGTAATAACCAAGGGCGGCGTTTTCAAAGGTGTTCACCGTTCCAGCAGCGACACCATAGAATTGATACCCGTTTTGAGAGGCTCCCGAAATACCACGAAGATATGTCGGACTGAAAGCCCAATCACCGAGGGGCTTCACGATAACGGATGAAAGGTTATCCGCTTGTGTTGCTCCTTGAAGGTAAATTCCCGCAACCGTAGCCCCAGGAATAGTAGGGATTTTCACGGTCATTAGGGTTTGAGTGTTTTGAGCGATGTTTTGAGAGGTTGCGTTTCCAATATATGTGATAGTGGTTGCGGAACCGTATTCGACCCAAACCTCAAAGTTCCCAGAAGTCAAAGCGACCTCGGATGCTATCATATCAAGCTGCAGCTCAAACCTTGAATTGTTTGGAACATTGATACCGCATGGAATCCATACGGTCGCATCAATAGCCGTCAATGATTGAGTGTTTTCAACAACCGCACCGCCGACGTCCTGCATCATAGCCGAAAGGCGAGATACCGACACGTTGCTATTTGCGTTTGCTTGCGTTTGAATGTTGCACCATTGGTCGCCGTTGAAAGTAAATCGAACACCGTTCACCAAATCCATAAACGAGGATTGAGTCGGGTATGCGGCGGCGGTTGCTCCCGTCCATCGGAGGCCAATTCGAGCGACCATTCCAGCAGGGAGAGGGTTTGAAAGTGAATAAGAAGTCGATCCCGTAGCGAGTGGGAGGGACGTTGCATCACGATAAATCATGGTGAAACGTGTTCCACCGTTTGCGAGCTTGCTTTGGTTTGAGGTTCGTCCATACATAGTAAATCACCTCAAGCCTTCTTTCGGATTGCTTCGGTCAATTCGGAACCCACGACGCCTTGAGTGATTGCGAATGCGGCGGTTGCGAGCATTCCATACCAAAGCCACGAAACGATACCGTTTGCGCTTCCAGATGTTGGGAGGATTGATACCATTATTGACCGCCTCCAAATTTAGAAACGGCGACTTCGGAAACCGTGTCGCCCTTGAAAAGATAGGTCGAGAGTCCGTTCATAACGGCCAACATGAGAGAGAAACCGATTCCGATTCCGAGGCTACGCATAGAATTTTGATAATCCATGAAACGAACCGTTTCCGAAGAAGCATATAAGGAGCGTTTATGGTGTAAAAAGTGAACCGCCTCGTTTTAGTGTCTATGAAGCCCCGTAGGGGCTTCAATTTCGCCCCGTGTATCATTTAACCACTTATGGGCTCGAAATGCGATAGCGGCGATTGATGTTTCCGAGCCTCTAAAGGGGTATTCCTGGGACTTTATCCCAAAACCACCCCAACATACCACCGAACGAAAAAGAGGCCTTAATCGAGGTTTATTGGATTCATCATGGTTGCTTTACTCGATCGAACGTCGAACAAAACGAACGAATATGGAGTCGAACGGAGCGGTTCAAGGTATGGTTCGGGGTTGAATCCGTATCGTTCCTCCCCCGCTTTCCAATGAACTTTAGCGGGTAAAGTGAAGAAAAATAATTTATCGACTTGAGCCTCAAGACTCTTCGACATCACCAAACCATGCGAAACGAAAACGGCGTTTATTTCCCTTGACCGTCCCAGGAGGGCGAGCCGTTGCATCGAATCCGAAGCTCTTTTTCGACTTGACAAAAATACTTGAGCGTCGTCAATAATTAAAGTGCATTTCATTGAAGGGTTCGCTTCTTTCATTTCAAAAATTGAATTGATTGTTTCATCCATAGTTAATTCAAGTCCTTCGGGGTCGGGATAAAAAACCGTGAGGGTTTGTTTTTCCATGTTCTTTAACATCGAATCAACATCACCAACCAAACCGACGGGACGGCCTTTTTTGTCTTGAGGTAAAAGGTCGATAAATCCCTCTTGTTTTGGTGAAAAATACACCATCCGAAAAGACTCCGACGAATTCGAGCGGAGGAATTCCTTCGCCGTCGATTCTAAAAAGACCGATTTTCCCGAACCACTTTGACCGACAACCACCTTATGAAGTGATTTTCCAGAGGGGAGGTATAAATCACGATTCAAGAATTTCAACCTCCGTGTTTTGGCCTATGTCGGGAGCTGCAGCTTTGCGTTTGAATAATCGCCCGATTAAGGGGAGGCGAGATAATAACCCACCCTTGAAGAATTTTCTTTTTGCTTTTTTGCGAATTCGATAAACGGGGGCGGCGACATACCACGTCGTCAAGGCTCCCGCAATCATACCCGTTGAAAGATAGTTCGTCAAGAATAAGCCTTTTTCCTCCATATACCTATATTGAGCATTGGCGACTAAATTTTTATCGTCCTCGGAATGCTTCACCTCAAAGGAGGGGTCTTGATGCAAAACCGCTCCGTATTTTGAAAGTAAAACGTCCACCGTCGTTAATCCCATTTTTAGAATGCCGAGGTTTTGTTTTTCAAGAGCGGCGACTTGAGCCTTTGATAACTTCTTTGAGCCCATTGGGGGAGATTTCACGATCGACTTAAACGCCGTCGGTATCGTGTCGGTTGATTCTTCGTCCTTTTGAAAATCCCAATCCATCCACGAAGGGGCGGAGGTGTCCCCCGAAGGTTCTTCGATATGGGCGGTCGAAGGGAGGGGTTCGGCGTCGGGGGAATTGTCCGACGACAACGCTTCGGGGGACGGTGTTTGAGCTTCAGCTCCAGGAGAGGCGGGTTCATTTGCGAATTTTCCATGTTTCGCCTTCTTTTGATGTTTCCAAAGTCCCGACCTTGATTTATACGTTTTACCGCACGTTTCGCAAATAAAATCACTCAAGGCCGACACCTCTTTCAATTTGTTGCCTCATAATTTGAGCAACCATATTTTGAACGATTGGGTCGTTTGCTATCGTGGCGAGAGTTAATTCCAGAGCGTCGGTTTCGGTGTTATGTTCAAGGAATTCAACATATTTCCAAACGAACATACCCCAAACCTTGAGGAATTGAAAAGGAGGGCTCCCATCATTGAAAGGACTTAAAGAATTCAAAAGGTTTCCTAAATCGTCTTTTTGATTTACCAAATAAGACCGCAAAGCGTCTTGAACTCCCCCATCATGTTTCCACTCCATGAGAACCCGTTTCCAGAGCGAGGTTATAATGATAAACGGTGTTTCCTTCAACCGTTCTCGATCGATAAATCGTCCCATTCGCAACATAGGGGGATAACATTTGACCGAGAGTTCCAACGGAAACGCCGAACAATCTTGACCCATGAGCCTTTGAAACCATTTCCGCAATTGATGAAGCTCTTATTCCGTTTGTTTCCGTTTTGATGATTAAAAGGGCGGTTTCCAATACTTTTCGTTTTACGTTTTTTGACCTCAAAGTAATTCCTCCCACGTTTCCGACGGCCACCATTTGAGCATTAAATCCCCGAAGGTTTGGGGTTTTTCCACCCATCGACGTTTAGACGAATCACCACACGCCGAAATGGATAAATCGACCACTCGAAATTTATTGATGAGGGAATAATCGTTCCGAACTTTAGCCTCTCCCAATGAATAGGGTCGCATGGTTGGGTTCAATTCCTCGGTTCGATGAACCGTCGAATTGTCGGCGTATCGCTCGCAAAAAGCGACCCAATTTTCACCATACAAATTCGATAGAAGGTTCCCATCCTCGCCTCGACGGTCAAGGAACATCGAATAAGCACCTCGGTAAGTGGACTTCGCAAATTCGCCTTTAATGATGGAATAAACACCACTCATCATCAAAAGAACGGTTCCCTCGCCGTCGTCCTCCCAATCACCGAGGTTTATTCTTTCACCGTCAAAGAATACAGGCTTTGGGTTTTCTGGAACTTCAATTTCGATCGATGAATCGAAAATCACGCCATCGGTCGCAACGGCGAGGATATTTTCGTCGCCATTTATTCGGATGATTTCAGCGCAACGCATCCGACACCCCGCCGTAATTGTCGCCGCATAAATAGGGTTGAATAAGGAACCCGTTATCCTTTCGTCCCCCGATTCTATCGCTTGAATTGTTTTACCATAGAGGCTATTTTGACATAATTTCGCCACGAACCGAGCCTCTTCATCATAAAGAGGTGAACCTTCGGCTTTCAATTTGTCTTGATGCAATTTTTGCGAATAGAAGGTTTTGATAAATGGTCGGAATGGGTATCGAATCCCGTTTTCGACGTCGGGTTCGCTTTCGTCGTGGTCGTTTGTTGGAATGAAAGCCGCCCACCTTTCGATGTAAATATCGGCGTTCCACTCCTGGAATTCCTTAATTTCGTCGCCCGTGAACCATCCATAGGAAACACGGGGATTCATCAAACAACCCGCCGTTTTTGAAATCTTAGCGGCGGGATAAATTCGGCAACCTTCGGGGAATCGAACCTCCGCTTCAAAAATTGAAAACGAATAAGGTTGAAATGTTTCGTCGAGGTATTCCTCCGCTTCTTCTTCGGGGTCGCCGAAAAATGTTCCCATCCAAGCCCCGTCGGTTATGTCCGAAAGCCACCACATCACATGAGGATAAGCCGAAACAATATCGAAGGCTTTTCCTTTGTTTATCCCGCTCCCCGTTGCTTCAAAGTGGCCGCCTTGATACCCCGTCCAAAATGCCCGTATAACGTCGGGGAATGCCTCCATTTCACGATTTATGGTGGGTATGTCGCATAAGTCCAAAGCCGCCCGTTCCGCTACGCTTGCGGGGCTATATGGGCGAATCATTCGGACGTCGTTATCTTCAAACGATTTTATGATTTTCCAGGAGAGGCGAGCGGTTAAATTTGAATCCTTTTCGGCGTATTCGATTATTTTATCCCAATTCGAGCGGGTGAATTCGACTCCTTCGGGGCTCAAAGAACCGAGAAGGGACATTTCATCATTTGAAAAGTCGAGCTTCGATTCTTGAAGGTGCTTCTTCGCATTGAAGTTAAGAGAACCACCACCGCAAAAGGGGCGAATGTCCCAACAATCAACCTTAGCCCATTTGACACCCTCGGAGTAAAACATCAAGGGTTCAAGTGAAAGGTGTTTCTTTGGTAAATAAGAAATTTGAATATAACGATTGAAAGGGAGTAAATCATCACCAACAAACCACCGTTGAATGTTTTTCCTTTTGTCTTTTCTTTGACCCTTTTTCGATCGACCGAAGTTCGGATTCGGAACTTTTCGACGTTCAACCATTGGTTCATGTTCCCATGTTTCACGGTCAAGAATTAACGTATCACCCGCAAACAATCGTTCGATAACGGAAACGGGGAGGGTCTTAATCACCGCTTGAGCGTCAAATTGAAGGTTGAAAAAATACATTTCTTGAGGTTTCTTTCGTTTCCCGAACCCTCCCTCGCTAAAGTTCCCCGTCGTTTTCCAGAGGCGACAAAGGAGTTCCAAATCAAACGGCGGTCGCTCTTTTCCTCCGTTCGCTTCTAAAAATAAGTTCGGTTCCGTTGGTGTTCCACCAAACACGAAATGATAGTCGTTCCATGTTTCCTCCTTTTTGTCAAATGTAGTCCACGAAAGAATGTGAGGGTTTCCGTCTTTGGTTTCAAAATCCGCCCCCGCAATTTGATGTTGATTCCATCGGGAGGAACCTTGAGCCTTTCGACGTTGCTTCTTGAAAGTGAAATCTTCACGAAATGGAACCATCACCGACGAATCAATATCCATATTTTTTCGCCTCGCTTTGTTCGTTCCATTCGTCAAAGTCAAGGTCGGACTTTGAATCACGCCACGCCGCACGTTCGGCCTTCGTCTTTCGGAACTCGAAATTTGCTCTTTCAGCATCCACGAACATAAGAGGGTCGAAGCCGCTAAAGCTCTTTGCATATTCACGGCGAAGGCGAACGCCTCCCTCCCCTTCTAAGTCGTCGAAATTCGATCGAATACGCTCCTTCGCTTCTTTGTCGAGGGGCTTAAATTGCTCAAGCCTCCGCTTCAAACGTCGAGGGTTTGGATTCAAACCGTCGGCTCCAAAATCACGGCGAGCCTTTCGACGTGCATTAAGAAGGCGTTTATTTTCGCTTTTGATGTATCGGTCGGAACGTGCATCGGCTAATTTTTCTTTTCGACCTTCGGAACGATAAGAGCGATTGATTCGTCGCTTTTGTTTAGAGTCGAGTTCCTGGAACCCGCCCGTATCACGTTTAAGCAGCCTTGAAAGCCGCTTAACCTTCGTGTTGGGTTTGGCGTCGTCGTCGGGGAGCCCCGCCAATTTATACGCCTCACGCCACCCTTGAAGCGTCCGAACCTCTTTGAGTCTTTGACGGGCTAAATCGTTTCGGCTCATGCTCCCACCTCGACTAATACAATAAAGCGGTTTCCGTCTTCATCAAGACCCCATGCGAACTCAAATTCGCCGTTTGTTTGGCCGTCGGATAATTGAATCAATATACCCGCTCCTTCAGCTCTTTCAAGGTAAAATGTTTCATTATTGTTGGTTGTGTTCGCTCCTGGAACATCACGCCGATAAAGCAACCATTCATTGAAGTGCCTCCCTTGACCGCATACGGACTTTCAAAATTTATCCGACCGCCAAGCGTCCACACTTCATCGAAATGCGGGTTCACATTTTCAACAAATCCCTTTTGACATAACTTATTAGGCAACAACATAACAACCACGTTCCCACCATCGGCAATCGATCGAGCTGCAGATGCAAATTCAATAATTTTCGGGGTATCAAATGGAGGATTGATGAACACCCAATCCTTTTCGTTCAATAGATGGAAACCGAATACGTTTATTGGCTCCCCCTTCTTATTGATAGGGGAACAAGCCCCGTCCCTCAAAGAATCCCCGAACACGGCTTTTAGCCAATCAATAATATACATCGGTGTTCGGAAATCGTCTTTTGCGTTTTGCGGATGCCTTCGGTTTAGAAAAGCGTCCTTTTGTTTTAAGCCCATATTCGTTCCAACCCTCGGACGGTATTTCAACCATGCGGAACCAGAAGGGCGAATTCGAGCGTTTCGGGGTTCGATCGAACCCACCGCCGAGGGTATTTCGGCGTGGCGGGGGCGGAGCCCCTGCCGCATTAGGGGG
>Ga0070754_10002434_pt1 | contig 13745 bp, 6 predicted proteins | sample VirMetDEL_Sep_01_FD_75181 | JGI IMG/M metagenome (GOLD analysis project Ga0070754, IMG submission 75181) | Aqueous microbial communities from the Delaware River and Bay under freshwater to marine salinity gradient to study organic matter... | ecosystem: Environmental > Aquatic > Marine > Coastal... | reverse complement strand
CGGCTGGAAGGATGTTGGTTTCGCGATCGTCCTCGAACTGCGCACCGACATGACGGATCGTGGCCGAAAGCAGCCAGGCTTCTGCCGGGCGCCAGGCAAGCGATGCCCCGCCGACAAAACGCGGCGTCTGCGACGTACGGTTTCCGTCGAGCACTGTAGCAAATCCCGAACCGCGCGCTTCGGCATCCGTCCATGAAGCCGAAGCATCGAAGGAGAGCCGCCCGACATTCGCGGATGCGGCGGCTTCGAGGCCGCGCGCACGGATCGCGTCGATATTGCGGCGCTGACGCAGATTGGTGCCCAGCGTGACGTTGGCCACCGCATTCTTCACCCGGTTGTCGAAGGCGGTCAGCGACAGTTTGACGGACGGTGACGGCGTGAGATCGACACCCGCCTCGAACCCTTCGAGACGCTCGTTCTCGAGGGCGGCATTCGCTTGCGTGACGACGGGGAAAACCACGAAGGGGCGGTACAATTCGTTCAGTGTCGGCAGCCGCAAGCCCGAATAGGCTGCTGCACGGAGGGCGATCAGCGGGTTCGCACGGTACAGCAATCCTCCACGGAACGAGGCATCCCAGCCCGACCGGTCCGGATAGCCGGCATCGATCTGCAGCGTGCCCGCAGCGTCGCGCTCACGGTAGAACCCGTCACGGATGGTCCAGCGATCGAGCCGCGCGCCCGCGGTCAGCACCATTGCCCCCAGGGTCCAGTCATCCTCGATGAAGAAACCGAGATCGGTGTTGGTCCCGCCCGCCTGCCGGCGCGCAGTGACTTTACCCGAAAAGGCGCTGATAGCGGTTTCGAACAATTCGCCCTGCGCATTGCGATAGTCCACGCCCAGCCGCAGCACATGCGCATCGCCCACCGGGGGCCGCAGTTCGAACTTGCCCCCCAGCCCCGTCGCAGGCGTGTTGCGCTGGTCGAGCACGGGGACGAAGCGGCTCGAGCTGACGACGATATTGGTGAAGTTGCGTGCCTGGATATAGGCGAGCGCATCGAAGGCCCAGGCGCCGCGGCCGACCAGTCGCACGCTGGCATCCTGTCCCTCGATCGTGCTGTCCGCCCCTTCGAAACGCAGCGTGCGTTCGTCACGGTAGGCCAGCCCCCGGACCTGCAGTTCCACATCGCCCGACACCGGGGCCACACCGCGAATCTGGGCCGACCAGCCGTCGAATGCGGCGCGCGCGCTGAGCGGAACGCGGTCCGCCTCGGGTGTGGTGAAGAATCCCTTTCCGCGGTCCCAGCGTCCTGACGCCACGACGAAACCGCTGCCCAGCTGCGCGCCGGTGCTGGCCGACAGTTCGGTTTCGCCGCGGTCATTGGCAAGCGCTTGTCCGGTGAAACCGCCCAAGGTGTCGATGCCGGCGCTCTCCAGCTCGATCGTCCCTGCCAGCGCGCCCGCACCGAAGGGCCCGGATCCCCCGCCCCGCGTTACGCGCACCTGCGCCAGGCGCTCGGGCGCGATTGCACTGAAGGGGATATAGCCGAAGAACGGATCGCTCATCGGCACACCGTCGAGCAGCACCAGCGCTCGGCTGGTCGCATTGCCGCCCAGCGCGCGCAGCGTCGCGCCCTGCGCTGAAGCATTGGCAGAACGGCTGTCCGAACGGCGGAATTGCTGGAAACCTGCGACCGCGCTCAGCGCATCCTCGATCCGGCCCGAGGGTACCGACACCAGCTGGTCACGGTCGATGACCTGGGTATCGTAGGCCGGCGCAGCGGGTGTCTCCTCCAAACCGCTACCGGTCACGACGATCACAGGATCATCCTGGGCGAATGCTGGGGTAGCGGCGCACAGCGCCAACGACAGGCCGGTACCGGCCATCAAGCTGGGAAACAGGGTCATGGGGGTGCGCCGTAACCGGTGGAACGCCGAATTGCGAGGCCCGACTAACCGTTTGCAGCATCGCGCCGAATGCCTAGAGATACACACACAAGAGGGAGAAATGCGGCATGACTGAGGCAGAGGATCGTTCGGGCTGGGTCAAGCGTCCCACGGCAGCCATCAAGGGTACCGGTTGCACGCTGGAAGATTACCAGGCGCTCTACGCGCGCAGCATCGAGGACAGCGATACGTTCTGGGCCGGCCAGGCCGATCGGCTCGACTGGATCAAGGACCCGACCGTGATCGCCAACTGGTCCTACGATCCGGTATCGATCAAGTGGTTCGAGGACGGCGTGCTCAACATCTGCCACAATACGGTCGATCGCCATGTCGCGGCGGGCCATGGGGCCAGCACCGCGCTGATCTTCGAGCCCGACGATCCCGCCGGTGACGTGCGCCGGATCACCTATGCCCAATTGCAGGCCGAAGTGATCCGCATGGCCAACACCCTGCGCAAGATGGGCGTGGCGAAGGGTGACCGGGTGACGATCTACATGCCGATGGTTCCGGAAGGCGCCTTCGCCATGCTCGCCTGCGCTCGGATCGGGGCGATCCATTCGGTCATTTTCGGCGGCTTCAGCCCCGAAGCGATCGCAGGGCGGGTCGAGGACTGCCGCAGTGACTGGATCGTGACCGCCGACGAGGGGCTGCGCGGGGGTAAGCGCATTCCGCTGAAGGGCAATGTCGATGCCGCGCTCGACAAGGTTTCGGTCAAGGCGGTGCTGGTGCTGCGCCATACCGGGGGCGAGGTGGCCATGACCCCCGGCCGCGACCACTGGTACCACGAACTTTCTGCCGACATCGCAGCCGATTGCCCCTGCGAACCGATGCAAGCGGAAGACCCGCTGTTCATCCTCTACACCTCGGGGTCGACCGGCAAGCCCAAGGGCGTGCTGCACACGACGGGCGGCTATGCGGTCTGGACCGAGACCACCTTCCGTCACGTATTCGATTACCGCGAAGGCGAGGTTTTCTGGTGTACCGCGGATATCGGCTGGGTCACCGGGCACAGCTATATCGTCTACGGTCCGCTGCTCAATCGCGCGACCGCGCTGATGTTCGAAGGGGTGCCCAATTACCCCGATCACGACCGTTTCTGGCAGGTCTGCGACAAGCACCAGGTCAATATCTTCTACACCGCGCCCACGGCGATCCGCGCCCTGATGCGCGAGGGCGAAGGGCACGTGACGAAACACGACCTGTCGTCGCTGCGCCTTCTGGGCAGCGTGGGCGAGCCGATCAATCCGGAAGCCTGGCGCTGGTACCACGACACCGTCGGCAAGGGCGAACTGCCGATCGTCGATACCTGGTGGCAGACCGAAACCGGCGGCGTGATGATCACCACCCTGCCCGGCGCGCATGACATGAAGCCGGGCAGCGCCGGACGCCCCTTCTTCGGCATATGCCCGCAGCTGGTCGATGCCGAGGGCGAGGTGCTCGACGGCGCGGCGGAGGGAAATCTGTGCATCACCCGCAGCTGGCCGGGACAGGCGCGCACGGTATACGGTGACCACGACCGCTTCGTGCAGACCTATTTCAGCACCTATTCCGGCAAATATTTCACCGGCGATGGCTGCCGCCGCGACGAAGATGGCTATTACTGGATCACCGGCCGCGTGGACGATGTGATCAACGTGTCGGGGCACCGCATGGGCACGGCGGAAGTCGAGAGCGCGTTGGTCCTCCATCCCAACGTATCCGAAGCCGCGGTGGTCGGCTTCCCGCACGACATCAAGGGTCAGGGAATATATTGCTACGTCACGCTCAATGCCGATGTCGCGGAGAGCGAAGACCTGACCGCCGAACTGCGCGCGCATGTGCGCAAGGAAATCGGCCCGATCGCGACGCCCGACCATCTCCACTTCACTCCCGGCCTGCCCAAGACCCGCAGTGGCAAGATCATGCGGCGGATCCTGCGCAAGATTGCCGAGAACGATCACGGGGCGCTGGGCGACACCTCGACGCTGGCCGACCCCGGCGTGGTCGATGCGCTTGTCGAAGGCCGCCGGAACCGCTGAATGCGTCGCCGCGTGTGGTTCCCCCGCATGTAGCGTTATCGCACGATTAACCAGCCGGGGCGCATAAATCGCTCATGGAAGCGGGCCTTGCATCATGTGGTTGGTAAAGCACGTTGCGGCGCGCACGCAGGGTTCGGACTGGCGGGGTTATTTCCTGATCGGCTGCGTCGCCGTGCTGGCTCTGCTGCTGGCGGGCGCCAGCTGGAGCGCCCGGCAATCCTCGATCGAGCGCACCGCGGCAGAACAGCGTCAGGATCAAACCTTACAGGTCCTGCTCGAAACCGACCACCTGCGCTCGGCAGCGCTGCAGCAGGTGCGGGGCGGTCGCGGCTATCTGCTGACCGGGAGGCCTGCCTTTCTCGAGCCTTTCAACGAGGGTCGCCAGGCCGCGGCTTCGGCGCACGAACGACTGACTGCGCTGATCGGCGACAATCGCGACCAGTTGCTGCGGACCCGCGCACTGGCAATCGATCTGGCACATCTGAACATGGTCATTGATGCGATGATCAAGCTGGCCGACGAAGGCCGTCAGAGCGACGCGATGCGGATCATGCGAAGCGGGAGCGACCGCGATGCAATCGAGGCAATTACCCGCACTCTGGATGCGATCCAGGCGAGCGAGCGCGAAGCGCTGGCGGCGTCCTCGCGTGCAGCGCAGAGAAGCGCTGTCGCCAACGAGCTCTACCAATATCTGCTGGCCGGGATCGGTCTGTTGCTGCTGGGCCTGTCGATCGTCACCACGAACTACGTCCGCAAGGCGCTGGCGCGCGAAGATGCCGCCCGGCGCGAGCTCGAAGTCTTCGCCATGACCGATGCGCTGACCGCCCTCCCCAACCGTCGCTCGTTCATGAGCGATCTCAGCCGGGAGATCGCGGCATCGCAGGCCGAACAGACCCCGAGGTTGAGCCTCGCAATCTTCGACATCGATCATTTCAAGCGCATCAACGACCGCTTCGGTCACCCGGCTGGGGACGCGGTTATCGAAGAAGTGGCCAAACGGGCGAAATCGGCCCTGCGCGAGAACGATATCGTCGGGCGTATCGGCGGCGAAGAATTCGGCGTGATCCTGCCGCGCGCCGATCTCGCCAGCGCGCGGGCGGTGTGCGGCCGATTGCGCGAAACCATCGCCGGGACACCGGTGGTGCGCGATGATGCGATCATCGCCTTTACCGTCAGCGTGGGGATCACCCAGTTCCAGGTAGAGGATGATATCGACCAACTGATGACGCGCGCCGATGCCGCGCTTTACGATGCCAAGACCAGCGGCAGGAACCAGGTCCGCACCACTGCGTGAGGGTTGCGCCGACGCCAGTCGCCCGTTTAGGCGGCAGGAACCAGGTCCGCACCACTGCGTGAGGGTTGCGCCGACGCCAGTCGCCCGTTTAGGTCGCACCATGTCCATGCCCAGCATCCTGTTCGTCTGCCTCGGCAACATCTGTCGTTCGCCCCTCGCCGAAGCGGCCTTCCGCAAAGCTGCTGACGAGGCCGGGCTCGAGGTCCATGTCGCCAGCGCAGGCACCGCAGGATACCATGTCGGCGAAGCACCCGATCCGCGGACCATCGCCGAAGCCCGCCAACGCGGTGTGGACGTCGCCGGCTATCGCGGACGGCAGCTTGCCGCACAGGATTTCCACGACTTCGACTACATCTTCGGCATGGACCGTTCGAACATGGCCAACATCGCCCGCGTCGATCCGGGCGATGGCAGGGCGCGGGTCGCCATGTTGCTCGATATCGTCCCCGGGCAGGAAGGGCGCGAAGTGGCCGATCCCTATTACGGCGGGGCCGACGGCTTCGGCGCGACATGGAACGAAGTCGACGCGGGAGCCCGCGCGCTGGTCGCCGTCCTGCTCGATGAGACACGCTGACGCAGTCCTCGAGCCGCTCTGCGGCGCCAAGGTCATTGGGGCCGAGACCCTTGCGGGCGGCGATACCTCGGGCGCCAGCCGTCTAGCGCTGGCCGACGGACGGACGCTTATCGCCAAGCACGGTCCCACGACTGCGCGGGAAGCCCGCATGCTCGGTGCGATGCATGCGCTGGGTGCGCCAGTCCCCGAGGTGGTCGGCATGCAGGATGACTGGCTCGTGATGACCGACGCGGGTGCCGCACGCCCGTTGGACGAAACGGCCTGGCATTCGCTCGCCGGCGCTCTCGACATCCTGCACGCAGCCACGAAGGCCGAGCCTTACGGATGGAGCGAGGACCATGTCTTTCGCCACGTTGCGGTTCACAATGCGCAGCGCACCGACTGGGTCGAATTCTGGCGCGACCAGCGCCTGCTGTGCCATGTCCCACACCTGCCTGCACCATTGGCGCAGCGCGTGGAGACTCTGGCCGCAAGGCTGCCCGACCTGTTGCCCAGCCATCCGCCTCCCGCGCTACTCCACGGTGACCTGTGGGGCGGCAATATCGTCTGGAACGGCGCAGCACTGACGCTGATCGATCCGTGCGCCTATCATGGCGACCGCGAAGTCGATGCCGCCGCACTGACCGTTTTCGACAGCCCGCCCGAAGGGTTCTTCGACCGGCTCGAACTGGCTGCCGGCTGGCGCGCGCGTCTGCCTGCTTACCGGCTGTGGATGTGGTTGATCCATGTGCGGCTGTTCGGGCAGAGCTATTGTGCCGCAGCGGAGAGAGACCTCGCACTGCTCGGCTGCTAACCGCCGCGTAGCGTCTTCACGCCGAAATCGCGTTCGAACAGATACAGCAGCACGCGTGCCGCTTCTCCGCGCCGACCTTCGAGCCCGCCGTCGCGGTCCATCAGCAGGCGCGCATCGTCATAGGCCTTAGGCAGAAGTTCGGTGATCTGATCCAGCGTCGCAATAGTGAACGGCGTGTCGCCTGACTGCCGCGTGCCGAGAAGTTCGCCGCCGCCGCGCAGGCGCAAATCCTCCTCCGCAAGCAGGAAACCGTCCTGCGTCTGGCGCATCAACTTCAGCCTTTCCTGCGCGGTTTCGGATAGCGCCTCGCCATGAAGCAGCACGCAGAAGGATTTCTGACTGCCGCGTCCCACCCGGCCACGCAGCTGGTGCAGCTGGGCCAGCCCGAAACGTTCCGCCTGCTCGATCACCATCAACGTGGAATTGGGGACATCGACGCCCACTTCGATCACGGTCGTCGCCACCAGCAATTTCGCATCACCGCGCGCGAACCGCTCCATTGCGGTGTCTTTCGCTTCACCCGGCATCTGTCCATGGACCATGACCACGTCGTCACCGAAGCGCTCCTTCAGCGCTGCATAGCGCGCTTCGGCGGCGGCGATATCTTCGGGACCATCCATTTCGCGCACCATCGGGCACACCCAATAGACTTGCCGCCCCTCTGCCATCTGCGCGGCCAGCCGGTCGACCAGCGCCGCCAGCTTCTCCTGCCCCATCACCACCGTATCGATTGCCTGCCGTCCGGGTGGCAGTTCGTCGAGCTTGCTGACGTCGAGTTCGCCATATTGCGCCAGCGTCAGCGTACGCGGGATCGGTGTCGCGGTCATCGCGAGGACATGCGGTGCGCGCTTGCCCTTGCTGGCCAGCATCAGCCGCTGCCCGACCCCGAAGCGGTGCTGCTCGTCGATGACCACCATCGCCAGGTTGCGATAGGCGACCTTGTCCTGGAAAATCGCATGTGTGCCCACGACGATGTCGATGCTGCCGTCGAGCAGCCCCATCAGCGTTGCCTCGCGTGCCCGGCCCTTGTCGCGGCCGGTGAGCAGCGCAACGCGCGCGCCCGTCGGTTCTGCCATGCGGCGCAGGCTTTCATAATGCTGCCGGGCGAGGATTTCGGTCGGCGCCAGCAGCGCCGCCTGTGCCCCGGCCTCCACCGCGATCAGCATCGCTTCGAGCGCGACTACCGTCTTGCCGGCACCGACATCGCCCTGCAACAGCCGCAGCATCGGCGCTTCCTGCGCCATATCGCCTTCTATTTCCGCGATCGATCGGGTCTGCGCCCCGGTCAACGGGAACGGCAGGTCGAGCTTGCCCCGATAGCTGCCGTCTCCCCGCAAAGGCTGGCCCTTGCGCTTGCGATTGTCCGCACGCACCAGCATCAACGCCAGGCTGTTGGCCAGCAGCTCGTCATAGGCGAGTCGGTCGCGCGCGGCGCCATGTTCGCCCTTGTGTGCCAGCACCAGCGCATCGCGCCAGGCCGGCCAGTCCGCCTTGTCGCGCTGTGTTCCTTCGATCCATTCGGGCAGTTCGGGCGCGCGCGCCAAGGCTTGTTCGACCAGACCCGCCACCCGCGGCTGGGTCAGCCCTTCGGAAAGGCGGTAGACAGGCTCGCACAGCCGCTGCAGCGTCTCGCCGCCCTCCTCGACCACATGATCGGGATGGACGATCTGGAGCATGTCGCCGAACCGTTCCAGTTTGCCCGCAACCCAGCGAGTTTCGCCTTCGGGCAATTGCTTCTTCGCGGTATAGGACGCGCGCCCGAAATAGGTGAGCGCCACCACGTTGCCCGCCGCATCCTGCGCCAGCACGCGGTAGGGCGCACGCGGGTTGCGGCTGCTGCGATGTTCGCCGATCGTCAGTTTCACGACGATCTGCTCGCCCTCGCCGCCATCGTCGATATTGTCGATCGCACGCCGCGTCACGAACCGTTCGGGCAGGTGGTAGGCGATATCGCGCACCCGCGTCAGGCCGAGCTTGTCGAGCGGCTTCTTCAGCTTGGGGCCCACGCCTTCGAGCGTCTCGGTCTCGGCGAACAGCGGGTTGAGGATATCAGGGCGCATGGCCGCACATAGCCATCAACGCCAAGCCGGCGAAAGCGGCAAGCGCACCGCCCGAAGCCGCGCTTGTGGATAGCGATCCCAACTTGCGCTGCGCGGGCACGCGCGATAGGCGCTTCGCATGCCCGATCTCCTGACATTCGACGGCCGCAAGCAACGCGCCAAGTTCCGTGCCTGGCATCGCGGCACGCGCGAGGCCGACTACATGATGGGCGGCTTCTACGATCGCTACAACGCCGATTGGAGCGAAAACGAACTGGCCTGGTTCGAGGCGCTGCTCGAGGAAGACGACGTCGACGTGATGGCCTGGGCGCTCAAGACCGCACCCACCCCGCCCCGCTTCCAGGGCGAACTGATGGCGGCGATGCAGCGGCTCGATTACGTGGATATTCCGCGTTGACGACCCGGCGCTAGCGCCTATCTCCCTTCCGATACGCCGCGCACCCCCTTCCCGATCGGGCAGGGGGCGAAGCAGCGTGTGCGGAACGCCGCGCGCTCTTGAACGCTAGGAACACCATGCCCGACCTTTCCCGTATCCTGAAAGCCCGCCAGCCGCTCACGCTGGCGCAGGTTGCGCGCGGCGCGCAGCCGCTGGTGATGGCCGATCTCGCCCGCGCCAGCACCGGCCGCGCGGTGTTCATCGCACCGGACGATGCCGCGATGCGCAGCGTGGTGGATGCCGCCGCCTTCTTCGCGCCCGAGCTCGAAGTGATCGAATTCCCGGCGTGGGATTCCCTGCCCTACGACCGCGCCAGCCCCGCGCTGGCGATCAGCGCCCGGCGGCTCGCCGCGCTGCACCGGCTTCAGGCCGGCAAGGCCAGGGCACAACTGATCGTGACGACGGCGAATGCGGTCCTCCAGCGCGTCCTTACCCCGTTCCGGATCCGCGAAAGCGTACGCGAATTCAAACCGGGTGTCGAAATCGGCCGCGAAAGCCTGTCCGCCCTGTTGCAACGGCAGGGCTACAGCCGCACCGACACGGTGATCGACAAGGGCGAATATGCAGTCCGCGGTTCGATCGTCGACATCTTTCCCAGCGGCATGGACGAAGCGCTGCGGCTCGACTTCTTCGGCGACGAGCTGGAAAGCCTGCGCAGCTTCGATCCCAATACGCAGATGAGCACCGGCCGACTGGATAGCCATCTCCTGCTCCCGGCAAGCGAAGCGCTGCTGGACGAAGACAGCATCAAGCGCTTCCGCAGCCGCTACCGCGAGATGTTCGGCGCCAATGCGACGCAGGATCCACTGTACGAGGCGGTCAGCGAAGGCCGCCGGCTGGCCGGCATGGAACACTGGTTGCCGCTGTTCGAGGACAAGCTGGCGACCTTGTTCGACCATCTCGGCAAGGACGATCTGGTGGTGATCGACCAGGCGGCGCTCGCCGCCGCGGACGAGCGCGTGAAGGATGTGCGCGACTATTTCGACCAGCGTACCGCGATCACCGGTCAGGCGAAGGGCAATTATCGCCCGCTGCAGCCCGATGCGCTGTATATGTCGGCCGATGAACTGAAGGATGCACTGGCCGCTGCACCCGCACATCGTGCGACGCCGTTCGACGAGCCGGAAAGCGACGGCGTGGTCGGCTTCGGCTTCCGGTCGGGCCGCGATTTCGCCCCCGAACGCGCGCGCGGCGACAATGTCTATCCGGTGCTTGCCGATCATCTCAAAGCACTGTCCAAGGCCGGCAAGCGCCCGCTCCTGGCGGCCTATTCGAAGGGCAGCCGTTCGCGCATAGCCTCGATCCTCGAGGAAGCCGGCACGCCCGTGCAGATGGCGGAGAGCTGGCAGGATGCGCTCGGCCTGTCGGCCAAGGGCAAGCCTGCAGCCATGATCCTGCCGATCGAAGCCAGCTTCGCCAATGACGAGATGGAGCTGCTGACCGAGCAGGACATTCTCGGCGACCGGCTGGTGCGACGCAAGAAGAAGCGCAAGAGCGCCGATGCCTTCCTGGCCGAACTGCAGGCGCTCAGCGTGGGCGATCTCATCGTCCACACCGAGCACGGGATCGGCAAATATCTCGGCCTCGAACCGATCGCGGTGGGCAAATCGAAGCACGACTGCGTGCAGCTCGAATACAAGGGCGGCGACAAGCTCTTCATCCCAGTCGAGAATATCGACGTGCTCAGTCGCTACGGCAGCAGCGAGGAAGCGGTCATGCTCGATCGGCTGGGCGGCGAGGCATGGCAGAAACGTCGTGCACGGCTGAAGGAGCGCATCCGCGAGATCGCGGGCGAATTGATGCAGGTCGCTGCGCAGCGAGCGCTCAAGAAGGCCCCGGTCATCGAGGTCGAGGATGGCACCTACAACCAGTTCCTCGATCGCTTCCCGTGGGAAGAAACGGACGATCAGGAGCGCGCGATCGCCGATGTGCTAAGCGATCTCGAGAGCGGCAAGCCGATGGACCGCCTGGTCTGCGGCGACGTCGGCTTCGGCAAGACGGAAGTCGCGCTGCGCGCCGCCTTTGTTGCGGCGATGAATGGCCAGCAGGTCGCCGTGGTCGCCCCCACCACCCTGCTCGCCCGCCAGCATTTCGAGAATTTTTCCAATCGCTTCAGCGGTTTTCCCCTGAAAGTCGGTCGCCTTTCGCGGCTCGTTTCCGCCAAGGAGATGAAGGAGACCCGCGAAGGGCTGTCCGCCGGCGACGTGGACATCGTGATCGGGACCCATGCCATCCTGTCGAAGCAGACCAGCTTCAAGAACCTTGGCCTGGTCATCGTCGACGAGGAACAGCGCTTCGGCGTGACGCACAAGGAAAAGCTCAAGCAGCTGCGCGCCGATGTGCACATGCTGACGCTGACCGCAACACCGATCCCGCGCACCCTGCAGATGGCCATGACCGGCCTGCGCGAGCTTTCGACCATTCAGACCCCGCCCGTCGACCGGCTCGCGGTCCGCACATATGTGATGGAATGGGACGACATGGTGATGCGTGAAGCACTGTTGCGCGAGCACCATCGCGGTGGGCAGAGTTTCATCGTCGTCCCGCGGATTTCGGACATGGAGGAATTGTCCGACTGGCTGCATGAGAACATCCCCGAAGTGAAGTTCGTCGCCGCGCATGGCCAGATGTCGCCAGGCGAGATCGAAGAACGCATGAGTGCGTTCTACGAAGGCAAGTACGAGGTCCTGCTCGCCACGACGATCGTCGAAAGCGGGCTCGACCTGCCCAGCGCGAACACGATCATCATCCACCGCGCGGATATCTTCGGCCTTGCCCAGCTTTACCAGCTGCGCGGGCGCGTCGGGCGGGCCAAGCTGCGCGCCTATGCCTATCTCACCTATGCCAAGGATACGCAGCTGTCCGAAGTCGCGGAGAAACGGCTCAAGGTGCTCGGCGATCTCGACAGTCTCGGCGCCGGTTTCCAGCTCGCCAGCCACGACCTCGACATTCGCGGGGCAGGCAATCTCCTCGGCGACGAACAGTCGGGCCATATCCGCGAAGTCGGGTTCGAACTCTACCAATCGATGCTCGAGGACGCGATCCTTGCCGCCAAGGCCGGCGACATGGGGCTCGAGGCGAAACCCGAACGGGTCAGCCCGCAGATAACCGTCGATGCGCCTATCATGATCCCGGAAGACTATGTGCCCGATCTGGCGGTACGCATGGCGCTGTATCGCCGCCTCAACGATGCTGCGGACAAGGCCGAGATCGAAGCACTTGCCGCGGAAATGATCGATCGCTTCGGCGATTTGCCCGCTGCCACTGCCAACCTCGTCCGGCTGATCGAGATCAAGCATCAGGCGATCGAAGCCAACATCGCCAAGATCGATGTCGGTGCGCAGGGTACGCTGGTGACCTTCCACCAGGATGATTTCCCCGATCCGGTGGGCCTGCTCGCCTATGTCGACCGGTTGAAGGGCACCGCCAAGCTGCGGCCCGATATGAAGCTGGTCATCAGCCGCGCGTGGGGATCGCCAGAAAGCCGCCTCAACGGTCTGTTCCAGCTGACCAAGGGCTTGTCCGGGGTGGTCCGCAAGGCCCAGAAGAACGGGAAGAAGGCGGCCGCCTAGCTGTTGGCGAGCTTGAGGAATTCCTGCGCCGTCATCGGCTTGGCGCGCAGGAATCCCTGATAGGCCTTGCAGCCCGCCGCCTGCATGAATTCGCGCTGCGCCTCCTGCTCGACACCCTCGACCACCACGGTGAGATCGAGCGCCGCCGCCATGGCGACGATGGCGTGGACGACTGCCTTGTCGCGTTCGTCCTCGAGCACACCATCAAGCATCGAGCGATCGAGCTTGATGCAATCGATCGGCAGCACCTTGAGATAGCGGAAATTGCAGAAGCCGGCGCCGAAATCGTCCAGCGCGATCTGCACGCCGAACAGTTTCAACTGGTCGAGCACACGGCTCACCCGGTCGAGATCGGCGAGCAGGACCTGTTCGACGAGTTCGAGTGTGATCCGCCCCAACGGAAAGCCGATCCGCTCGGCCATCTGCGCGAAATCGATTGCGAAGTTTTCGACCGCCAGATCGACCGGGGTGATATTGATCGAAAGCTGCAGGTGTTTGGGCCAGGCAAGGGCCTCTTCCAGCGCGCGCGCGACGATATGGCGCGAGAGATGCGCGATATGATCCGCCCGCTCGGCAATCTGGAACAGCGCCCCGCCCCCGATACGGCCGACAACCGGGTGATCCCAGCGCGCAAGCGCTTCGGCGCCGATTATGCGGTCGTCTTCCAGCGAATATTGGGGCTGGAAGAGGATCTGGATCTCGTTGCGGTCGATCGCGGCAAGCAGATCGGCTTCGAACTGGCGGTTGGAACGCCCGGCATGAACGGCTTTCCCCGTCGACCAGTCGATCCGCCGACGGTTGCTCTCGCGCATTCCCTCGGCCACCGCCGCAAGGCGTTCCAGCACGCTTTCGGGATCGTCCTTCTCGGTCACCCGCATCAGCGCGATGCGCGGCCAAAGGCGTAGGCTGCCTTCACCTTCCGGGCTTGCGATAGGCAGGGCGATGGCGTCGGCCAATGCTTCGGCAAGCCACTGCCAGCGTTCACGGCTGCATTCCTGCCGCGCGAGCAGCAGGAACGTGCCACCGTTCAGCCGTGCAGCAACCCAGGCATTGCTGCTTTCTAGTTCATCGGCGGCGAAGTGCTTGATCCGCTGTGCCACTTCGACCAGCGCG
>Ga0070754_10002431_pt1 | contig 13748 bp, 15 predicted proteins | sample VirMetDEL_Sep_01_FD_75181 | JGI IMG/M metagenome (GOLD analysis project Ga0070754, IMG submission 75181) | Aqueous microbial communities from the Delaware River and Bay under freshwater to marine salinity gradient to study organic matter... | ecosystem: Environmental > Aquatic > Marine >... | reverse complement strand
TTGTGGGTCAGTTCCAGTGCCCGAGCGAGACGCATAAAAAAATCCGATGCCAGTGTAGGCATCGGATTTTGATTTTTTGCGGCCAAAGGTCAAGCGAGAAGGCTTAACTGATCGGCATTACCCCTAGGGGCGCCCTTTCTTACGACTGCGCCGAATCAACCTTTCACGGTCTTCGGCGCCTTGCCTTCCTTCATCTGCTGCAACAACGGCGCGCACTGATTGGGCACGTCGCCGCTCGGCGCGACCAGTGCCAGCAACCCGGCAGCCGGGCCGGCGATCACGCCCAGCGCGACCATGCCGGCGCCACGCAGTGCCAGGGGGATGGCTTTCACGCCGGCATTCGGTTTGATGAACGGACCGTTCACATACAGCGGTGAGCGCAGCGAGAACAGGCGGAAGCCTTTCGATTCCGAGGTGATGGTCAGGTCGAGCTGCTCCGAGGCCATGTTCGCCGTGCCATCGATATAGACGATGGCGTTCTCGGTATCGAACACAAACAAGCGCGTGGTCGCGAGCCCGGTCTTGATGCCGAAGTCGGCCGCCGCGCAGTTGATCTTCACTTCCTTGTCGCCAAACAGGCGCCCGACGACGTAGTTGCCTACGTTGAGCCCGACGATTTCCATCAGGCCTCGGCTGATGGCGCCGTCGTTGATCAGCATCTTCAGGTCACCGTTGGCCGAGCCCAGCAACGCCGCCACCGAGTTGCCGCGCCCGGCAATATCGGCATCGCCGTTGAGTTCGCCAAAGCTGGTTTTCATCGGCTCGAAGGTCGGGAACAACTGTTTGAGCTTGAAGTTGCGCGCGGTCAATTTGGCGCGGCATTCCATCGGCGTGATGCGCCCGTTCAGGCGGATCTGTGCATCGAGCTTGCCGCCGGCCACGCCGAACCGCAGGGGTTGCAGGCTCAGTTCGCCATCCGTCAGCACCAAGTGCGTATAGAGATCGGTGAAGGGCAAGTCGGTGCTGTGGACGATGCGTTTGCCGGTGAATTCCACGTCGGCATCCATGTCACGCCAGCGCTCGGTGCGGAACGCTTCCACCGGCAGCACTTTGGTCGCCGGTTGCTTGCTCATCCCGCCACGGGCTTTTTGCTTGGCGTTGGAGTCGGCACCGATCAAGGGCGCAAGGTCAGCCATCAGCAGTTGGTTGGACACCAGCGTGCCGCTGAGTTTGGGCCGCGGCTGGCTGGCGACGTAGGCCAGGTTGCCGTGGATGTCGCTGTCGCCGATCTTGCCGTTGAAGTTGTCGTAGCGGAACGTCGCGCCGCTGGCTTGATGCAGTTGCGCGATCAGGCGCCCATCGGTGGAATAGGCCGGCGAGTCCGGCAGCGTGACGCCGGTCAGCGGGTACAGGTTGCCCAGGCTGGCGCCGGCGAGTTTCAGGCGCAGGTCCAGGGCACCGAGGTTGAGCGGGTCGGTCAGGGTGCCGGCCACGGCGATGCGGGTGTCGGCGACGGTCACCTGGGCTTGCAGCGGAAACGGCTTGGCCGCGTCCTGCAAGGCGAGCAGGCCGCCGATCTTGCCGCTGCCGTCGAGTGTCTGCCCGTGGTAGCGACCTTTGACCTTGAGGCCGAACGCATAGTCCTGGGGGGCCGCGCCTTTTTCCAAGACCTTTTTGGCATCCGCATCGCCGACGATTTCGCTAAACGGAATGGATTTGCCCAGCGGGTCGATGATCACGTCCAGTTGGGTTTTGAGGGTCTGGTCGTCGAGGGTCACGTGGCCCTTGTCGAAGCCGATGGCACCGATGTCCACCACCCAGGCGGAGGGTTCGGCGTTAGGGTCCTTGGGATCGAATGTGAACACCCAGTTGGCGCGCCCATCGGCCAGGCGCTGCAACTCGGCGCTCGGTTCGACGAGGTCGATACGCGGGATCACCACGCGTTGCACCAGCAAGGCCAATGGCGAGATACGCAGCTCCACACGCTTGAGCGTGACCATCTGCGGGGTTTTCGACCAGTCGGGGTTGCCCAGGCTCAGGTCTTCGGCAATGACATGGGGCCAGGGCACCCAGGCACGCCAGCCGCCCTCGTCCAGTTCACGGCGCCACACCACCGCCAGGTTGCCATTGATGGCGAACGGGCGATGCAGTTCTTCGGAAACCTTGGCATTGAGCGGCGGTTTGATGCGGTTTCAGTCGAAGAACAGCAAAAACAACACCACCACGGCGATTGATAGAACGATGCTGGCGCAGCACCAAGCGACGATTTTACGAGTGCGCGTCATTGCACAGAGCTCCTGAATACGACTGGCTGAGTCACAGCCCTTGAGACAGCTTATACAGCTAGGACTGGCAAACCCTCCCGGGGTTTAACCCAATCAACGTTTTGCCGGAAAAAATCCATTTTTCTGACCACTTCGACAGATTTATCCCACTCCAGCGCACCATTGTTACCCAGGCGCGTGTCGAAAATACCCAGCACGGTGCAAAACCGCGGGCTTGAGAGGCTCGACTTAGAGCCTCCCATGGGAACAATCAATTCCGTTGATTATTACCATTGGGTTTATGAACTTTTATATCGACTTATCGAGAGTAGCATTAGCCCCGTACCCACTTAATCGCCCTCCCAAGGAGCAACCGATCATGAAACGCCAAGTACTCGCTACCGTGCTGCTGTCCGTCCTGGCATCCAGTGCCTTTGCCCTGCCGGCCGCTGAACAAGCGATCCCACAAGCCAAAGCCGATGCCGTTCAATTCAGCCAAACCCTCGCCCGTAGCGGGTCGCAAGAACAAGAGAACCGTGACTACGCCAAAGGCGCCGTTGCTGAAAATGGTTCGGAACAAGCCAACAAACGCGCTTACACCGAAGGCGTGACCGAAAACGGCCACAACCGCCTGGAAGAAAAAGGCCTGGTTGAAGGTGGTGCTGAACACGCCAACAAACGTGCCTATACAGAAGGTGTTGCTGAAGGCGGTGCCGACCGTCTGCAAGACCTGCATCAAGCTCAGAGCTAAGCCTGTGGTGGCCCGGAAAAAAGCCCGATCCCTGGATCGGGCTTTTGACTTTCTGCACAACGTGTCACGTATCCACGCCGCAATGCCCTGCCAAGTTCGACGTCTATGAAGCGGTTTTGCTAGAGTGCGTCGCTGTACTTGCCGACAAAGCCCGCCCGCCATGCTGCCCCGTGCCGAACAGAAGCAACAGACCCGCCTCGCCCTGATGGACGCTGCCCGCCATCTGATGGAGTGTGGCCGCGGGTTCGGCAGCCTGAGCCTGCGGGAAGTGGCCAAGACAGCCGGGATCGTGCCCACCGGGTTCTATCGTCACTTTGCCGACATGGACCAACTGGGCCTGGTGCTGGTCAGCGAAGTCGGCCAGACCTTCCGTGCCACGATCCGCCTGGTGCGCCACAACGAATTTATGATGGGCGGCATTATCGATGCGTCCGTGCGGATCTTCCTCGATGTGGTCGCGGCCAATCGCTCGCAATTCCTGTTCCTGGCCGCGAACAGTACGGTGGCTGCCTGGCTGTGCGCCAAGCCATCGGCGCCCTGCGCGAAGACATCACCAGTGACCTGGCCGCTGACCTGACCCTGATGCCCAAGCTCCAGCACCTGGACGCCGACGGCCTGCACGTGATGGCCGACCTGATCGTCAAAAGTGTGTTCGCCACCCTGCCCGACATCATCGACCCGCCCGCCCACGCGCTGCCCGCCCACCTCACGCCCCAGGCGAAAATCACCCAACAGTTGCGCTTCATCTTCATTGGCCTCAAGCACTGGCAGGGCCTCGGCAGCACCGAGTAAGCCGTCAACCCGCCGTGTGGAAACGCTTGGCGCCGGTGTAGTTCTTGTTCCAGTAGTTGTTGCTCAGCGAATCGATCCGCACATTCTTGCCGGCCCGCGGCGAATGAATGAATTTCCCTTCGCCGATATACAGCCCCACATGGCTGACCTGACCGCGCCCGTTGCCTTTGAAAAACACCGCGTCCCCCGGCTTGAGCTCGTTGCGCTTGACGGTCGCATCCGTTGAACGGTGCATCGCCGCCGTCGTGCGCGGGATGTGAATGTTGGCTTCGGTCTTGAACAGGTAGACCAGGAAACTACTGCAATCAAACCCTTGCTCGGCCGAGGTGCCCCCCCATTTGTACGGGGTGCCCAGCAGGGCATGGGCGCGGTCGACCACATTCGCCACCGAAGACGTTGGAACACCAGGCAGCGAAGAGCCGAATGTCGATTGGGGTTTCAGGTTGGCCGAGGCCGATGAGATGACGCAGGAAAGACTGAAAAGGATTAAAAAGAAAAGTGACTTGAACATTGATGAATCGCCGTGGTGTTAAGACGGCGCAAATCCTAAAGAAACAGCGCGTAACTTTTTGAACGCGGAATCCGGATGCTGCGTAGGAGAAATCTGAAAAAACACCAGTGCGAATTAGATGAGAGAAATTTCATGCAAAACCGCACACCACATCCACACACAACGCCCCCATCCAGTGCTACACCTCCAGACTCGCACCAAATTGAGGCATAAAGGCACTGACTGACGCCCTATTCGGTGGCATCGCTGCGCTCGCCTTCAGGGAATTCCTACTCCTGCGCGGGATTGGCAAGCCCCTTGCTCTAGCTCTCTTATCGCTCATAGCTGGAAGCCTTCTGATGCTGGTGATCCACCGCCGAATCGCCCCGCAAGCCCTCTGGGTCGCCGAGTTGCTACTGAATTTCGAAGCACGCAGCAAAAGCCGCCTGCGCTGTTTCAGTGCCGACGGCGAAGACGTCGGGCTGTTCCTGGAGCGTGGCCAGCCGCCGCTGCACGATGGCGAGTTCCTACAGGCTGAAGACGGACGTGTAGTACGCGTCTGCGCGCGCCCTGAACAACTGCTGCACGTCACCTGTCGCAATGCATTTGAACTGACCCGCGCCGCGTATCACCTGGGCAATCGCCACGTGGCCTTGCAAGTAGGCGACGGCTGGCTGCGCCTGCTGGATGATTACGTGCTCAAGGCCATGCTTGAACAGCTGGGCGCGCGGACCGAAACCCTCGAAGCGCCATTCCAGCCGGAACACGGGGCCTACGGCGGCGGCCACCACCATTCACGCCATGGCGATGAAGATTTCAACTACCCGCCGAAGCTGCATCAGTTCGGCGTGCGTTTATGAACCCAGCCTGGGCGCTGCTGCGTCTGGCCAGTCCGCAATTGCCGATTGGCGGCTACAGCTATTCCCAGGGCCTGGAAATGGCCGTGGAGAATGGCCGCGTCAAAGACGCGGCCGGCGCCCGCCGCTGGATCAGCGACCAGTTGCTGCTCAACCTCGCCCGCTTCGAAGCGCCGCTGTTGCTCGCGCATTGCCGCGCCGCCGTGGCCGGCGATTGGTCGCAGCTGGCGCAACTGTGCGAGGAACACCGCGCCAGTCGCGAGACGCGCGAGCTGTATCAGGAGAGCCGGCAGATGGGGTACTCCCTGCAGCAACTGCTCAACGGCCTGCCGGAACTGGACGACGCGGCCCGTGACTTTCTCGCACAACACGCCGAGCCGCATCTGGCGCTGGGCTGGGCCCTGGCCGCACGCGCCTGGGGCATCAGCCCCGACGACGCCCTCGCCGCCTGGCTGTGGAGCTGGCTGGAAAACCAGCTGGCCGTGCTGATGAAAACCTTGCCGCTCGGCCAGCAGGCCGCCCAACGCCTGAACAGTGAACTGCTGCCCCTGCTGCAACACGCCCAGCAGGACGCCAGCCACATCGACCCCAACCATTTCGGCAGCGCCGCGTTCGGCCTGTCCCTGGCGTGCATGGCCCACGAGCGCCAGTACAGCCGCCTGTTCCGTTCCTAGGAGAAGCACATGAACACACAACCTCTGCGTGTCGGCATCGGCGGCCCGGTGGGCTCCGGCAAGACCGCCCTGACCCTGGCCCTGTGCCTGGCCTTGCGTGATCGCTACAACCTGGCGGTGGTCACCAACGACATCTATACCCGCGAAGATGCCGACTTCCTGGTGCGCAACCAGGCCCTGGCGCCCGAGCGCATCATCGGTGTGGAAACCGGCGGCTGCCCGCACACGGCGATCCGTGAAGACGCCTCGATCAACCTGGAAGCGGTGGACCAACTCAACCGGCGCTTTCCCGGCCTGGACCTGATCCTGGTGGAGTCGGGCGGCGATAACCTGTCGGCGACGTTCAGCCCGGAACTGTCGGACCTGACCATCTATGTGATCGATGTGTCCGCCGGCGATAAACTGCCGCGCAAGGGCGGCCCCGGCATCTGCAAATCCGACCTGCTGGTGATCAACAAGATCGACCTGGCGCCCTTGGTCGGCGCCTCGCTGGAACTGATGAACAGCGACACCCAACGCATGCGCAACGGTAAACCCTTTGTGTTCAGCAACCAGAAAACCGGCGTCGGCCTGGATGAGATCGTCGCCTTCATCGAACGCCAGGGCCTGCTGACTGCGGCCTGATCACCCCATAAGGAACCTGTCCATGCGCCTGAAAAAACTCTTCGCTGCCGCCGCCCTGCTGCTCGCACCCGCCTTGGCCTTCGCCCACCCGGGTCACGGCGACAACGGCCTGGTGGCGGGTATCAGCCATCCATTGGGCGGTCTCGACCATTTGCTGGCCATGCTGGCGGTCGGCTTGTGGGCCGCCCAGCAAAAAGGCGCGGCGCGTTGGGCGCTGCCTTGCACCTTCGTGGCCACCCTGTTGCTCGGCGGCCTGTTGGGCTTTGAAGGCCTGGCGTTGCCGGCGCTGGAAAGCGGGATTGCCGCGTCGGTGCTGGCCCTGGGCCTGGCGGTGGCGCTGGCGGTGCGCCCGCCGTTGTTCATGGCGCTGGGGGCGACGGCATTGTTCGCGCTGTTCCACGGCGTGGCCCATGGCTTGGAGCTGCCGGACATGTCCAGCCCTTGGGCGTATGCCGCCGGATTTGTCGGCGCCACCGCTGCGTTGCACGCTGCCGGTTATGCCGTGGTGCGCTGGCTGCCGACTGCGGCGGCGCCGTTGGTGCGGGTTGCCGGGGCGGCTTCGGCGGCGACCGGGGTTTGGTTGCTGGCTGGCTGATTTGCGGCGCGATTAAGCGCCTCATCGGGGGCAAGTCGAATCGTCGCACCGCCCCTCCCACATTCGCTTGCATTCCAAAGTTGGAACTCGGTCGAATGTGGGAGGGGGCTTGCCCCCGATAGCGGTGGCGCAGACACCACCGTTCCCAAGCCTGCTACCATGCGCGCCTACACCCCTGCCGTGACGACGCCAGCCGATGCCCATCGCTCCAAGCTCCGCCCTTCAGCCTTCCTTGAATGCCGTGCTCACGCACTTCCATGACCTGATCGTGCCGCTCTGGCAGGGCCCGGGCTGGAACGCCGAGCTGGCGCTGCCCTACGAGGCGCTGGACGCCGACCACCGGCCGCTGCCGCCGCAACGCTACCGCGCCATGGCCTGTGCCCGGCAGTTGTACCTGTTCGCCAGCCTGATCGGCGAACCCGGCGCAGCCTTTGCCGAAGAACGCGCTGCCGTGTTGTTCCGCTCGCTGCAACGGCATTTCCACGACGCCGAGCACGGCGGCTGGTTCTACAGCATCGACCCCGCCGGCCAGCCGCTGGACAAGCGCAAGGACCTCTACACCCACGCGTTCATCATCTTCGCCTGCGCCCATTACTGGGCCAAGGTACGCGAACCGCTGGTGGAGTCGGTGTTGAATGCGGCGCTGGAAGTGGTCGCCCAACGTTTCGCCAGCGGCGATGGCCTGTACGAGGCGGTGCTGGAGCGTAATTGGTCGTCCCTCAAGTCCGGCCCATTGCAAAACCCGCTGATGCACCTGGCGGAAGGCTTCCTCGCCACCCTGGCGGTGCGTGAAGACGCCGCGGTGCAAACCGCATTGCTGGCCTTGGCGACGGCCATGCAGCAGCGTTTCATCGAGCGCCAGCACGGCGTGATGATGGAAAAACCGCTGGGCGCTGTGGATAACTGGTTTGAGCCGGGGCACCAGTTCGAGTGGTTCTTCTTGCTTGAGTCTTCCGACGTGCTGCGCGGCACGCCGCTGCATGCTTCGCTGACGCGGGCCTTTGCCTATGCCGAGCAAACGGGTGTGGATAACCGGACCGGCGCGGTCAGCGGCATGCTTGCCCCGGACGGCAGCGTGCGCGACGGCACCCAACGCATCTGGGCCCAGGCGGAATACCTGCGCGCACTGACCTTGCGGCCGGGCAGCGAAGCCGTGCTGCAGCGCCAGTTGCTCGCGTTGCAGCAGCACTTCCTGCATGCCAAGGGCTGGAATGAATGCCTGGATGCCCAGGGCAGCGTGAGCCGACGGGATATGCCGTCGACCACGCCGTATCATCTGGCGACCTGTTATCAGGGGCTGACCTCAGGGCCTCATCGGGGGCAAGCCCCCTCCCACATTTGAATGGGTTCACACATCAAAATCTGTGAACCCAATTCAGTGTGGGAGGGGGCTTGCCCCCGATGCAGGCAACTCGGTCTAACCCCTTACTTGGCCCCACGCTCAATCGCAAACCCGGCCCAGCTCTGGCTCACCGGCATCAGCTCAAGACGGTTGATGTTGACGTGCGCCGGGGTGTTCAGCACCCAGAAGATGGTGTCGGCGATGTCCTGCGGCTGGATCGGCTCGGCGCCGGCGTAGGTGGCGTCGTAGCGCGCCTGGTCGCCGCCGAAGCGCACCAGGGAGAACTCGCTTTAACACAGCCCTGGCTCGATGTTGGTCACACGCACGCCGGTGCCTTGCAGGTCGCAGCGCAGGTTCAGCGAGAATTGCTTCACGAACGCTTTGGAGCCGCCATACACGTGGCTGCCCGGGTACGGGTAGCTGCCGGCGATGGAGCCCAGGTTGATGATCCCGGCACCGCGGCCATAGGCGATCAGGCGCGGCAACAGCAGGTGGGTGGTGGTCAGCAGGCCCTTGATGTTGGTGTCGACCATGGTTTCCCAGTCGTCGAGGTTGCACTTGGGCGCGGGATCGGTGCCCACGGCCAGTCCGGCGTTGTTGATCAGCCCGCGCAGCTTGGCGAACGCGGGCGGCAGGCCGGTAATCGCCGCTTCCATGCCTTGGCGGTCACGCACGTCCACCACCAGGCCGTGTACTTCGGTCTGCTTGGAAAGCTCTTCGACCAGCGCGTTCAGACGCTCGGCACGACGACCGGTGAGCACCAGTTTCCAGCCAGCTTCGGCAAACCGACGGGCGCAGGCTTCGCCGAAACCTGAAGTTGCGCCAGTAATAAACAGCGTGTTGGACATGGTGTTCTCCTTGCGGGCATCGGGAAAAAATAAGCCAGCAGAATGCCCTTACGCCGTCGTCGCGGCAACCGCTATGCACATCAGGCCATGCACGCCTGATCAGTTTCTAACCAAACCACGCAAAGCCTTACACACCGTGGCCTGCAGCCATATGCGCGCAGGTTATCCACAATTGCGCCCACAGTCTTTGGGGGCAAGTGCAAAAAGCCCAGAGCCGCTGTGTACAAGGCTTTCAGGCGGTTTTGCAAAGTTTTTTGCTTGACCTGGACGAGGCGGTATGTAGGCCCATGCACGAGAGGAAAAACCGAACGATGGCTCCAGGCCAGTCATTCCGGCCTCTGCGGGCGTCTTTCCAGAGTTTAACCACAGACTTATCCACAGGCTGGACAGACATAATCCGGTCATATACCTGTGTCTTTAAACAGGTTGACAAACCCCTCGGCAGGTCGCCAAAAAGCCACTGATCAAAAAACAACCATCACGCTGCAGGCCACGTAATCAAAGGCTTTCAGCCAGCTACTCCCACGTTACCCACAGCCGGTTCCACAGCGGATGGGGACAAGTCAAAACTGTGACAAAACAGCGATTTGCGGCGGCTATCTGTCGCGCTTTGGAAGGTGGCCGGATTTGTTTTCCACAATTTGGGATCGCACTTGTGAACACCACAAAAACAAATGTGGGAGGGGGCTTGCCCCCGATGGCGGTGGGTCAGTATCAGGTGTTCTGACTGATACACCGCCATCGGGGGCAAGCCCCCTCCCACAAGGTTTATGCGTCGTTGTCTAGGTCAGTGGCCGCCGAGGTAGGCGTTGCGCACTTCCTCGTTCACCAGCAGCTCCTTGCCGGTGCCCGTGAGGCGGATCTCGCCGTTGACCATCACGTACGCCCGGTCCGACAGCTTGAGCGCGTGGTTAGCGTTCTGTTCGACCAGGAAGATAGTCATGCCGGTCTTCGCCAGTTCCCGCAGGGTCGCGAAGATCTGCTTGACCACGATGGGCGCCAACCCAAGGCTCGGCTCATCGAGCAGGAGCAATTTCGGCCGGCTCATCAGGGCCCGAGCGATGGCCAGCATCTGCTGCTCGCCCCCGGACATGGTCATCGCACGCTGGGTGCGGCGCTCTTCGAGCCGCGGGAACAGCTGGAACATGCGCTGCATGTCTTCCTTGGCGTACTTGTCGCCAATAGGGATGGTGCCCATCAGCAGGTTTTCCTCGACGGTCATGTCGGGGAACACCCGCCGCCCTTCCGGCGACTGCGCAATGCCGTTGGACGCGATGTAGTGGGACGACTTGTGGGTGATGTCGACGCCGTTGTAGAGGATCTGCCCCGACCCCGCCCGTGGCTGGCCGAAGATCGACATCAGCAGCGTGGATTTACCCGCGCCGTTGGAGCCGATCAGGCTGACCGTTTCGCCTTCGTTGATGTGCAGCGAGACTTTCTTCAGCGCCTGGATCGGCCCGTAGAACACGTCCAGGTCCTTCATTTCGAGGATAGGCCCGTTCATACAAGCTCCTCTTCATCCGCGCCCAGGTAGGCCGCGATCACTTTCGGGTCGTTGCGGATCGCATCCGGCCCGCCCTCGGCAATCACGTTGCCGTGGTCGAGCACCACGATGTGGTCGGAAATACTCATCACCATGCCCATGTCGTGTTCGATCAGCACCACTGTGAGGTCGTGTTCGTCGCGCAGCAGGCGAATCATCGCGCTGAGGGCTTCGGTTTCCTGGGGGTTGAGGCCCGCTGCCGGTTCGTCGAGACAGATGATCTGCGGCCGGGTACACATGGCGCGGGCGATTTCCAGGCGGCGCTGCTGGCCGTAGGAAAGCTCGCCGGCCAGGCGGTTGGCGCAGTCCACCAGGTCGACAACTTCCAGCCAGTAGAAGGCGTGGTCGAGGGCGTCGCTTTCAGCCTTGCGGTAGCCCTTGGTGTTGAGGATGCCCGCGAGCATGTTGCGGTTGACCCACATGTGCTGGGCGACCAGCAGGTTTTCCAGCACCGACATTTCCTTGAACAGGCGAATGTTCTGGAAGGTCCGCGCCAGGCCGGCGCGGTTCACCAGGTGGGTGCCGCCGAACATCTTGTAGTACACGCGGCTGAAGAAGCTTTTCGGCGACACGAAGTCGATGGCCTCGAAGCGCTCGCCGAGCAGTTGGATCACGTTGGTCTGCTTGCCGCGCACGTTGAGTTCGATCTTGCCGCCACTGGCTTTGTAGAAGCCGGTGAGGCAGTTGAACACCGTGGTCTTGCCGGCGCCGTTGGGGCCGATCAGGGCGAAGATCGAGTTGCGTTCGACCTTGAGGCTCACGTCGCTCAAGGCCTTGATGCCACCGAAGTGCATCATCAGATGTTCCACGGACAGGACGACTTCCTTGCTCATGGCGCCACTCCTTTACGTGGGGTCACACCGGTACGGCTGATCCGGATCAGGCCGCGTGGCCGCCAGATCATCATCACCACCATCAACACGCCAAACAGCAGCACGCGGTACTCAGAGAAGCTGCGCAGCAGTTCCGGCGCGACGGTCAACACGAACGCCGCGATCACCACGCCCACCGTCGAGCCCATGCCGCCCAACACCACGATGGCCAGGATCAGCGCCGACTCGAAGAAGGTGAACGACGACGGGTTGACGAAGCCTTGGTAACTGGCGAAGAACACCCCGGCCAGACCGGCCGTGGAGGCGCCGATGGTGAACGCCGAGAGCTTGACCAGCACGTGGTTCAGGCCCATGGAGCGGCAGGCGATTTCATCTTCGCGCAAGGCTTCCCAGGCGCGGCCGACCGGCATGCGGGTCAGGCGATGCTTGATGTACAGCACGGCCAGCACCACCAGGAACAGCACGATGTAGATGAACATGAACTTGATGTTGGGGTTGTAATCGAGGCCGAAGAACTCATGGAACGGAATCCCGCCATCCTTCGCTTTGCGCCCGAATTCCAGACCGAGGAAGGTCGGCGAAGGCACCGGCATGCCGTTTGGCCCGCCGGTGAACGACAGCCAGTTGTTCAGCACCAGGCGGATGATTTCACCAAACCCCAGGGTCACGATCGCCAGGTAGTCGCCGTGCATGCGCAGCACCGGGAAGCCGAGTATGCACCCCGCCAGTGCCGCCGCGATGGCCGCCAGCGGCAGCACCGTCCAGAAACCCAGGCCGAGGTATTGATACCCCAGCGCGAGGCCGTAGGCACCGATGGCGTAGAACGCCACGTAACCCAGGTCGAGCAAGCCGGCCAGACCGACCACGATGTTCAGGCCCAGGCCGAGCAGTACGTAGATCAGCCCGAGGATCACCACGGTGAGCAGGTACTTGTTGGCGAAGATCGGGAACACGATGGCGATCACGATCAGCGCCGGGATGATCCAGCGCAGCCGCGACTTGTAGTCCGGCGCCAGCACATGGACGCCCGAACCGCTGCTCTCGAAGCCCTGCAGAATCTTCACGCCCTTGGGCGTTTGCAGGAACAGGCTGAGGGCAAAGCGGCCGGCCATCACGATGGCGACCAGGATCGCCACGCGCGCAGGTTGCAGGTTGAAGCTGTAGCCGTCGAGCACCACGCCGACGATCGGACCGAACACGATCAACGCAATCAGCCCGGCGAGGATCGTATCGACCACACTTTTTTTGATATCAATCGATTTGGCAGCAGACATGTTTATACCTTAGCCACGAGTGGGCGACCAAGCAGGCCCTGGGGACGGAAAATCAGAATCACCACCAACAGGGAGAAACTGAACACGTCTTTGTAGTCAGAGTTGATCACCCCCGAGAACAGCGACTCCGAAATACCGAGGATGATCCCGCCCAGCATCGCCCCAGGCAGGGAACCGATGCCGCCGAGTACCGCCGCGGTGAAGGCCTTGATGCCGATGATGAAGCCGGCGTAGAAGTCGAACGTGCCGTAGTTGAGGGTGATCAACACGCCGGCCAGGGCCGCCATGGCGGCACCGATGACAAACACGTAGGAAATCACGCGGTCGGTGTTGATGCCGAGGATCGAGGCCATCTTGCGGTCTTGCTGGGTAGCGCGGCACATGCGGCCGAGCTTGGTGTACTTGATGATGTAGGTCAGCAAGGCCATGCCGGCGAAGGCAGCGACCAGGATGAAGACCTTGGTGTACGTCAACTGGACGAAACCGCTGCCGATATCGACGCGCCAGGCGCCGGCCAGCAGGGTCGGAATGCCTTGTTGCTTGGCGCCCTGGGCGATCTGTGCGTAGTTCTGCAGGATCAGGGAGATACCGATGGCGCTGATCAGCGGTGCCAGTCGGGTGGAGTTGCGCAGCGGTTTGTAGGCGACCCGTTCGATGACCCAACCGTAAACGCCGGTGACGACCACGGTGAAGATCAGGGTGCCAAGAATGAGCAGCGGGAAGGATTCGATGCCGAAATAAGCCAGCAGTGCCAGACTGATCGCCGCGAGGTAAGCGGAAATCATATAAACCTCGCCATGGGCGAAGTTGATCATGCCAATGATGCCATAGACCATTGTGTAGCCGATGGCGATCAGGCCATAGACCGACCCGAGGGTCAGGCCGTTGACCAGTTGCTGCAGGAAAATACCATCCATAACG
>Ga0070754_10002430_pt1 | contig 13750 bp, 12 predicted proteins | sample VirMetDEL_Sep_01_FD_75181 | JGI IMG/M metagenome (GOLD analysis project Ga0070754, IMG submission 75181) | Aqueous microbial communities from the Delaware River and Bay under freshwater to marine salinity gradient to study organic matter... | ecosystem: Environmental > Aquatic > Marine >... | reverse complement strand
TTTCCATATTAGCAGTATCTTCTAAAATAAGTTCTATCAAACCTGGTGCTAACGAAACACTTTCTCGAGCAGATAATTTACTAGCAGAAGCTAAGGGGAACTCAACATATTGTCTGACAACATCCTTTCCCGGAAAATCCCTTATAAAATTGCTTATAAACTCAATAGAGAAATCGTTCCCTGTAAATTCATTTACGAATCTCTCTTCAGAAGGAATATTTTCATCTTTAAATTGTTCTCTAAGTATAGATATAGAAAAACAATACACTTTTCCATTTTCATCTTTATAATGTGTTAAATCTTCCTTTGGAATATCTCTTACATTCATATCACCGTGACTATCATTAGCACACACCTCTCTCCAATTTGGCAAAGGAGTAAATGTCTCAATAACAGTAGGTCTTTGAATAAACGTGTGTCTTTCAGTTGGATTTCTCATACTATACACTCTATCTCCAAACCTATTCACAAAAATTTCTACTTGTCTATCGATGATATTTAAAACCTTTCTTGCCCTCTCATCCGAACCTTGTAGATTTTCATCAAATATTTCGGGCATTTTCTGCTGTGGGGTAAGTGTGACGAGAACATCAGGAAGATAATACTCTGCCTTAACTCTTTCTAAAAATATCTGATCTCCTAAACTGAAAATAATAGGATATAAATACACAACTGTCTGTCCTAGTCTAGTAGCAAATTCTCTTACATTTCTACTCATTTTTACAAGTTTTTCAATAGCAGTTGTAACATAAGTAGAATTATCTCTTTCATAATCAGAAACTTTAGGAGCAACCGTAGTTAATTGAGAAGAAAGAAAGCTAATACCAGCTTCTCTAATAACAGAAGAATCAGGTTCTTCATCTAATATTTCTGCAATCTTTTCTTGTCTAGACATCCTTGTTCTCTCAAAATATGCTTTCTCCTTATTATAAATATATCTATCTTGCTGAATAACATCTCCGTCTTTCGTTTCGTAACCTATCATAAACTTAAATTTATCTCCTTTATAATCGGTGATTTCTAAGTAATTGTTGTCAACCTGAATCCTTTTAGAATTACAAAACAATTCGAAAAACTTATTATTAGGTCGAAAATATACTTTATTATTCATTTCGATAGAATCAAAACGACTTTCAAAAAACTGCCGAATATTTTTTATCATCCTCCTCTCTTCTCCAATAAGAAGTCTCTCTGTCTCTTGTTCGATCCAAGGAGGATTATCATACAATTTACGACATTGCTTCATCTCTCTAGTAAGAAAAACTGTACCATCCCTACTTTCTCTCTCCTTCTTCTCTTCTTTAGATTCTAATCTTTTGGTAAATTTTCTCTCCACTTTAGGTCTTGTTTTCAACCATTCTCTCGCTTGCTTTAGTCTTTCGGCACTAGAAAGTTCCCCCCTTCTCTTTTGACGCTCTATGCGCTCCATTTTTTTCTCTTCCGTAATCTTAGGTTTTACCTTACCCTCTCTTTTACCTTCACTTCCACCCCACTCACCTTCACCCTCACTTTCACTTTCTCTTCCACCCCACTCATCTCCGCTTTCATCTTCACCTTCACTCTCACTTCCTCTTTCACTCTCACTTCCTCTTTCACTCTGACTCTCACTTGCACTTCCGTTTTCTGAAAACTCTTCCTCTTGAAATTTAGATAACTTTTCTGCGTTTTCTGGAATTCTTTTGTATCTTTCATAGAAATCTACTGGAGATATAGATACTTGAGTCTCTTCTCTAATATTTTGTCCTTCTGTTATATTTTGATTGTAAATTGCTCTTTCTTCTTCATCAGTATCTAAATATGCTTGGATAAAATCCCCATACATACCCACAGGTAGCTCATTCATCATTGTTGTGATAAAGGTTGTTCTGTAGTAATGATCACTTTTGCGATCTTCATCTGCAAAAGCTCTAAGTCTTGCAGACAATTTAGGAGAACGTAAATTATCCTTTTGAGACAAGAAAAAAATCTTTATATTGTTTTCTTGTTTTGCTTCACTTAGTATTGACTTAGAAGTCTTACTGGTTTTATTTTTAGTAGTTTTTTCTTCTGGTATTTTTTCTTTAGAGGCTGCTTTCCTCTCCTTCTCTTGCTGTTTCTTCAATTTCTTGATCTTGTTAACTTTTGGTGGCATTTCTTTATTAATAACAACGGTATTTTAAAACAAAAATAACATTTATATTTAATCGCATATAAAATAAAGTTTCTCTTGTATTTCTCCCTCTTTTCGTAAAAATCTAATATAACCCAATATAACCGCTATATCTTCCTTAGAAACCCCAATAAACACTTTATTCGGTTCAAATATCATATTAGCTACATTCAGTGATTCGAAGATGAAATCTGGAAGCACGTCACATTCAATCATCTCTATATTATCTTTTGGAACGCCACAAGACAGTAAATACCTCATATTCAATTCGCAACTATTTTTACTATTCATACCCTTTTTATCACCCAAGGTTAAAAAAAACGCATTCGAATCTGTAACACTGTCTAAACAATTCTTTACAATATTTCCTCTTAAGATAGGATCAACGTATGGCAAGATTATAAATAATGTTCTTTGTTTCGTGTCATTACTAACATAAATACTCTTTGGAATATTATCCGAAAATAGAGGTACCATACAAGAAATATCATATAACTGTGGAGAAGAAAACTCAACTACGTCTGGAATTTCGCTCTCAATAGCACTTAAAAATATCTTTGGTGTTAATTTATATTTTCTCTGAATCATCTTTATTTCCTCTATATTATCCGGAACCACCTTAGAAGGCTCGATTGTTGCTGTAAAATCACAAAAGTATCCAAGATTTGAATGGAATTCGTAAAGGAGATTTACATCTTGTCTAACGTTTTTGTCATAAATCTCCCCTAAGTTTAGAAAATACTCCTTTTGCGAAGTCACAGGAAAAGACACAAGACCAATTTTACAGTTCATTTTTATATTGAAATCTTTTGTTTAACCTGTCTTAAACAAAATTCATTTACATCGAATATTTATTACACAACAAACAACTAATTAATCTTCTCTTCCGGATAAAGAGTACAATTAATGAAACGAATATTTTTTCTCCCCCTTTCCGTTCCTAGATCTCTTGGAGAAACGTCAGTCCAAGGAGTATCACCCGGAAGAAGTTCAAGTTGAACAAAAATATATGACACTAAAGCTGAGCACCAAAATTTATCAACCCTCTGCCTCTTACACAAAAATCTAAAAGGATTCAGACAATGAAACCAAGAGAAACCGGCTGCATTTACCCAGTCTAAAAGGTCAAAATCATATGGAAGATTATGAACCACGTTGTGTGCTCGTCTTAAATTTCTATAAAAATTATCGTCTCTAACGCATACCATCTTTCTGTGCCAAATCTCCTGTCCCTTTTCAGCAAGAACGTCTTCCATTTTTGTCATTTGAACACCAACCTTTATTAAATGGTCTTCTGCGTCCGGAATTTTACTCTTTGTAGATTCAATGACATAAACTCCGTCTTCTAAATCAGTTCCTTCAAAAGCAGGGTTCGGTATAACAACAACCATTGACACGTGACTATATTTAGAAGGAGTCATGCATTCTAAAAATTTATCAACGAATGATTTTGCTCCGTGGTAGAGAATTAAATCACCTGTTTGATATTTGGTTTGTTTCATTTTATTATCTCATGGAAATTCTTAAATAATAAAATCTAAATACTCAACTCTTGATCTTCTTCAAAAGATAATTCTTCTCCATTCCCTAACTCAAAAATCAAAGTTTTTCTTTTGAAATCCTTTGAAGTGAATTTCCGTCCGTGCCAATCGTTTCTCGGTCCCAAGAAAGGTACTACCAAATCTGTAATATCTTCATTATTCTCATCGCTCACCTGTAGAACACGAGATGGACCTCTTACAGGAGTCACCAGCATCTTGTAAACCCTTCCATTAACCAAGTAAGAGATTTCGTAGGTATTTTTATTTATCCTCTTCACAGAATTGTTAAAATATTGAAGAGCACTAAGATACAGAGCCTTACTAGTTAAAACTAAACCACACCAAACTAAATAAAACACATTATTATACTGAGATGAAATAAGACCGTTTAATTGTTTCCACCGTCTATAATTATTATCAACCGAAGTTGCCACAATTTTGTGCCCTTCCAGAAAAAAGAAAGAGCCAACCGTTACAGTACCACAGGCTAAATACAGATAGTATGTCTCAACATACAACCTAACTAACATTATAAAGATTAAGATTATTATTGAATAGAAATACATTTTATAAAAAATGTATTAATTTTTAAACTCTAATATAATAAATGGATTTCATTCAAAAAAATGAAAATGAGAATTTTTCTAAATCTCAATGTAATTGCGTTAAATGCTTGCAAATGCATGCATCTGTACTAGAATGGGAAACATTCACACCCCAAACAGCTCTACAAAAAAGAATGCTAAGCGTAATTAAAAAAATAGAAGACAGAATTAAAACAAATCAAAACACCTAGTATTTCTCATCTTTTGAAACCATAACGAGAAAAGCATCAGTCAACTTATCTTGTGCGCTTACCAACTTCTTAAAGGCCGCCCAACGAGACTCTTGTAAATTTCCGCAACAACTAGAATTCATAGACGAAACACTTCCATCTTCACTATCGCTCTCATCTTCACTACTACTACTAAATCCTTCTTGTCTAATACTAAACTCTTCACTAGGCGATAATAAATCAATCAAAATATCATCAAGACCATCATGTTTAGAACTTAAACCTTCTACCGTATTTACTTTGTCTTCTTCACTACTTTTTTCCAGATATGTATCTTTATATGATTGATTTTCAGACATTTTATTAAAAATAATAAAACTTTAAATACACTAATAATATATTCAAAAGGAAAGAAAGCTCTACAAAAATTTAAATATAAACAATGTACCCAATCTATAATAAATGAACGATTTACAAACAAAAATCAAATATACTTCAACTTCTTGTAAAGAAAAAAATTGCTTTCCTCTATCCTTTCTAACCTATTTTAAAAAAGATAAACACCCTGGTTTCTCAATCAACCCTACATTAGCCATATTTACATACTGGCCTTAAAAAGATACTCATAATTTTATAGAAATTTCTATAAAATTAGTGTATATATTATCTAGTGTTATCTTTCTTAACCATTCTTGATATTTTGGTTCTATTGTTTACAAAGCCATCTCTAGTATTTACTTTGTTATAATATTTTATTATAAAAATAAACATGAATACAACTGCTTGAAACAAAGATATAAAAGTAGTCGGAAGCAACTTATTCTGTATTCCATAAATAGCCCAAAAAATACCAGAGACTATAAATAAAATATCCTGTCTATATGTAAATTTTTGTAAATTATCATCATCGGACAATTTTTCAATAATATCTAAAATAATTAATGCAGTTGTAAAAGCTCCTAAATATCCAAAAAGTACTTTATTTGCCATTATTATATTGTTTATTAACTAAACAATATAATAATGGCAAATGTATAAAAATAAAAATTAGTTTGTAATTGATAAATGAGCATATTCTATTTACCAATAAATAGAATACACAAAATATAAAAATAAACCATTAGAAGTGTAATCAGACATTTATTTTTATAAATTTATTGTTCAATAGGCGTAAAAGTTCTTTCGCAAGTCAGACATCTAGCAAATGATTTTGCTCCCATAGAAGATCTCATCCAATCAAAGAAACACTCAGTGTGTAATACATAAGAACAACACGAAACTCTCACCCTATTATCTCCTTCTGTATTCAATTCTTGACAAATCATACAATTACCATCTTCTATATCCTTTGTATGAAGAAAAGAAATGGAAGAAGACAAGTTAGTAATGGTCCAGCCTTTCAAAATCATTTTCTTTATCCTGTCTATATACTTCTGTCTAATAGAAATAAGTTTTCTGTTTTGCGTTGCTTCAAACTTTCCTATGAACAAACACCTCTTATCTTTTACATCCTTCAAACACTTTATCAACATCCTCTGAGACAAATATCGAGACATATTATTATATATTCCACAACAAGGTTTAAATTTCCATTGATTCACGTCAAAGTCCTTCGTATCAACACATCTATACTCTTCACTTAGATCAATAGTAAAGGTCATCCCAAGAGGCGTCTTAACAGTAAGTACATTCATACCAATATTATTATAAGCCACTGCATCCTGAACTACTTCTTCTTTAAGAAGAGTAAAAGTTTCACTCTTCGTTTCCTTGTTAAAACCATACCTCTTAATTACATCAAGATCTCTCGGTATCTCAAAATTTGGATATCTCTCAAACATAACATCAACCGAATCCTCCTCCATAGAATCTAAATTCTCATTCAAGCAAGGTATACACCAATCTCTAACAAAACCTCCATACACATAAACATAATTTAGACAATTACAGTCTTCTTGAGTGTAAATACACCTCTTATCCATATATCTTTTTAAGAAAGAAATCATAGTCTTCAACACATCCTTCTTCTTTTCAATCTCAACAATTCTCTCGATTCTTGATATCTCTTCTGACGCAATTATTTCTGTCTTCTTAACCTGTAATATCATATTCTGTAATTCAGCAAGTAAGATATGGCTCATTGTTAATTAAAAATAATTAACAATGATTTTAATTTCAATTTTATTATTCTACAAAAACACAATCTTTTCATAATTCTCTTTCATTATTCTACTGAGACAAAACCCTTTCCCAATCATTTTTTATCTTTGGGACTTTGTTATTATATCTAACACCAATCACCCTCAAACTCCTATTAGTGTAATCTCTCAACTCATCAAACTCCTCTAATACATTATCTATCACATTCCTATCTCTAATGGTAACCATTCTCCTCATTATTTCCGAGGAAACAGTTACAAACATGTTCAAGATAGCATTCACATCTTTATTCTTTTCACGTCTCTTAGTCCTATTCTTTAGCAAACTCCTCCATTTATTGTCGTCTATCTTTCCCATAAGATATTTAACTCGTAAATCTGAATCTTCGTCTCGTCCGTCAATACTCACCGGATACCTATCAATCTCAACAAGCTGTATATGATCAATAATCCTATGAATATTACCAACCTTTTTCCGAACATCGTTTGTATCTACCAAAGACCTAATAAATCTATCCATAGCATAATAACCGATATTTCCACCGCAAGGTATATCTCCAGCAACTCGAGGAGCCTCCCCGCCATTTCTCTGTCTTTGCCACTCGTAAAAATGAGGATTGTGTATTATTCCCGTCTCTATAGTCCCCCTTTTCCATGAAAACGCCGTATGACACTGTGTACACCAAAGTTGATCGCAGCCCTCTATCTTGTGAATTAACGAAGCACACTTTGGACACGGCTTTGTATCTAACGATAGAAACTTCACCGTCTCCACAGTATCTTCATTACAAACATGATCATTGTCTTCCCTCCCATTCTTCGGCTCGTGACACTTCGAGCAAGAATACTGGTCGCAAGTTCCACACTTCCACGCAGAAGATAAAAACCCTCTGCAATCAGCTCGAGGACAAGCCTTGATAAATCTTGTTTCCCTTTCTACTGTATCTCTTCGGTTATAACGGATTGAAATTATATCTTGATCTATTTTTTTCATTTCTTCCTTCAATTCCCTTTTTCTTTTCATTAAAGCATCAATAATAGCCTTTTTCTCTAACTCTGCTTTAAACTCTTGGACAAGGTGTTGAGAAGCCGGTAACATACTCTTTTGTTGCTCTAAAATCAAGTTCGCTCTATAGTTTTTATATTCCTTATCATAGCATGATTTTCTCATATTTTGAGAGACGAATTCCTGATCCCAGACCATCTTACATTCCGGGTTCATACAAAAAGGTTCTAACGACCCTCCCATAATATGAGTCTTGATACATTGGCGGCAACACACAAACTGACAATATTTACAAGTAACAGGTTTTCTGTTACTTTTATTCATATCCTCGCAACATATGTCGCAGATTTCTTGTTTGCTCATTCCTAATTCATTTCCTGTTAAAGATCTTCTACAAATTCAATTTTAAATTGAATCATCAAATTCTAACATTTATCTAACATACGATAAATTTGATTGGTTACCAAATTATAATATTGATTCTATTCAAAGTATTTTAGCTAAAGAAAATGAAAAAAATGTAATATTATACAAAGTATGAGTTCGTATGAACCCCGTAAAAAATGGATGTCAAAAGTAAAAACGAATGAGTTTAAATACCCTTGTATACATTCAACACCTAAAAAGGGACCTATCTATAAGTATAGTAAAATAAATAATAAAGGTCATTTTGGTGTATCAAAAGTTATATTTGGTGATAGTGGAATAAACGAACCGATCATTGATATTGAAGGAAGTTATGGGATGACACAACATGCCATGGGGATAGAAATAGTGAATGAAACAGAAGCAACTCAATTATCCAAAGCTCTTACAAGTGAAAAAATGAAAATATTAATAGATAGTTGTTTATTCTCTTCATATGCTATTGACTGGAATATATTTAAAGATTTAAAAAAAGACTTTTGGAAAGAGTTTATTTAAGAGAGTAAGGATGAAATATTATCTTCTCTTACATTATCTAAACTCAAAAATATAGCAAAAACACATAAACTAAGAGGCTATTCTAAACTCAAAAAGAAAGAATTACTCGCGTTTATACTTGAAAATAAAAACTAAACTATCTTTAACAATAAGACACATTTACAATACATACTCTTCTACCTAATATTTTATAGCTAATATTAGCTATAAAATTAAATTATAATTTAATTTTTCAAAGTTACTAGAGTAGTAAAATTAAAATTACCTTGAGGTATAAATAAATCCCCGTTTAGATTAATTAAAGGAAAATTTACATCGCTTTGATTATTCGAATGAATAACTGGTGGTACAACACTAGAATTCGGGTCGTAATATCCATTGTAGTGTATGAATACATAAATAGGATTTCCACTTCTAAGAGGAATTCTCCACCCTAAAACAAAAGAATTTTTTTCGTCAGGGCTATTAAATATCCAATAATAATCTTGATAATACACATTACGTGTTTCATACATTTTTCTATCCCAAGTATTGTCAGTAATATATGTTACATTATTTTTAACATCGTGAAACTCAGAGTTATTTTCAACAAAATCATCTATGGTATAAGGAGAAAGATCACAATTTTCTTGATCTTTACAAGTAAGGCAATCCGGAGCTGCTAAAAGAGGATTTTTACATTCAACACAATCCGGAGCTACTAAAAGAGGATTTTTACATGCAACACAACTTGGATAACTAAAGAGAGGATTTTTACAAACATCACAGTTTGCACCGGCTCTTGTTGAATCTGCGCAAGTATTACAATCTGGAGATTTGAAAATTGGATTAATACAAGTATCACATTCTGGGTACTTCAAAAGAGGATTTTCGCATGAATCAACAACATCTTCTTCTTCATCTTCTTCTTCTTCATCTTCTTCATCTTCTTCTTCTTCATCTTCTTCATCTTCTTCTTCATCTTCATCTTCTTCTTCTTCATCTTCTTCATCTTCTTCATCTTCATCTTCTTCTTCTTCTTCATCTTCATCTTCATCTTCTTCTTCATCTTCTTCATCTTCTTCATCTTCTTCATCACCAAAAAATAAAGAGCAATCATCACCTCTAAAGCCTGGTTTGCAGCTATCGCAATTTGGAGGTAAAAAACCTCCTCCATTCCAACAAGTATCACATTCTGGGAACTTCAAAAGAGGATTTTCGCATGAATCAACAATATAATCATCCAAAACTACTGTGCAGTTATCACCGCTAAAACCTTGTTTACAGCTATCGCAATTTGGAGGTAAAAAGTTTTTTCCTTTTTTACATTTTTTACACACTGGGTATTTTAAAAGAGGGTTCTTACATTTCTTTTCTTTATCTTCTTCCTGATATTCTATTGCAAAATAAACGGTAATAGCTATAATTGCTATAACTATAAATATCGAAGCAATTACTTTCTTATTTTGTTTAATTAAACTAAATAGGGAATTCATTTAATTTTATATATTATTTTAATAATTTTATAAAAATATTTTTTGAGATAAAGCAATAAACATGCCAGGTATTTATGAAAATAAAAAGTGTATTTCTAGACGCAGAAATACATTTACTCCGAACCAACATCAAGAATACGTTAAAAACTACTTCTTAAGTTCAAGACATAAAGGTCTTCTTCTTTACCATAAACTCGGATCAGGAAAAACATGTACTAGTATTATTATAGCTGATGCTATGCTACAACAAAGACGTGTAGAAAAGGTATATGTCCTCACACCAGGTTCTTTAAGAGAAAATTGGATTTCTGAATATTGCCGTGTATGTGGAAATCCTTCTATAACTCTTGGTAATTTCGTTTTTATTACCTATAACTACGATATTAAGGAAGAATTAGCAAAAATAGATTTCAATCGTAGTCTAGTTATTATCGACGAAGTCCATAATGTTGTTAATTCTGTTAAAAACTTTAGTAGCAACTCATATGCTATCTACTACAAAATTATAAAATCTAACTGTCGAGTTCTTGCCTTATCTGGAACCCCTGTTTTTAACAATACAATAGAATTCGCTATACTAGCAAGTATGCTATCAAATAAGTTCAACTGGGTTCTAAAAAACGGAGAGCCAAAACAAGTAAAAGAAGGTAAAGCATATTGGGATGTAGCCGAATGGGCGATAATAAAGCAGAACTCGGACTTAACCAAAAGACTTATATCTGGATTAGTTTCATTTTACGGAGGAGATCTATCAGCATACCCAGATGTAAGATACATTGAGCCTTATAGATGTACTATGAGCTCAGACCAATACCAGTCATATTTAGAAAAATACGAAAAAGAAGCTATAAGACGTAGGCAACCACCTTCAATAAAACTAAAATTTGAAGATCCAGAAAAATACAAAAGTGATTTCGTAAAATACATTACAGCAGTTCAATGGACTTCTACAAGAGCTGCTTCTAACTGTCTCGACACAAAACCCTATAACTTTATTCCAGACATGTTCAACACAGACTATTTAATATACACTATAGATAATTTTAAAGAAATTCTTTCTAAACTTCCTGGTGTAATTGAAAAGGAGCCTTTATTAAATGAAGATGGGCAAGTAGTAACTGACGACAAAGATAAACCTGTATCTATGGTAAAATTCAACCACGTAGAAGAAATTATAAATAATCTAAAACAGAGAAACGGTATCTTCTTTGGAAATATTAATGTACCTTTCAGATATGTGTTGTATGATGATAACAAAAAGATTAGAGTATATGGATGGATGACGGACGAAACTATAAATCAAGAAAAAACAAACCTTTTAAACATGTCTCGAAAATACAGCACCCTTTTAACAAATATCACTCTAAACCCACGCCAAAAACACATTATCTTTAGTTTCTACAAAACCGTCAGAGGAACTTTAATGCTGTACTCATTTCTAAAACACTGTGGTATTAAAGCAAGACTTTACTCTGGAGATGTACCAGCCTTGACTAGACAAAGAATGATAGAACTTTTTAACAATCCTTCCAACTCTGAAGGACAAAATATACAAGTTATTCTTCTAACAGAAGCCGGAGCAGAAGGTATTTCCCTCCTTGGAGTCAATCACGTACACATAGTAGAATCTTCTACATCAGAAAACAAAAATATCCAAGCTATCGGTAGAGCTGTAAGATATAGATCACATGATAATCTTCCTGAAGACAGAAGATTCGTTAATGTGTATAGATACTGGTCTGTATGGAATGAAGGTTCTAGCGAAGATATTCAAATAGATGAGAAACTATATGAGCAGCATTTCTCTAAAGATGGAAAGAAAACAAACATAGATGAATTCCTAACATTGTTAGAAAATTATTCAATCGAAGAAATCGGTCCCGGAGACGAAGAAGGTGAAATAGTTCTCGGAGATAATGAAGAAGGTGAAATCGTTTTTGAACAAAGTCGGGAAGAACAAAAAGACATTGAAGTTGTATTAACAATCAATGGCTCAGAACATACTATAACTATCCCCTCTTCATTCTCGATAGAAGATACAACTAACTTCCTTATCGACAAATATCTTCTTCCTCCCTTGAGAATTAGAGATATAATCCTTGCAAACGTTCTCATAGACCTAAATATAGTTAGCGAAAACAGTCCTCCTTTCGACCCAAAATTCTCTTCTATAGATATCAATTCACAAAATAAAATAGCAGAGTACATTGAAGGTAATCTCATACTTTACACTTATAATATTGAACATGTAGAAACCATTAAACTTGTATTTAGGGGTATAGGAAATTTCACTCTTAAAAATCTTAAATCTAATATAACATTAAAAGAAGTCGTACAGCAACTTAAAATAGAGTTAACAAATTTTAACATAGACAGATACGATAATATGTCTATTGAAGATATTAGACTTTTTGATAATAAGGACAAGAGATTGTCAGATGAAACAAACTTATTAAACTATTTTCTTAACAAAATTCCTATTAAATATGAAATTACTGCTAATCCTCCATTATAAATTACATACGATAAAATAAATACAATTATACAATTTTCTTTTACTTACATTAAATGTAAGTAAAAGGACATTTGAGAAAGAATATAATTTGTTATGAAATGTCTTTAGAATTTCTTTTATTAATTTTCATCTCACAAATAACTTCTCTTCCGTCTTTAATATCTGTATAAAAAATTCTGGTTACATTAAAATTATATAACTTTTTTTGACAATCTGCACAGGGTTTAGAGATTCCAAAAAAATATGAACGATAACTAGGCAGATTTTCCTTTTTTCTCATAAGCCTGACTACGTACATTGTACTAGGAGGAAGTTTAGTTTTCGATTTTAGATTTGCATTTTTTTCAAACTTTTTAAGCGCCTTTGTCAAAACATTGACTTCTGCATGTAAAGAAATACAATCTATTTTTCCTACACGATTTCTGTGGCTATTACTTCCGTAAAAATAGTATCCTTTATATTCTAAAGATGCCCCAAGACGTTTTGAAGAATCAAAATCGCTTTCCTCTGCTATAGTTGCAGCCATAGATACTTGTTTTAAAATTTTATTAGATACTTTGTCAAATGGAATAGTACTAACAACATTGTAAAAATACATATTATATAATAAAAGTTTGACCTTTTAAGCCCTCAAATATTCTAAATATTGAAATTTAGAATATTTTAATTCTTTCCCTTAAACTTTTTCTAAATAGCAAAGTTCTTTCACTTTTGAATTAATAGTAAAGTTTCATTTGAGAAAGAATTAACATAATATCTTGTCATTTATATAAATGACAAGTTATCATGGTGGAAAACAGCGAATAGGAAAACAATTGGCAGAAACTATCTTTGATATCTCAACAGATATTGAAGATGAAACCGATTTTACAATAAGAGGTTATTGCGAACCTTTTTGCGGGATGTTAGGAGTGTATCAGCATATACCAGATTTGTTTGAACATGAAGATTTTCCTTCTCTAACGTACAAAGCAGGAGATACAAACGAATCGGTGATTAAGATGTGGAAGGCTGTACAAAGAGGATGGGTACCACCAAATAGTTGTTCTGAATCAACTTATAATAGATTAAAGAATCAGAAAGGAAGTTCGGCTGAAAAAACATATATTGGCTATCAATATAGTTTTGGAGGACAGTTTTTCATGGGTTACAACGGGAAATACGGGAATGCGACAAGCTACAAGCGTGTTCCTGAAAAAGTCTGTA
>Ga0070754_10002426_pt1 | contig 13757 bp, 16 predicted proteins | sample VirMetDEL_Sep_01_FD_75181 | JGI IMG/M metagenome (GOLD analysis project Ga0070754, IMG submission 75181) | Aqueous microbial communities from the Delaware River and Bay under freshwater to marine salinity gradient to study organic matter... | ecosystem: Environmental > Aquatic > Marine >... | reverse complement strand
ATGAGCGCCGTCTTTTGTAATACCAAAATAATCTCTTAACGTATCTAATTTAAAACTTTTCAATTCATTATTGTGGCTAAACCAATAATAAACTAAATTAATACTATCAATAACATCTCTTGGGAAAAATATATTAGAAGTTCCTTCCTTATTAACATTCTTATTTTTCCGACTAAGCCTTTCAATAATAGGAAGATCAAATCTATAGATATTATAGCCAGCAGCAATGGGAGCGGAGAACTGGCTTTTTTTGCTGTTTCTGCTATGATACTTATCTAAATAGTCAACAAACATTTTCCAAGCAACGCTTTGTTTAGGATACTCTTGCCATTCTTTATAAACATCATCTTTAGAGCATCCTTTAACCTTAGCGTGGAAATCTAAAATATCTGTTTTATACTCAAAGTTTGGGTCTTCTTCCATGCATTCTGGTTTAAAGTTACAATTAAATTCAGAATTAGGAATGATTTCTAAATTGATAGGATCTACCATTATAGCAGCTAATTGAACTGGGCTACATTTTTCTGGATTGACTCCATCTGTTTCAAAATCAAACACACAAATTTTATTATAGTTCACTCTGCAATCTCCACTACTTCATTAGGCCTGATTCCGATTCTTGTGTTCTTGTCTGTTGTAGAGTAAGCGTTATTGAATTTACAACAACTAACTTTTCTAGTCTCTGTTTTTACATATGTTCCATTTTTATATGTGAATGTGGAACCAATAGCAACCTTGTCAAAAGTAACTTTTGTCATTGTATAACTCCTTCTTGTAGTAAATGTTGAACTGTCATAATTTTATCAAGCATTGCGATACCCAAAATGTCAAATTTTATAACACCAATACTCTCTAAGTCTTGCATTTCCATACCGGCAATCATTTGTTTATTTTTTGAATCATAAATCATAGGACAAACTTCTTTTAAAGGGTTTGCACTAATAGCAATTCCTGCAGCATGTTTACTTTGATTAGACTTAGTTCCTTCTAATCTAATAGCCTGCTCAAACCTTTTTGACAAAGGACCTTGCATTATATTTTTATCGTCAATATAGCACCACTCCTTAAGTTTTTCTGGGTTGTTTTCTAAAGCCCATCTAATAATTGACGCTTCTCCAGTGTCATCTTTCATTTGTTGAAGTTCGTCTGCAATTTTAGCTTCATCTGGAATATTCTTTGTAATTTTATTCATTTCTTCAAAACTAACATTCCCATAAGCTCTTAAAACATCCTTTAATGCTCCTCTTCCTTTGATAGTATTAAAGGTAATCATCTGACTAACCTTGTCATTTCCATATTTATTCTTGATGTATTCTATGATTTCTTCTCTTTTGTCAATAGGGACATCAACGTCAATATCAGGCATAGATATGTGGTCAGCAGTATTACGACCAGCGTTGTAGAACCTGTCAAATAACAGGCTATACTTAATGGGATCAATGCTAGTAATGCCGACAAGGTACGATACGAGACACCCAGCAGCACTTCCTCTACCGGGTCCAGGCAACCATTTGTTTTCTTTGACATGATTCACAATATCCTGAACAATTAGAAAGTAGCTCGAAAGTCCCGCTCCTTGCAGAATTTTAAGCTCGTATTTAATCCTATCCGTATAACTTCCGTGTAAAGAAACATCTACTTTACCTTGTATTTTTTGTTTCCATCCGTCTCTACATAACTGACGCAAGTATTCGTCTGGATCATAATTTTCTGGACAATTAAACGGAGGAAGCTTTGGTTTGCTGTTGATCTCATAATCTTCTATCATTTCATTTACAAGATTAGTATTTTCAATGTGTTCTTCTTTATGAAGCTCATTGATTTCTTCTTGTGACAGTATGTGAAAATTATTGGAAGAAAAGAAACATTCTACAGGAACTTTTTCTCCCACACTTAATTTCCTGCTAATTTCAGGCATAGTAGTTTTAAGATTGTTACAGAGAAGTATTCTCTGATCGTCTGCATCTTCTCTATTAGCGTAATGTGCGTCTGGAGTACAGATTACTTTTACTCCACATTTATGGGCAATCTCCTCAATAGCACCAGAAAGTTCTTTTTGAATAGGATTATTTTCTTGGTCCATTAGTTGTGATTCTAAGAAAACATTTTCCTTACCAAATGCTTCTTTGAGCCTATCTACATAGGCAACTCCAATATTTGAATAGTCACTAATAATCTTATTGTCTCTACAAATTGCATTAGAAAGGGTAGAGCCAAGATGACCAGTAATACATATAAGATTGTTTTTAACGAAATTTGATAATGTTTCAAGATCTAACCTCGGTTTATGGTAGAAAAAATCTGGTTTGTTAGATTCACTGACAAGCTGAATAAGATTAAGCCAACCATTATAATTTTTAGCAAGCACAAGCATGTGACTCAATGAACTATTTTCTTTAGTTTTTATAGAAGGATTGTCTTCACAAACATAAAGTTCACAACCAAGAATAGGTTTGATGCCATTCTTTTTCATTGTGCTATGAAATTGAACGTGACCAGCTATATTACCATGATCTGTCAAAGCACAAGCATTGGCTTCAATAGAATTAATTCTTTTAGCAATATGTTTAGGTTGACTTAAACCATCTAATAGACTGTAATGACTATGACAATGTAATGGTATATATTTCTTCATTCTGTGGTTCCAGGCGCTTTGTACTTTCCAACATTATAGCCTTCTTGCTGATACTTGTCAACTGTTCCTTTCATTCCCAAAAGGTCTATACTATATTTTATTTCTTCACATATTGTCATAGGAAGACCGTGAGGTGTTCTTTGACCATCTCTATATTCAATCTCTGGATTTGGAAAATAATTTTTCCCAAAATGACACAATTTACTACACTTCCAAGTTTTGTTCAATCTTGGTCTGGTACAGCTTTTAATTTCTTGAAATTTTCTACGAATCATGTCTTCGGTTTCATGAATCTGACTCTTATTGTAATTCATGCTAAAAATACCGCCATCATTAATAAAATAAATACTAACAATAACATGTTCTATTTCGGGATACAGCACACTTGCCGCATAGTGATACATGCGGAGTTGAGGATCTTTTTCCAGTTTTTTGAAAGTTTTTTCTTCTCCTGTAGCCCAATCCAACCTTTTGCCAGTTTTGTAATCAATAATCTCAATCGTATTGGGGTTAGGTTGAGCAATCAGATCTATTGTTCCTTTGATTGCTAAATAACCTTCTAAGTCTTCACTATATTTATAGTGAGCCCAAGGTTTTTTAATTTCAATATCAAATCTTTGTTCTGGTTGTATGATATTTTGATTTCTAGGATCAAAATTACAGTTTTGCACAGTTATAGTTTTTTCAACCCATTTCTTGCAATGTTTAAGATCTAATGGCTTCCATTGATGATGGATAAATCTACTAGTATAATATTCATAAACTTGATCAGTGATTTTTTCAACATTATGATCAAATACATTAATCTCACCACAGATCTCGTCCTCAATAGTTGGCTGACCTTTAGATACTGCCACAGAAATATCTGCTAATATTTCCATAACTTTATGAACTATAGTTCCTTTGTCGGCTTTTTGATTAGACGGAGATCTTAAGCCTAAGTTATACTCAATAAAGTATTGTTGTTCACACATATTGTGTGTTCCGTAGCTTGAGCTTCTAAGGTATGTTATTATCATAATTTTTTATTTTGTAGTATCCATCTTATTACTTCTTGCCATTGCTGACCAATAGTCATGTTTTGGTTATATACTATTAAATCAAAATTATTTTGATCATAGTTTTCAGGATCTAAAGCTGTTTCGCTAGCATGATCTGAATTATATAAATTTCTTGTTAGTTTAATCACAACACCACCAGCTTTTTTAACAGCTTTTACCTCATTAGGAAATCTACAATCTGCTATTAAAGCTACTGGAGGGTTGTCTTGTTGAATTTTACGAATTGTAGCCCCTGCCCAAACATCGTGCTGAATACTTCTAAAGAATTCTGTGCCCACCATTTGTAATACTTCTCGTGCTGTCATCTGTTTACCATTTTTATAACAGTTTACGAGTTCGTTCTTCTCTTGGTCAGTACCATAACATTGTTCAAAACCTAGTCCAAGAATATCCATACAAACATTTTTTAACGGATCAGCAAAATTGTAAACAATCGCTTGATCTTCTAATCCCTCTAATTCATACAGCCAGTTAACTATTTGTGTTGCCAAAGTAGTTTTACCTGATTGTTTTCTCCCAGCAAAAGCTATGATACTCATATTATATTCTCCAGAAAAGGTTTGATTTCATTATCTATTTGTTCACTTGACATTTCACCAATATCACTGGCACTAAAAGAAGGAATATAAACTTTGTATGTATTTTGACATTTTGTTTTTATCTGTTCTGCAGCTTTTCTTCCTGCTTCATCGTTATCTGTTAATATAACTAAATTCATTGCTCCGCTTGAATCAAGCAATATCTTTTGTCTGTCGCTAAGAGACGAACCAAATATAGCTAGGCTATTATGAATGCCGTTTTCTTCTAATCTCCAGACGTTACCAGGGCTTTCTACAATAATAGCTATGGTGCTTGCTAAAATGTGTTCTTTTGCAAACCAGAAATTATATAGAGAATTTTGGCTTTTAAAGTCTGTGCTGTGCTTCCATTTAGAATATTTCCATCTGTCATTCTCTTCCGGACAGAAACTAGAAGGGTTATGATAAGCTCCACAAATTTTACATGATTCAAATATGCTTCTTCCAGTACACCCAATCATGTATTGATAATTATTATCATAGATAGGTACTACGGCTCTATTATACATGGGCTTTTTGGGATTATCGCATAGTCCTACATCGTATTTTTCTAGAGTATTTGCAGCATAATTTCTATCTATAAAATATGTAGATGGTATTGTTAAACTCTTTTGAATAACTTTTCTGCTAACTTTGTTTTCTTCATTTTTGTCGTTTGTGTCAATATAGTTCATCAGACTTGTGAATGTTTTTTTATTTCTGTCTATATTTGATACTTTAATACTGTTTAGATCTTTTTGTACAAATTTTGTTGCAAAATCTAACGCTTCTTTAAATGAACAATATTGGTCACCTTCAGTAACCCAATTATATTTTTGATTAGATATGACGCCTCTGATAAAACCTATAATAGAGCCTTGAAATACTTTTTCACAATTATGAGTTCTACATTTCCAGTTACCTCTGTAACTATCTCCAGTATAATACAAACTAATTGCTGATTGGTTATCTCCTCCATGTATTGGACAAGACATACTTATCATTTTTTCATTAGCCTTGTACTCTAAACCAAAATAATTTAGTAGTTCTTCTATGTTATCGCATAAAAGATCACAAAGTATTTTTAGTTTAAACTGATCATTACTCGAACGAGATTTTTTCAGTTTCGTCGTCATCAATTACAAACCCTTCGTCTTTAGAGGTGGTATTATTTATCAATTCTAATCGAGTTTTACCTTCCGTAATTTTGGCACACCAACCTTTCATATTGCAGTTGATGTAGTCATTATCGTCTAGTCCTCCTCCGTGTCTGCTGATAAGAGGTACTAATTTTCTATTTCCGTTATTGGGTCCATCTTCGGCTATTTCTTCGTCGCTTTTTCTCTTGAAGATTGTAAAATTAGAACATAACCAGATAATTCTATCAGAACCGCTTGCTGTATCAGTGGTTTCTTTTGTAATCCCGTCTCTGTTTAATTGAATAAACGCAACAACTGGTACTTTGTATTTCACTGCAAAGTTGTGAAGTTGAGTCATCATAAAACCTAAGACCTGATATTCTTTTAGGTCTTGAGTCATGCCACTAGTATCCATCAATTTTAAGTAATCATAAAATATAACACAGTCTTTCGCTGTTCCGTCATCATTTAACCCAACTTCTTTGACTAACCATCTTTTCATAATACCTAACTGGTCTTCAAAAGGTTTACCAGCAATACTCTTGTGAAAAATCCTGGTATCTTTTAATTTGTCAACAGCTTTTCCTATTTTATGTTCTTTGTCTGCATTTTCCCCAAACTGACCCGTTTCTATCTGATTAATTTCTGTTTCTGTCATCATAGCTAAAATACGATTAATATGATCTTCTTTAGTCATTTCTGTGTCCATATTTAGAATAGGCACACCTTGAGCAGCTATGTTGTATCCCATATTGTCAGATAAAAGAGTCTTACCTGTCTTAGGTCTGGCAGCAATAACATTGACAGTACCTTTTCTTAAACCTCCACCTATTGATTGATCGTAAATGGGAAACCCTGTAGGAATACCCACTTGATCTATAGGATTTTCTTTCAGTTCTTTGATGTATTCTTCTAGATTATCGGCAATATGATTTGGTGCTTCGTCATTATCGCTTAAGAGATTTGTAAAATTGAATACAGTATCTTCAGCAATACTTAAAATATTACCGATTGTTTCTGTTCCATTAATTTCTAATAATTTATCTTGAGCTAACCCAAGCTGTTTAATTAATAGTCTAGTAATCTCTAGTTTTTTGACTTTACCAGCAAATTTTCTAATGTTAGAAAAACCTACAGGAAAAGCAATAACAGCTTTTAAGTGCTGTATTTCTTCTTTTTTATTGAGCAGGGAAGCAACGCCTAACTCTTCTGCTGTTGATAGAACAGAAGCGAAGTCTACTTCTCTGTTGTTTTCACAAAGATTCTTCAGACACTTATAAATGATGACATTGCTATCTATAGTGAAAGCAGATTCTGACAATATGTCAGAAACTTCCAAATAGGCATCGTCTCCATAATTAAATATACCGGCTAAGACCGCTCTTTCTGCCGACGGATATGCTAAATTCATTATTTTTTAACCTGCCATTGCCGAACACTTATTACACTTATATCTCTCTAAAGATTCTACATATGATCTTCCTATTTCTTCTTCTTTTCCACATAACCTACACCTAACTTTAACAGGTTGAAATGATCTATTTCTTGCTGCTCTTGGAGCATTAGCACTTAGCAGTTTATCTATCTTGGAGTCTTCACGATGCATATTTCTTTCTGGCATCTCTAAAAACTTATTCACTCTTTTGTCTTTAGTCTGATTCTGATTTTTATTTTTAACTTTAATAGCAGGCTTTTTCTTTTTTGATGTTTCGGTTACAGTATCTTCGTCTGTTTCCAAACCTTTTTGTAGTATGGATATCAATGCCATTATATCTTCTTTTTCAAGTGCCATTTTTCACCTTGTTCCTTTGAATAGATAGTAAAATATCAGAAAGATTTTTAATATTGTTGGCCAAAAAACTGAGCCTGTCCATTCTTTGTTTAGCATGTTTCTTGATCGAGTTTAAAGCAACAGCCCTTTCATTATTATTGATAGCCTGAATGCTTTTTTCTAAATATCCGTATCCCTTGTAGTTATTAATTTCACCGCATATAACATCTTTTATGGTTTCTTCTGCCCAATTAAATCTTGCTTGTTCTCTATTTAGTGTTCTTTGTAAATGAAAAGCATATTGACCTAACCGATATGCCATTTGAGCACAATCTTCTGGGCTTGTCTTTTCTAACACATTTCTGTTCATTGTCAAGTACTCTTGCAGTTCTGTTTCTGACAAAGCATTGTTTGTATATACGGGTAAACCCATATTTGTTTCGTATTCATCTAAAATTTTGTCCCAATATTCTACTAGTTCTTTGGATGTTTTACTCATTGATAATCAAATCTCTCCATTCTTCAATATTTTTATTATATGGCAGAGCCACATATTTTATTCCGTTAATTGCACACCATTCTTCTTTCTCTCTATCTCTTTTTTGTGCTTTAACAAAATTTAGCATATTCCCATGATAGAACGAAACATATTTATAGTGCTGTTCTCCATGTACTTCTATGCACATTTTTTTTAGGGGCAAGTAGAAGTCCATGTATAGAGTGACACCCTTCTTTAGGTTAATAGGCACTTCCTCTAATGATTGCAAGGTTGGGAATGTGTCATTTATCAGTTTTCTAGCTAGTAAATGAGGTTCAGATTTATTCGTATTACCATGTGATATATGACCTCTTAAATTCCAATTGCATATTTTACCTTCCAAATCTTTTACTTGCATATTTTTATCCCCATCATTTCTTTTACTTTGCCTACCAGTTCTTCGTAAGATTCTGGGTTTTCTAGGAGATACTGTCTTACTTTCTCTACACCTTGAAATTTAGGCTGGTCTTCTAAATGAGATAAAGTATACCAAGCTCCCCCTTTTTTAATAACTCCTACATCAGAAGCTAATTGAACGATCTCGGTTCTCTTATCTACTCCTTCTCCATATCTAATATAACTAGTCATACTGGCTCCTGGTGGTCCTAAAGCAGAACAAACTACTTGCCATTCGACTTCTTGTCCAATCGGAGATGTGTCGTTCCCTACTGTCCAAGAACTAAACTTTTTTGCTCTCAATTTGATATCTGTCTGATAAGCAACAGCCTGTCCAGACTTTTCTTTAAATTCAGCTCCATAACCTGTTGGGTTGCCCATCAAATGAGTAATACCAATAACAATACTTTTATTGACAGGAATTACATTAGCTACTTTTCTACAAAACTTAGCCAATAACTTAGCGCCATCTGCTCTTTGCATCTTATTCATATCACTAGTAATTTCTGCTTCTGTACATAATGCAGAATAGCTATCTATGATTATTACTGCTCCAGGCACTTCGTTGATTAATTTTTCGGCAATTTGTAGATATTCTTCTGCGTGTAGAATCTTACCTTGCTGAGAACCTATAACATGAAATTTCTCTGGATTCAAATGAGGTATTCCTTGTAGATCTCTTTTCTTCAGTCTACCTTCAATGTTAAGGTAGTACACTTCTCTGCCGTCCTTAAAAGAACCGTATCCATATTTAGGGTCTTGTGCTGTAGCAGCAAAATCTAAAGATGTGGTTGTTTTACCGCATTTCGGTTGTCCTGTCAAGATAACGAAAGATCCTTCTGGAATACCACCATTTAGTAGAATGTCTAGAACAGGACTTACCGGAATAATGACATTATTAGTGTCAATTATCGAATGCCCAGTAAGAATAATGTTTTCACCAAAAGTTTTAGTAATGTCTTGTGTAATTGTGCTCATTCAATGTCCTTTAATCTAGAGATAATGTTTTTTGTTCCTGTTTTTTTACTAAATTTGATATCCTTTGGTCTATTATATTCTTTGGTTAACTCCTGATTTTCTGACTCTATAATCTTTTCATATTTTTTTATTAGACTATCAGAAAGAAAAGGACTGTGTAAAGAATATACTCTGGCTAATTTAGGATCATTTAATGCTTTAATAATTGCTTTAGGATTATATTCCTTAACTAATTTATGAGCTTTGGCTATTTGTCGTTTATAAAAACTAGACCATTTTTTGTTCAGCCAAAATCTGTAATGAAGATCCTCATTACTTTGTTTTGCTTTCTTTTCACATACGATTTCAGTAATATATTGAGCTGGTGAAACTTCTTTACCATTCGAATACTTTGAAATATATTTATTCATTTGTCGTCAAATATTTTATTGACACCTTTTGGCAATTGTTTTTTAGCTTGTATTTTTTTCTTCATTTCATCGTTATACTGAGAAGCAGCTTCTGTCATAATAGCAACGCCACTATTTTTTTTGCCGCTTGTTTTTGTAATCATCATATTCTCAACCTTAGATTTTTTTCTAGTCGTTTCTTTAGGTTCAGCAGTACTGTCTACGATCTTTTGAACGTCTTCTACTTTAATGTTAAGTTCTTTGGCTATTTCTTCAATAGACATCTTAGCTGTTTGATGTAGATACTTAACGGCATAATCTTTCGCTTTGTTTGTTCTTTTGGCTGGCATTATATTAACTCCCTCTGTGCATTGTTTAACCACGCAATATTTCTAGTCGACAAAAATTTTATATACATATTAAAAATCTTTGGATTAACTTCTTTCAAATTCCATTCTGTCTTACCAATTTTAGAAAGAAATTTTTCTCTTCTACCTTCGCTATACATACCCATAGGATTAAAAAGTTTACCGTGTAGTCCTATTGTTACAAAATACCTTGTTCTATCTGATACGGTTACAGTTTTTGCATAAACGTTTTTAGTGTCATCATTAAGCATTGGTGCTTCATTATCGTCTAAAAAGTCATGACTACCTAATACAGTGTAGTATGCTGTTGTTTTTTCGTCCGTCATGGTTTACTCCTTGTTTTTTGTGTTTTCATTCTTTTCATACCTTTCGGTAATGCTTTTTGAGGTTCTTCATATTTGTAAGAATTGTGTTTGTAATTCATTTCTTGTATTTGATCAGAACTCATTCTGTCTCTATTTCTATTAGCTAAATCACCTAGAGTTTTAAGCTCTCCGTCTGATTTCTTAACATTTCCGTTTATAGTAGAACAGTCATTGATATAGTCTCTGTCTGCTTTTTTGCCGCAAGAACACTTTTCTTTATCTTTGTATTTTTCAATAGAAGAAATCACAGAAAATTTTTCATTGCAATGAGAACATTTATAGGTATATTCTGGCATTTAGAACTCCGGTATGTACAATTTCCATTCGTCTGGGATTTCATTTATAGTAGATAGATGCTCAAATATTGGCAAGTATCTCAATTTTCTTTCTGGTCTAACAGGTATTTTCCTTAATGGCATATTTGCTTGTTTTGGAGTACGACTACCTTTTTTATTATTGCATGCTACACAAGCAGTAACAATATTGTTCCAGCAAGTAGAAGAAGTCTGTCGATTCCAAATACATTTAGGAATAACATGATCATATGTTAATTTACTATAATCAAATTGTTTACCACAATATTGACATGTATATTCATCCCTAATAAATATGTTTTTCCTAGAAAATACAACTTTGTCATTGTGAACATGAAAAAATTTTTTTGTTTTTGTAACTGCCGGAATTGGAAATTTTTTATTATTTACTCCTTTAATGCTATCATTTTTGTAGAAATCAATAATATCTATTCCATAAGCTTTATCATGTTCATATTTAAAATACCAAACAATTGCTCTTTTCCAACTAATTAAAGCAATTGGAGTGTAGTCTACATTTAAAAGAAGACATTTTTTATGGTTGGTTTTCATATTTTTCTAGTTTGCTCAAAATTTTGCCTATAATTGGATTTCTTACTATATCACAAGATTCTAGAAACGCAATACCAACTCCGTCGATATCATCTAAATTTTCTATTAGATCAACAAAACCACCTCTAATATGTCTTGGTAAATCTGATTGTCCAGAGTCGCCCGTCAGTACCATCTTACTTTGATTTCCTATTCTAGTTATAAGCATTTTTAATTGGTCATAGCTGGCGTTTTGACATTCATCAGCAATAATGAAACTATCGTGAAAATTTCTACCTCTCATTAAAGCTAAGGGTACTATCTCTATCTTATTTTCATTTTTAAGTTTCACATAATCAGACATTGTAATAAAATGATTGATCTCATCTAATATAGGAAGTAGATATGGATGCAATTTCTCTTCCGCTGTGCCAGGTAGAAACCCGAGTCTCTCTCCTGCCTCTACAACTGGTCGAGTTATAACTATCTTATCTACTTTATCTTCTATTAACCATTCTAAAGCCATACCAACTGCTATATGTGTTTTACCCGAACCTGCTAATCCTTGACAAAAAACTACATCGTTTTCAACCATAGATCTGATGAAAAGTTTTTGATTTTCTGTTCTAGGTTTTAATCGGTTTCTAAATTGAACATCATGTATTTCTGGAATTATGTCTTTAGTAATGTCAATAAATTTTGGTTTTTGAACTTTTGATTGTCTTTTTTTTCTCAAAGCGTTACCTCTCATGATGGAATTAAATTAAGCAAGCGCCGCCAGCACAACTAACTTCTTCTATGCCTGTAGTATTATCCTCGCTTTCTGATAATTGAGTGTAATCAACTTTCTTAAAACTATCTTTGAGATCATAATAAAGTTTCCAGTTATAGACATCTTTCATACAATATGTCAGTCTCTTGATATCTCCTTCAAAATATTTTCCAGCAAAATTCTTCATCTTAGTTGTAAAATTTAATTTACCTTCATCATCATCTGATTTAGCTTGATTAAAAGTAACATAGTCACAAGCAGCCCACAAATTTTTGTTAAAGTTTTGCAGAGCAAGCTCTATTAGCCCAGAACACCATAGAGAAGCATCTCCGTATTCTTTAACGATCTCTCTGCTTGTATAAACAGTCGTGAATGGAGCTTGGGGATAATCCTTATCTCCACTTTGAGGAATCAAGCTTATTCCTGCATAATATCTTCTGTTTTTGTAAATAAACTTTGTTACGTCTTCCCATTCGTCGGGTTTGACAGTAATAGTATTACTTACATTATGACTTAAGAATTGTTGGGTACATAATTCTTTATTTTTGCCAGAATTTACCCAATGAATTTGAGTATTCTTAACAACATCAAGCATTTCTACTGCTGGTAGTTGATTTTTAAGTTTTGATCCATCTGGCACTTCAATTGGAAACTTAATTACTTCATCTGTTCCGTTAGCAGACCATACGCTAGGCTCACACGCTTGTGGATTATAGCTCTTAAAATAATTATAGGGAGCTTCAATTTTATTTGCTTGAACGTGACGAATATATCTTTTAGCATGATGCGGATGTATGCCAGAACTAGTACCGAGCATTGTCGAACTAGTGCCTTCTGGTTTTAGGCATGTAACTCTTGCCGCCTGATTAATTCCTATTTTTTCGCATATTTCTTTATTAGTTTTTACAGCAATAGCTGCACCTTTTTTGAGAACTTTTTCACTGAGAACCAAATCGTGCTTTTCCATAATGCCTGTAAGACTAACCCCAAGCAATGCTTCTCTATCAAAGATATTTTCGCTAGTTTTGCCTAGATACTCTAGTTTGGTAAATCCGGCCTGAAGCGTACCTATAATAGCAGCGGCACGACATCTCTCATAGAAATCTTCTTCGTCATCAAGAGAAGAACAGTTGATTGTAGACAAGTTGCATCCTTGCCATCCCGATTCTCCTGTTAGTTCATCAACAGGCCACATACCGATTTCTACACATGGATTAAAAATCATGTCCTTAGATTCGCTCCAAATAAACCCAGGCTCTCCAAACTCTTTGACGCTCTCCATAAGCTTTGCAAATTCCTCATATGTTGTCTCCTCTTTTAGTAGTAAAGCGGAGTTGTTGCTTCTACCTCTTTGGGGATTATCAACGAACCAATTACCTGTTTTAGCTTTAGCCATTTCTTCATCATCTGGACTAAATAATGCAAGTGATGCTGAACGACGAACTCCGCCAGAAATAACAGCATCACTACTATGCATCACAATATCATAAGCATCAATTGGTCTTAATTTTTCTTGTTTATTTGCAATACATCTGTCCAATATTGTTCTAATTTTTTCTAGTCCAAAGGCTAAAGGTTCATAACCAGGAGCCTTTCCAACACCAGAACTTAAAGATGTTCCTTTAGGACGTATTTGGGAGTAGTCAAATACTATATTACAATTTTGATAATCTTTGAAACGAACATCACTAGGTCTATCAAAGTAAGAAGTAAGAAGCACACCAAGAGCATCTGCCCAACCTTCAATACTATCTTCAATAACATATTTCACCCCGCGACCTTTTGGTGGATCGTGTCGCAATTTTGGTAATTTTGCAACATGATGTTTTTGAACGCTGAAACCAGTACCACTTCCACATAATAAAAGCCAGAAACATTCTTGGAAAAATCTTAACCGATCACAGTAAGAACTTGTGCAATTATAAATTTTGGCATGTCTTTTT
>Ga0070754_10002423_pt1 | contig 13764 bp, 12 predicted proteins | sample VirMetDEL_Sep_01_FD_75181 | JGI IMG/M metagenome (GOLD analysis project Ga0070754, IMG submission 75181) | Aqueous microbial communities from the Delaware River and Bay under freshwater to marine salinity gradient to study organic matter... | ecosystem: Environmental > Aquatic > Marine >... | reverse complement strand
GGGATAGCACTGGTTTTCTACCAGCCACTCTAGCCGCTCGCTGTCTCGCTGAAGGAAGTTTAGCTCTCCCACAACCTCGGATGAGTTTAACGGACATCCATATCCATTCTCCCAGCGCCAAATTGTCTGATCTTCCTCTGGATTATCCCACCAAACTTTCATCACTCTAGCCGCTTAACGTCTCTATCTGCGTCGTTCATTCTTCTGCCTCCGTAGACTCTACTTTGTACCAGTGTGAGCAAGGCTCCGTGGCCCGTGATCCGTGTTTCGTGCAGAACCATTTTCGTTTAGCGACGGGCTTGGCGTGCTTACAGGTTTTGCATTCGACGGAGATAGGTAGTGAAGTTTCACCGTGCGGCCAGCAGTGTGGCTTGAAGTTGCAGTAGCGGCATTCAAAGGCAAGGGGGTTGTTAGAGACGCGCTTTGCTGAACCGTAGCGCACAACGCGGTTTGTTTTGGCGAGCAACCGGATGTAGTAGTCGTAATCGAATTCGACTTTCTCGGCGTGGTACACGGAGGTATTTTTGTTATAGGCAACAACCCATGACTCGTAGTATCCGGCGAGGCCCATGAGGAGTTGAACCTGTGCGAAGTAGACGGGGTGGCTGTAGTAGACGCCGCGGGTCTTGAAGGCTGTCCACTTTTTGTCGTTCATGGATTTGATTTCAAGGATGGCGGGCGTGGGATTGTCTTTATCCGTAGCCATTACCCCGTCGGCGTGGCCTCGCAGGTGCCCTCCGAACGCGGTATATTCCCACTGTTTTTTGGTTTTAGGATCGACTTCGTAGACAAGGACGCCTGCCTGCTTTAGGTCTTTGACAACCTTCTCTTCGATGTCGTGTCCGAGTTCAAAGATTCGTAGTACGGCGGCAGGGATGCTTTTTTGGGGATAACCTCGAAGGCTGTATTGCAGGGCAGCTTCACAGGGGTTTCCCACGTTGCTTGCACCGATGTACGAGCGTCGCTCTCGCTCAGCATTTTTCTCGGTGCCCAGATCGATGGCTTTAATTAAGTCCATGTTAAAATGACTCGTGGTCCGTGGGCCGTGGGTAGAACATAGTATACGATGAGGTAGATTTCAATGGTTGGTCCCGAAGGTTTTGATGGCGCAATAATTGGGATTGGATCGGTAGCGACACCGGACGGTGATCAAGAGGTACTGGTCTATGACATCCAGAGGATGGTTAGGATTTTGGTGGACAGTGAAGACATGACGCTGGAAGAGGCGCAGGAGTTTATTCACTTCAACATTCTAGGCATTTATCTGGGCCAGCCGGGACCTTGTTTTGTGCAGTCGCTGGGGTCGATATTTCCGCAACCCGGGGAGACGATACACTAATAAAAAAGCCCCGTTACAGGCCATGACACCTATAACGGGGCTTGGGTTCAAAGAAAAGTCACTTTGGGAGAAAACTTTGCGAACCCGCAGTTACAACTTAGGAGTAACCACAACCAATGATACCGATTATGCGATCGCAGTCAAGGGGTTATGCGTTCGATAATTGGCTTGGTGGCATGCCGTTCTAGCACCACCGATAAGTCCTCTTGAATCACGACGGGTTCTTTGAATCTTTCACAAAGAGTGTTGGCTGCTCGGAGGGCTTCGAGGGAGTCTTCGGCGAGGGTTCCGAGAAACTGTCCAAAAGCTTCCCCAGAAACCACTGGGCCTTTAGGAGGTGCTTCTCCGGCTCGTTTCCTTTGCTTTCGTACCGCCACAGGTACTTTAGGACGGACCCTTTTAAATAGCCGCGGTATGCTTCCAACGTCATACTGTCCTTTATCGCCTCTATGCACTCTATGCCCCCCTTTGCATAGTGCGCCGGACTGTTAACTTCGTCCAACGTCTTTTGCGTTTTTTTCCCGCTCATAATCAAACTTTGCCTTTAAAAAGTCATGCCATATATGAAGGTTGTCAAAGTCCTCTTTATAGATGGGCTTGTTAGTTTCGTACTTGTCCCGAAGCTTTTCATACGCTTCGTGAAACTTTCCCATCATAGAGTTATAGTTGGATTCGCTCATATTGAAAAGCTCTTGGAAGTCAGCGACTTCTCCCCGTTTTCTCTCTTGAACGCTTCAACCTGCTCCGCAATGTAGTCTTGATCATTGTGAGACAAGTTCTCTGATTTCCATGCTTCATGCATGTAGCGCAATTGGCCGCTCAGCGTTCGCCCTTCAACCCGGGCAATCACCACCAACTCTTCATAAACCTCACGTGGCAAAAGCACGGATTTCCATTTTGTCGTATCCATCTGGACCTCCTTGGACATATGGGACAGTATAGGCTAGGTCCTAGATTCATTCAACCTCGACGCATTCGCCCCATGAGGGCCCGATTTCTACGTCACACTTGTTCGGAACCTGCAATGGCAGGGCATTTTCCATGATGCTGGACAATTTCTTGGCGTGCTCGGCGTCTTGGACAGCAAAAGCAAGCTCATCGTGGACCTGTAGCATGGGGATTTCGCCCTCTCGGCACACGTTAACCATGGCCTGCTTGGTCATATCGGCGGCAGAGGCCTGAATTAGGCGGTTTAGCGCCTTGTAGGTGTACGCCCGGCGCAGTCTGGTCGTTGGGCCGTGGGTCGCGATGGCTTCATCTTTAGGCAAGGCCTTGTGCATATCAAAGCTATCGGGCTCCCAGAGGTCAAAACGGCACTTCCTGCCCTTTAAAGAGCGCAGGGACCCTGAGGATCGGGGGTCGTCAAGACGTTGCTGTACGCCCTTCATGAGGCCTTTAACGAACGGTACTGACTTGTGGTATTGCTGCATCAGTTCTTTGGCTTCGGCCACGGAAACATCCAGTTGGTCTGACAGCTTGTTGACGCCCATGCCGTAGATTAGGCCGAGGTTGATAACCTTGGCTTGCTTCCTTGGTATTTTTGCCATTTCCGCCACCATGTTGTGGAAGTCGGCGTCGGGGTTTTCGTTGTACATCTGCACAAACTCGTTGACCCCGGGCATGTCTATCCCTTTGTAATCACTGAAGTTTTTAGCGAAATGGACCAAGATCCGTGGTTCTTGTTGCGAGAAGTCAATGGCCGCCCACTGAGTGCCTTCCTCGGGGAGGAACAGCCCGCGGAGCATGGGGCCCAGTACGGGATCCCGTGCGGGTATCTGCTGTAGGTTGGGCGAGTTCATAGAGATACGGCCTGAGACGGTGCCCCCGTCGTCAGAGCGTAGCTGGTTGATGTGGCTGTGGATCCGGCCACCATGTACATACTTCAGGATGCCGTCGATAAACGTGCCGTTCATCTTGTTGAGGTTGCGGGCCTTTACCACCATCTGAGCAAACTCGTGGGGGTGTTCTGACAGGAACTGTTTAGTAAAGCTTGGAGAGCCCTTCTCAGTTTTGGGGTATTTTAATGAAAGTGAGTCAAAGGCCTTAGCCACGGAAGTGGCCGCCCAGATATCCACATCCATACCCGCAAGGCTCTTTAGGTGCTTACGCACCGCCTTTTCCTCTTTCATGACGTGCTGTTTGGTGCGCTCTGCCTTGTCCAGATCCACCCGGATTCCCCGCATGGTCATCTCTGTCAGGTAGGGCAATAGCTCCATTTCAAGCGCCCAGATATCCCACAGGTCTTCCCGGTTCAACAAGGTCTTGAAGTGGTTCCATAGCTCCAGCGTAAGCTCCGCATCGGTCTCCCCGTAGGGGCCAACATACATGGCGGGGAGTTTCCACATCTCACCCTTGGGATCAACGCCAAAATCTTTGGCCGCCTCAACAAGGGTCTTTTCAGATTTTGTCTTGCCAAGGTATTCGTAGGACAGGGCATTCAGGCTGTAGCTGAATCGGTTCTCGTCAATCAGGCTGGCGGTCATCATGGTATCGATGATTCTGCCGTTGACGGTAAAGCCGTGGGCCCTGATCCAACCCAGATCGTACTGGGCGTTGTGCATGATCTTATCAGCAGGGCTTTCAAAGACCTTCTTCAGCCACTTGCTGACAATGCGGAAGTCGAGGTTACCGCCGCCTGCGTGACCGACAGGGATATATCCCTTCCAGCCAGCAACGGCGACGGCATAGCCTACTATCTCACCGTCCTTGGTAGGCCACCCGGGGCCTTTGTTCTTTAGGTTAGGGTCCCGGGTTTCCACGTCGATGGCGATTTCTTCAGCGTCAAAGATATCCGGCAATTCCGCAGGGGGAACCCAGTCGGTTTTTGGCGGAAACATCGCCATCTGAAGTTTCCCTGTCATGCAACTTTCCTTTCTCTATGGATCGCATTTTCAAAATGGTTGCACGCAGGGCACCACCAGCCTTTACGGATTCTCTGTTCCGCATTGATAACTTCTTGTGCTTCTTTTCGGCACTTAGGGCACGCAATGGTGCTCATTTCATCATTTCTGCTCATAGGTCGTATGCTCTCATGTAGTCTTCTGGTTCAACGATATACAGGTTCTTGGACGCACGAGTGACACCGACATAAAAAACCCGGTGTAGATCATCCCCCGATTGATCCATTGCTGCTGCGGTAAGGTCTGTCATGAGCACGGCATTCTCGGCTTCACCGCCTTTAGTTCCGTGGATCGTGGACAGACGTATTCTTGGTTGGGCATTGAACTTCTCGCCCCGGCGGAGAAGCGCTGTGATATAGGCGCGATCCCCTTCTGGTATTTTATCCATGGCTTCATGCCAAATCATGGATTCGTCAGCAAGTAGCCCAAAATTATCTTTAAGGTCTTGCATTGTTAAAAGCGCTTCGTCTGGGGCCTTAATGTTTTTGTGGCCTCGTTTTATCTTATTGCCGTTGCCGCTCATGTAGCCATAAATACACTGAGCAGTTCCCGTAGGCACCGCTCGGCCCTTCCGCAAAGATTCCCAGCCATTGATCGCAATGGACATTTTTTCGCCAATAGACCGCCCTGAATTCTGTTTCTCATACAGGTATCCGTTGCTTTTTAAAACCTGTTCTATGGGGTACAGCATATAGTTTGCTTGCGCCATGATAAGCCACGTTTCTTTTGACATATCTATGGAGCTTATGTCGTAAGTCCGAAACACGTTGCCCTCTTCTTCCCGCGGGCGGTAAACCTTTGGGAACCTGTTTTTGATACGGTTTGAAATCCTTGAGGCAACATTGTGTATCGCTTTAGGCACCCGGTAACTTTGCTCCAAAACTTCGGCACCTCCGGGTAGGTTGATGAAATGATCAACATCTGCGCCAGCCCAACGATAAATAGCCTGATCGTCGTCCCCGGCGCAATACATTTTTTCGGAGTACTCATCTAATTTGTGGGCAATGTCCCACTGCAAGGGAGACAAGTCTTGTGCTTCATCAAGGAAAACCAATTTAAAGTTAGGCAGAAAGACATGGGCCTCATCGATAAATTTCTGAAGCATGTCTGTGAAATCAATTAGGCCGAACGCTTCTTTGTAATTCTGGTAGGCATCCGCAACATACTGGACCTCTGTCCATGTGAAGTTAATATCGCTTTGATTATATGTTCTGTGAAGCGACTGCTTTTTTGCTTTAGCTAAATTTATCAGCGCCAAAATAGGATGGTCCGTAGGCTTAAACGCCGTGCTTTCCTCATCATTAGTAGAGGCGGTTAGCTGAAATCCAATTCGTTCGGAAAGGGCTCTATAGTGCTCCCCACTCATCATTTGGTGTTCCTTTACAGAAAGCATGCGGTACGCCAAAGAGTGGATCGTTCGGAAATACGGCAGGTCTTTTTCAGGGTTGAGGTTAAAGCGCTTAGTCGCCCGCTCCTTTGCCTCGTTTGCAGCCTTTTTAGTGAACGCAAAAAACCCTATTTGGTTTGGGGAAATGCCCTCCTCCATGGCCTTATCAACCATGTTAAGGAGGGTGGTAGTTTTACCGGTCCCCGGTGGGCCGAATATACGGAACATTAGAACGGCGCTTCTTGACGTTGTTCCGTGAACCGTGGTGCGAGGACTCTGCTCTGTGTCACATCCTCCATGGGTATCTTCCACACACGCACAGGCTTGCCTTTAATCTTCAGGAGTGCGGACTCTCCATTGATGTCCCGCAGTCGCTGAGCGATCTTGTGTGTACGAAACTCAGTGAATCTGTTTTTACGCAGAAAGCTCTCAAAGTCCTTCAGCCTAAAGTGGATGGTATTGTGCTCTTCATCCACCCATGGACGGCGCAAGAGTATTTCTTCCCGGTCCTCTGCTCGTTGCGTAGAGGTGCAGAATTCATCAAGGAATTCGTAAAGCTGGCCATTGATGCTGGCGTCTTCAGAAACCTCCATGATGTTGCCTTCGGTCTCTATCATCTCCTTCATCAACTGGTTGATGCGTCCTTCCCACGAGCGCTTGGCCATGGTCTGTGGCATGAAGTTAAGCTGTTCCACGCAGGCTTTTTGGAAAGCTGATTGATTCAGCAAAGCATCGGTGTCTAGCTCAAGGGGTATGCCGTTGACATCAATAAACCATACGGGCGGTATAGAGTTGTACTTGCGAAGGTTAGCCACCGCCGCATCGGACACTGCCGAGCCGATACCAAACTTCCGCGTCTGACATAGCTCTTTGTTGCAATACGGCTGGATAGGCGGTTCACCACAGCGGAACGCGTAATCCTTTTTCTCCAACTGTTTTACAACAAGGTTTACCTCTGACAGGGGTAGCGGTGGATCCACATACGCCATGTTGTAATTGAGGATCTCATCCTGCCAGTTGTCCGGGTGCGCCTTGCGGAGATAGACCCCTATGTTGAAGAGTCCGTTGTTTCTTCCGCCTTCGGAGATTTTGTTAGCACATAAGGTTTGGAGGCAGGGCGGACCGTCCACGATCGGACTGTTGTCAAGGATTGCTTGGTGAGCGCCTCAACTTGTTCCGGCGTTTGCGCATGCGTTTGATAGAGGCCAAAAAATTCGTCCAACGTAGCCGCTGAACCGTCATCATTTATGGCATAGCGCAACCCTTCCTCCGCATCGTAATACGGCATATTAAGGAAGTTGCCGACATCCCCCCGATCAAGGTACAGCTTAATTTGTTTGGGGAATATCTCGCAGGAGCCATGGCCTAACGCGCTGGCTATATGCTGGAGAGTGTCCCTCATTCTTTTCGCGGTAATCCATTCCTGAGAAAACAAGAACAGGTGAGCACCGCCTGATTTTGAGCGGCATACTACCAGAGGTAGCCCGGCTCTACGAATTTTTTCTACCAGTCGTTTATGGTCTAGCGGGTACTCATCGATGTCGATGCATCCCCACTTACACATATCATCCTCGTTAATTGGGATGATCCCGATACCTGCGCCCTTCCCCGATAGGTGCTGTTCAAATTGCTCCGTGGTCCGTGGTTCGCGGACTACCCGAGCTTTGCCAACATTTTTGCCGTTAGATTTTTTGCTATCGATTTCAAAGGTGCCGTAGGCGCATTTTAGGCCATCAAAAATGGCCGCAAATTGTTTTGTTGCGTCTGACATAAATATCCCAAAGAAATAATGTGGGGCCCGAAGGCCCCACTAGTTGATCAAAACGGGGCGTCGTTGCTCCCGCCTGCTTGGTCGTCGGAGTGCTTGACTTCGACATCACCGCGCAAGATCGATTCGGCAAAGTCTTTTGCCTGCTTGTAGACCGCAGCGTCGTCTACCATGCCCTCAAGACTGATTTCCCAGCCGTGCCACGATCCCTTGGAGTTTTCCTCGGAGATTGTTTTCAGCCGATAGATATGGCTGAAGCGTGGTGGGGTGAACGGGCCGTTCTTCCCCATTACAGAGCGCTGCGCTACCATGGAGTTCCACTTTCGACTCTTCTTGAGTTGAGTAGACTTCATGGCAATCAGTGCAGAGGTCACCGTACCGTCCTCTTCTAACACGAGGACAAAGTGCTGGTGAGTCTCTTCCAGATATGAGCCATTACCACCGACTACATAATCCTTGTTGTCATCTCCGCGTTCGGTTTTCGGTCGTTTATCTTCTGGAGTAAAGATATTAATAGGAGCGCCGTTACCACTACCACGAGGAGCCCACTCAACAAAACGACGTTGATAAGCACAAGGCACCACTCTAATACCCGTTTTGCCACCGTAGACACTGTTGGACACGGTATTGAGGATATCTCCAGCTTTAGCATTTTCCAGATCGTCGAGAGTCGGGTCTTGACGATAGAGTACTTTAAGGAAGGGGAGCGCGATATCATCTTGCCCCAGATTTTCCAAGCCCATTCCAGCGTCCGCTTCAAAGATTGACGCATCGAAGACAACGATGTCATTTTGCGTCTCCTTAGTTGCCACATTTTTAGCAGTCATATTACTTGCTCCTATTGATTGTTGCGCGTTGCCCTACAAAGGCCCCGAATAGTTCCATGGGGAATTCATCCCCGTTTTGTACACGTTCCTTGACCCATGCCTTCAAGGTAGACGGATGCACGTCCGTTTTCTGCTCAGTGGCGTAACCAAGCTTCTGGGCGTATTCCATGAATTCAACTGCCTCATGGTCTTCGCCCCGGCCAAACTGACAGGACACCGTGTTCTTGATTAGGTCACCGTACTCATTTGCACGCAACCAATCAAACGCGGTCTCCTTGTTGTCTGCCTTGATGTGGGCTCCATACGTCGGGCGCACAGTCACTTTGGACCCGTCATCAAGTTCGAAAGAACTGAGTCCGAGTTCAAGAAGCATTGCAGGTAGGTCTTCGTCTGTGAGTTTCAGCAGGTCTTTCTTTGCCGCTTTAAGATCGGATTCAAGGCGTTGCACCAAATCCTCCTGATCTCTTACTGCGCGGGCAATTCCTGCTATGCTTTTCAAACCAGATTGGTCTACCGCTTCCACGGCGGAAACAGTGGTTTGGTCTGCTTCCATTTCTTGCAAGAGCGCATTGCTCATGGTTTCTCTCCTTTCGTTAATCGGCCCTTTTTTGAGGGCTGGACGCGCAGTCTACGATCCCATACAATCGTATGTCAACAGGGAAATGGTAACTTTTCATGTATCAATTCAAAACCAAGCCTTATGACCACCAAATGCAGGCGTTTGAAGCGTCTTGGCAGAGACCATACTTTGGCCTGTTCATGGAAATGGGAACGGGAAAGTCAAAAGTTGCAATCGACACAATGGGGTCGCTGTTCCTCGCAAAGGAAATAGACACAGCACTGATCATTGCGCCAAAGGGTGTGTTTGATAACTGGGTTAAAAAAGAAATACCTACACACCTTTCCGACGACGTGCCTTACAAGATAGTCCGTTGGCAGCCTAATTTCACTAAGAAATTTCGCGAGGAAATTCAACAACTTGCGGACCCACAGAACCGTGAGCCGGGGTTCTTGCACATCCTTGTCATGAATACGGAAGCCTTCAGCACCGACAAAGGTTACTCTGCCGCGCAGAAGTTTTTGATGCTTAACCCGAACGCAATCACTGTCCTTGACGAGAGCACCAGTATCAAGAATAAGAGTGCGCAACGCACCAAAAACCTGATCAAAATTTCAAAGGAATCGAAGTATCGGCGCATCTTAACGGGCTCCCCGATTACCAAAAGCCCCATGGATTTGTTTAGCCAGTGTGCTTTCCTTGATCTGGACGCCCTTGGATTCAACAGTTACTACGGATTTCAGAACCGTTACGCCATTATCCAACGTCGTAGCATGGGGGCGCACAGCTTTAACGAGATCACCGGGTACCGCCGCTTGGATGAGCTAGGGGATAAATTAGACCAGTTCAGCTTGCGAGTGCTTAAAAAAGACTGCCTAGATTTGCCTGACAAGGTTTATCAGCGCAGGGAAGTACCGCTGACTGCGGAGCAAATGCGATTGTATAAGCAGATGAGTGATTTGGCCCTAGCGCAATTGTCGCAGGGTAAGCTGGCCACTACCGCTTCTGTACTGACTCAGATCATGCGGCTTCAGCAAATATGCTGTGGCTTCTTGCAGCCCGATGAAGGTGAAATACAAGAAGTTAAGAATAACCGTCTAGAGGAATTGTTAGCAGTAACGGAAGAGGTTCAAGGCAAAGCCATTATCTGGGCAACGTGGACCTACGATATCTTGAGAATTGAGAAGGCGCTACGCAAAAAGTATGGCGCTAATGCTGTGGCGACTTACTACGGGGACACTGAGCAAGATGACCGGCAGGAAACCGTGGACCGGTTCCAAGACCCTGAGTCAGAACTGCGTTTCTTTGTCGGTCAACCCCGCACAGGGGGCTACGGGATCACGCTGACAGAAGCCAACACAGTCATCTATTACAGCAACAGCTATGACCTAGAAATTAGACTACAGTCGGAAGACCGGGCCCACCGTATCGGCCAAGAGCAAAGCGTGACATATATCGACTTGGTAAGCCCGGGCACTATCGACGAGAAAATACTAGAAGCACTGCGCGACAAGATTAATCTTGCCGGGACAGTGCTTAAAGAGGATGTGGCTAGCTGGCTAAGCTAGCGATGCCGCCGCTCTGTATCAGGCCGGACACCGGGTCTTCAGGAAACAACGCCGCGTACTGAGCACGTTGCTGTGGAGCAGGAGCCGCCGGAGCAGGAGCCGCTTGAGGCGTAGGCATTGGCACCTGTGGCATTGACACTTGAGCCATGGGCCGTGGACCGCTCTCCCCTTCCGCCATACGAGTGCCGTAAAAGTAATCTATAGCCGTTTGACCGCCTTCCATTCGCACAATTGCACGCATCAGGTCAGGGATTTTGTTAGAAGGCACACGTTTATCAGGATCAAGGCCCGTGTTCTGTGATATGAAAGCCAAATAATTTTCGGTGTCATTCTCCGAAGGCGGGGCGTACTTGTTCATGAACTGGCGTAAGGTCATGCCACGGTCTTGTGTGTCCAATGCAACTTGACGACGTAGCGCCTGAAGGCCCGCCCGCGGTGTTTCAAAGGCAGCGAACCCTCGCTCACCTTCTATAGCGCCGGGCTGACCGGCCATGACTAAGTTCCCCGGGTTATTGTTAAGTACGGATACCGGAGCTTCATTAGGCGGTGCGGCCATGCGCTTGTCTTCTTCCAATAACCGACGGGCGTCTTGTTCCGACAATGCCTGTTCTTCCGGCGTTAAGACAAAGGGTGCCGCTTGTGGCTGTGCTGCTTCCTGTGCTTCAAAACCGTCTTCGCCCGGCTCTTGCCCAGCGACATAGGCGCGTCGAGAGAACACAAACCCTTTGCTCATGGCCCAGTCTTTCGCCAATTGGTACAGATTTTTTGCTTCTCGCCTATTGCGAGGAGTCTTTAGAAGGCGAGCCAACGTCTCGGGATCTTGCAACAACATCTTAAATGCTTTCATGTTGTTAATGCCCGACTTGCTAACAAAAAGGGCTCGTAATGCACGCGAGCCTGCCGCTGCTGCGATCAAGCTTGCTTCGCTACCCCCAACTATGGAAGATGCGGTAGTACCTAATTTTGCACCTATGATCCGTAAAGCCAGATCCCTTAGGGGGCCTTCTTGCTTAATTAGATCGTCTAGGCCGCCCTTGGCAGTCAAGCTTTCTAGGTTTCTCATTTCAGCCAAGTATCGCTGAATGGTCTCAGCCTCTGTTTTGCTCAACAAATTTTTGCTGATAAGCCAATCAGCCGGGGTGACTTGAGACCCTGAAGAAGTGGGAGCAAATAAACTATCGTACATTCGAGTAGGGTTTAGGTCCCCGTCACGATTGCTGGATCGCGTGATCGCCCAATCAAAGACTCCTGACTTTAAGCTCTCTCTCGCTTCTTCCCTAATTTTAGAATCTACATCAGACCTATTGATCGTTGTTAAGATTTGATTCAACTCAAACAAAGGCCGCTGTGAAGATAGCGCTCCTCTAATTACAGCCGTAGGTGTTTCATCGCCCTTGTCGATAAGCCTTTTAAAAGACAGTCTCTCTCTTGCCTCTTTTGCAGATTGATCTGCTTGCTTACGAGCAGTCATCAAAAGCTCATAGGCGGCATCGGCATCGCGAAGATCCATTTCCAATTGACGAGGGAAAATTGCCAAGAGTTGTTGGTTAGTCGGGTCCTCTAACCACCGAGTAAGTTCTGGAATGTTTAACGAGAGTTCGCCAACTTCTTCTCCCTCACGAGGACGCAATGCGGTTGATCTAATGTTACGAAGCGCACGCTCTAAAACGTCCGGGACATCGCCAACGATTCTTCCAACATCAATGTATTCGGGAAGATCTTCAATCAATTCTATGTCAGGGTTGACCTCGTCTCGCAAAAACTGACCTACCCTAGCTATTTCTTTTGCGTTTCGATACACCCGATCGCTACGGCCCGTAAATAGCGAGCGAATGGACTCTTCGGGACTTAATCTATCCGCCCCGGTGGTCCGTGTTCCGAGGACCGCGGCAGGGGCAGAAGCACGCGTGAAAACATCGTTAAGGGCTGAAGAATAAGAGCGCGCCATGGTTAACGCCGCTCGTATGGTGTCCGCACGATCTCCCCCTATATCGCCAACCGCCCCGGTCAAATCTTGGTCCACTAACTCCGCAAATCTGTTTGACAATCTAGCGTCGTTGTATTTGGCATTTGCCTCTAACTCTCTTCCAGAAGCTAATGCTCGTGATCGAATGCCACTTAACTTATTGGAAGAGATAACTATAGGTTCGCCAGCTTGTCTAAGCTCGTCCACCAAAATCCTAAGATCCACTATTGTGTCAGCTAGTTGATCCTCTGCGGTTCTTTCTACAACGCGTGCGCCAACATTGGCTAAGTCGTCTTGAGCCCTAGCAGAGCTTAACCGGTTGTTAAGAAGTTGACGGATCTGCTTTAGCTCTTCCATCCTGAACTGATCTTCAGGGATGTTTCTTCGCCCGCGAGTAGCTTCTATAAGGTCATCAATAGTCCTTAGATCGCTTCTAACAAACATCACTTGCTCTTCTACGGGCAGCGAAGAAAAACGAGGGCTGTTGCTACCCAAATCCAACAAGTTACGCATGCCGTTAACCGTTCTTTGCGGCATACGGTCCAAGATAGATTGTCTTTGTTGCGCCAATCTTTCAATACGGGCTTCTATTCTAGCTGTTTCTTGAGAAGACTCCGTTATGCCCGCAGAAGGTCCTCGCTTCCCTAATCGACTTGTATCGATTCCAGAATCCTCTAAAACTTCTTTTATGAAGTCGATACTGGTTTGCAAAGGTCTTGGAAGAGCTTTTAACTCTGCACGACTTTCTGGGAGAAGATCTACCCAGTCGAAAAGATTCGGAATCTCACGGATCTCTCCCACTTCTTCGCCTTCTTCCGGGAAAGCACGGAAAACAGAAATTTCGGTGTTGGGGATTTGGTTGTATAAAAAGCGTTCTTTTGCACGTGCGGCAGTTAAAGCCTGCGACAGGTTTTCTTGTAACGCTCTGCCTACCGCTTCTTCTGTCTCCCCCGTTCCAATCCTATTAGCGGCCTCTAAAACCTTTTGAGCCTGCTGAGATAGTTTTTGCGTGAAGGCTTGTTCCAACGTGTCTTGAAAAGCGCCTTCAACTTGGCGCAATGCCCCGGCATCTCCCACCATGGCAAAAGCGGCAATTAAATTTTTGTAGCTATCTATTGCACTGCGAAGACCTTGTTGTCCCTGTTCTTTTAGTTCAGGAAAAATGCCCGCCATTTCGTCTTCGATGCGAAGCAATGTTGGACTTTGAGACAACGTCCCTGATGTAAATTCTTTAAATTGAGGGTTAGACGTTAGATCTTCTAAAATTTGCGCTAACTTTTCAGGGTCTTCCCCAGCTTGCTGGAGCCGCTCTTCAATAATGTTTACAACGTCCACCAAAGCTTGGTCATCACCTTTTCTTTTGAAAAGGTCCGCCACACCCACATCACTGCCGGGACTAAGCGCGTCTTTTATTTTTTTTAACCCGCCATAAATGGCTTCTCTGTTCTTT
>Ga0070754_10002421_pt1 | contig 13766 bp, 18 predicted proteins | sample VirMetDEL_Sep_01_FD_75181 | JGI IMG/M metagenome (GOLD analysis project Ga0070754, IMG submission 75181) | Aqueous microbial communities from the Delaware River and Bay under freshwater to marine salinity gradient to study organic matter... | ecosystem: Environmental > Aquatic > Marine >... | reverse complement strand
CTTCAGACAGTACTCTGCAACCTCGCCCAGAAGCTTCGGATCCTCCTCCCTGTAGCGCTTGAACATCTCCTTTGCAGGCATATCAATTTTCGTATCCCCGAGGAAAATCTTCGAAACGCTGTTCAGAGAGTATGAATCCAACTTCTTCTCGCGCTTGATCTCGTGGAACAAATCGAACGTGTAACGGCCGGGCATTGGTAGCATCTTGAGAATGTTATCACCCAGAGCGCCACTCGACAATCGCTTAATTACAAGCTCACTCGCAACACCACGGATTCTGCCCAGGTTGTAAAATTTGGAGGCCTTACACATTTTGGCGCGCTTGAAAAGATACTCCAAATCAAAACCAAAGATATTGTACCCGGTCATCACATCTGGGTCCATATTTTGAACAGTTTCCTGGAAAGCTTCTAGAAGCTCCTTTTCGGTACTGTACCACTTGGTATCCTGAGCCTCGGTCTCCTTGTAACACAAACACACCTTGTCTTTGATTTCTCCAGAACCATAGACCTTGCTTGTGAGTGCAATCTGAAAACACGCATCGCCTTCTACCAGGGGATCCGGGAACTTACCCGTACTACTATTGGTCTCAATATCAAAAGATACTATCCTAAATGGAGCAATATCGTCCCTATCCAGAGGCTTCAGAGTTGACCAGTTCTTCACAAACAGATCGATGTCGCATGTACTAAACACGTCATCCTCACCTTCGGCTTCGAGCCACCCGGTGGATTTGATACCGGTCCGATGCATCATCCGAAGAAACGGGTCAATGTTGGCCTCATAAACCCTAAGAGCAGCCTTGTGTGCCGCATATTCGCACTTTTTCATTTCAGCCAGAGTTGGGAACTCGAGCTTTATGTACGGATATTCCTGATTATTCTGAAATCCATACAAATCCTTGGACTTTAGAAGCTTGAGTTTTATCTTCTTGAAAGCGGGTTTGATTTCATCGTCCTTGGTCATACCCATTCGCTCGGCAAGTTTGAAAAGGGTTTCATCCTTGTCTCCGATCTTGTTCAGTTTGATAAAAAAATACGGTGCAAAGGGAGTGGTCACACAAACGGACTTACCGTCCTGGGTGCGACCAAATATATGTACTGTATATTTTTGGTGTTGTTCGTCATCCCCAGCTTCCCAAGAGATTGCCTGGAATTGAACCATTATTTGTATTTATTGGTGTATAATCTCTAAGCTTTGAGATAACCAAACGATCTACTTGTATGTGTTTCATTAAATTTTTCAATTTCATTATCATCTTTTGCAAAATAACATTCTATACTTTCTGCTGAAAGATCTTGATCTTTTTTACCCCAAATAGAAGTTGCAAAACCTTTGCACCAATCTTTATCATCACACAATTTTTTACAAATTTTAAATTGGGGCAAGGCACAATCTATAAGCTCCTGTCCCTGTTTATTTTTACAAGTGTCTGATGTATGAAAAGTTAAATATCTATGGTCAGGGTCGACGTTTCCGGGACGGCTAGTGAAAAAAGAACCGGTAATATTATCGGCAAATACATAATCTATACAGGACCCGTCATTCTCATTGGCGTCAGGGTTATAGTTCGCCGCCATACTATCCATACAGCCCATGACTGGTTCTTGTTCCCCTAGGGCCGGCTCTAGGACTGTGACGTTTTCTGGGACCTTCTCAGGCTCTGGGGTTGGAGTTGGCGATTTTGAAGGTGAAGAGCCGTCTGATGACTTCATTGTAAAATATATGGCAGTAGCAACAAGCGCAAGTAAAGCTACAACTAGTAATCCAATAACCCAAGGTTTCATTGTTATAAATTAGTATTATTTTTTAACCATTACAATACCCTTACCATCCTTATTATACAAGGGTAAACCTATATCGGGACTTTGCCACATATCTACTATGTAATCTCCATCGGGGTCAACATCACTTGTGAATACCACAGGATCATTTTCGAGATCTTTGCAAGTCTGCCTATATTTGTCATCTCCCACAAAAAAGTCTGTATACAACTTCTTTCCAGATTCTGGAAATGTGGATGCATTAAAAGATGCCCAACCTGCCGCTTCCATACCACTATGGGGCTCACCGTTGGCTATTACTGACTTTTTCCACTCGGCAACGTTTGCTGGATATATTTCCATATTTTTGATAGAACCATCACAGTTCCCCATAAGTTGTAAATCAAACGTGGGATATTTACACGAGCCATTATCTTTTGTTGCGGATGGGTCAAAATTACTTGCACCCTCGGTCATACAACCTGGAATTATACATAACCCACTGTCCTTTGTTGCATACGGGTCGTAATTAGAAGCCGTTTTGTTCGTGCAGCCCACTGTTACATCATCGGTTTCATCTATCGGCGACGGCGACGGCGACGGCGACGGCGACGGCGACGAGCCGCCCGACAACGTCACTCCAAAATATATAGAAATAGCAACAAGACCAACTACAACTGCAATTATTAATCCAATAACCCAAGGTTTCATTATTATATTAAAGACATAAAAAAAATAAATACTAATGAAACTTGTTGGGATTGATATTGGATACATAAATATGGGCGTAGTGAGTGCTGAGCTGGATGATAATTGTGACCTTAAATTTTATGATGCTTTCAGATACAATATATCTTTAATTAAGCATAACCTGGTTCCTGTCCAGGAATGTACAATTCCTCATACATGCGAGACTTGTGACAGGGTTGCTCATTTTATACAGGAAAATCAGGATCTCCTGGAAGATGCAGATTGTATTCTAATAGAGCGCCAACCACCGATGGGTTTTAAGGACATAGAGGCCCTTTTAATGACCAAATACAGATCAAAGGTAAAACTGATTTCGCCAAATAAACTTCACAAATTCTTTAAAATTGGACATCTGGACTATGAAGAACGAAAGATTGAAACTGTAAAGATAGCCACGCCATGGGTTGGTCATATTTACACTTATGAATCACAGGAAAGGCAACACGATATGGCCGATGCGGTCTGTATGTGTCTTATGCACACACACAAGGTAAAAGAAGAGCAGCGGAAAAAAGAAAGATTGGAGAATATAAAAAGACTCCCGTTTGATGAATTCAGATATATACCTAAAAGCAACGTTTGAAAGATTCAGGGGGACTTTGTATCCCGAAAATGGAAAGGTAGAATTTGAAGGCATGATTTTTAACAATGCATGTCAGGCAATTCAAGTTCTACGAGAATTATCAGACGATGATGAAATTAAATCGAATTTCATGCACAAGGGCCTGCGGGGTTTTGAACTTGATGACGGGAGGGTCATAACAGTCAGTAACGATGGTAATGTGCGGTCGTTTGCATGTAGATTTACGGCAAGGATGGTTATAAATAATTTAAAGAAAAAGGGCAAACTATAACCAGAATGACTTTCCTCGAGGTACAGCGACTCACCCCACTCGCCAAGCTTCCTTACCGTGGTTCGGAGGCGGCGGCGGGGTATGATTTGCACGCCACAAGCACACACGTTATCAAGCCCGGCGAGCGTGCCCTTGTTTCGACCGGTCTTGCAGTAAAGTTTCGACTTGGTAGGTACGCACGGATTGCCCCCCGCTCGGGTCTTTCTGTGAAGCATGGGATTCATGTGGGTGCGGGCGTGGTTGACGCAGATTATAGGGGCGAAATCAAGGTACTCCTGTATAATTTGGATACCAAGAATGATTTCGAAGTCAATGTGGGTGATAGAATAGCGCAGATGATTATCGAATACTGTGATACCCCCGAGATTGAGGATGTCTCAGAACTTGACGATACGGCTAGGGGGTCCGGCGGCTTTGGTTCAACTGGGTCGTGAAAAAACAATTTTGTATCTACCTTTCAGCACCTTGTCTTGTGTGTACTTTGCGGCTTCTTTAATATCCGGGAAACTCCACAAAAGCCAGCGTGACCAGAATCCGGGTGTATCCACGCCACTAGCAGACCAGTTCTCTTTATTACTTCTGACCCTTTTGAGCATTATTCTTTGAACATTTTCTGGTGTGTTGCTCGATATGCTGGCCCCTCCGTGGCGCACCACGTATCTTTTCATCCTCAGGGGATCCTTGTGTTTGGTGTAATCACTGTACCCCCTAGCACCAAACTGTACTATTTTACCAGATGGAAGAATGGCCATCCATTTTTTATCTCCTACACCTTTCGCCAAAGTTATTTTATTCATTAATAGTAATGGATAAAAAAATTATAATAGGACTTATAATATGTTTGTTTTGTTTAGGTACTTCTCTTGCGTTATACTTTTTAAGGAGTAAAATAGGAATTGTGGATTGTTCTTCAGAGTCTCCAGAGACTCCAGAAACTCCCAAAGAACCCGAACCCGAACCCGAGCCAGAACCCGAACCCGAGCCAGAGCCAGAGCCAGAACCCGAGCCAGAGCCAGAACCCGAGCCAGAGCCAGAGCCAGAGCCAGAGCCGTTATATTCATCAATATTTTCATATGAAGGCGGCTACACAATGGATAAGCTTAAAAATATACGACTTAATTGGCAGAATATAGATGAATGGATTCCTGGTAGCGAGTATGCAGCAGTAAAAGATGATAATCTTGATTTCACAAACTGGGAACGGTGTAATTCAGAAGATGATTTCGATACATGTATGCGCCCCTACATAGACAGATGTTATGAAATTTGTGATGATAACCAGGATTGCAAGGGATTTACAATAAATTATACAAATTTAATAGAAAATGGACATAAACCCCATTGTTATTTTTATAATAAAAACGCCATTATAAAGGAACATAATACGGCTGCTGCTAAAATTCAATATGTTAAACCTTAAGACAATATAATTTTATTGTAATGTAAAGAACCATCAAAAACAATAGAACATTAAAGGTAACAACACCATATACGACAGGATACACGTTTTCTTTAATCTTTTTATTTGAGAATATAGTATCAACAAGCTGCTCTGTTATATCATCTATCATGGAGAACTTTGTTATCATAAGGTCAGAAAATTCTCGTCCCAAAAATGATTTCGAAAATAAGATTGATGAATGTTTGATGTCCGGTCTTGTCGTATGTGTGTGGGGTGGGAGTGGTGTGGGAAAGACCTGGAGTTGCAAGAGGGTTCTGGAAGAGCATTCATTTGTTGATTTCAACAGTGATGTAACTCGATCAAAGAAAGATACTCATGAAATGCTGGAAAAGATTGCTGGAACTTCTTCGGTCCTGTTCTTTGATGATTTATCCATAGATTGTGCAGGGTTTTCAATCGTTGTTAATTTTCTGGATAATCAGACATGTGTGACTGGCCCTGTCCTTATCACGATGAGAGATCCAGGTAAATTTATGAAGAATTTCAAAAATATTGAAATAAAATATTTGGAACTTCGAGGACCAAACAAAAGATTTGAAATAATTTCAACTGAATGCATGTCTAGGTTTGGTTTAAAGGCAGAAAGGGTAGATGAATTCTATACCACTAAAGATAACATTCATGACCTGATATGTAAAGGAGGGAGCGGGTATCAAAGGTTTGTGTGCAAGGGTATAGAAGAACATGGTCACAATGCAGATCTTATTTTTTCAAATTATAAATGCAAATCAATTGAAGATGCATTTACAGTTTCCGATAGTCTTTCCTCATCAGATGTATTTGATGATAAAATATATGAAGGAAATTGGGACTTTTTACCATATTTTACCCTCCACAGTTGTGTGATTCCCTCCAGGATCGTGGGTAATACAATTGACGAAAAAGATTTGATCCCGGGTACTTGTTGGACCAAACTGTACAATCAGAAGATGCGAGAGAAACAACTTACCAACATGAAAGCTAGGGTAACTAAATCTAATGTTGATACTGATTTTATAACATATTTTATGAAAATTCTCGTGAAAATGTCTCCAGATGAAATGAAACAGTTGTGTGTTTCGTATGGAATCAAATCACAAGATATTGATTTCATGAATCATCTTGTAGATACTAAGTTAAAGGGTAGGTCGCTAAATATACTCAAGAAGCACCTCAAGCACCATGCCCAGCAAGAAGATTTCGTTCGCAGAGTCCAAGCCAACTGAGGCCGAGTCCAGTGATGAGTGGGACGACATTAAGGTTGTAGGAAACGAGATTTTCTTTTCTGCCGATGTCGATACCGATGCGGTCTGTTACCTTTTCAAGGTGCTACGTCAGATAGAGAGGGATCTCCTCAAACAGGCAATTGAACTCCCGGGGTTCGAGCCCGAGATAAAGCTCTACATTAATAGCGGTGGTGGTGATATGTTTGCTGGTTTCTCGGCTCATGATCAACTTTCACAGATGCGCGTGAAGGTTACCACCATCGCTCTCGGATGCTGTGCATCGGCGGCTACCTTCATTCTCCTTGGCGGTCACAAGCGCATGATGGGACCCCGGGCCCACGTTCTGATCCATCAGCTCTCGGCAGATGGTATCTGGGGCAAGTTCGAGGATCTCAAGGATGAGGTCAAGAACTGTGAGAAGTTCATGGACATGGCCAAGTCCCTGTATGAGGACAATTGTGAGATTCCCGAGAAGAAGATGAAGAACCTGATGAAGAAGGACATCTACCTAACTCCGGATGAGTGTATGAAGTGGAAGATTGTCCATGAAATTATGAAACCAATTAAAATTAAGCATTAATTATTACCAACTAGAAGCGGTATTATTTCTTTGACTTACAAAAAACCTTTGATTGTACTGTATTTGGCGGTTCATCGCGCCCTGGGGGGTGTACGGTACCCCTTGGCTGAAGCTCTGCCCACCAAAACCGCTTTGTCCACTCGCCGCGGGTTGGGCGTTTGTCTGTTGCATACCCACTGACTGACTGTATGCCTGTGACGGTTCGCCGGGTTGGCCATAGAATGATTGCTGTCCACTCACCGCGGGTTGCATTGGGGTTTGTTGTATTCTTGATAGTACCTCTTGCATAAAATTGGGTGGCGTTGGTCTTGTTGTATCCTTGTACGCATCAGATTGGGCCTTCCCCAAACAATAATCTGTTTTGGTAATATCCGTTAATAGCTGTTCGTTAATCGAAACTCTATCATTACCTTTTAAGGATTGGAATAAAATAATTTTGTTTTGTGCAGGCTTTGCACTTTCAAATATAAATTTTGCACCCGCATCAAAATATTGTCCATTTATAAACGCCCTGGCCGCCCCATTTTCCAACATATAACTTAAAAATAAATATTGTGCAGCTGCCGCTTTATCCCCGGTCATGGCCCATAAATTATTCGCAAGTGCGTATAAAAACATATTATTATCACCTATTGTCTTAAATATAGTGGAATTAATGTCGATTGATGCTGCTGCCGTTGCGGCCGAAATAACCTTTTCTGCTATAAGTTGAGATTGGGCATTATCATCAAACATTCTAACCTGGGAAATTATTCGGTCGGGGTGCTGGGGGTCTATATCACTGGTGTAATGAACTTCTAGAAGCGTAAATTCACCAACTTTTATTTGTGAAGCCCAACGATTATTACCATCCATAATTCCATTCGATTTATTTAATAAGTCGAATGATTCCTTTGAATCTTCACATGGTTTATAGTTAAAAAACCCACTTGCTTCGAGTGTAGAAAGCAAGCCATCTTTTGGATCGAATATATACTGAACAAGTAGTGATAATTTACTTCTATTTATATTTGAATTTACCTTCATAAGTTCCGATAACTCATCCAGTGAACACGGGATACCACTATAATAACTCGTAGCTTGTTCGTCCCCAACAAGGCCTTTATTGGGATCGTCTTGGGCCATCCAGTATGCACTTGGACCCAGTGTATATCTCCCAATTCTAGAGAATTGTTTGGGACTTTTCATAATTAGATTTTTAAATATTTCTACAATATATCCAAAATTTGTTGGAACAGTTGGGTTTGTTTGCATATTTAAACCCTGGTCGGCAACATTTGCAATTCCAATAACTGGTCTAATATTCATAACTCCCATCATCTGTAAAACTGTACCCGCACTCGACTGGTCAAATACACCTCCTCTAACTTGAGGAGGTTGACTATTAATTTGTTCCTGAAGAGTAAAGATATCATGATTAAAAACTGGAAAAGGAGTATCCCTTTTACCTATCGCTTCTTTCATAGTAGCCGCAGTTTCACAGAATGCTTGATGTTCATCAACAACAAATTTACCCCTTGTATTTTTACGAACAGAATTATTAATTAACATCACAACACCATTTAACATATTTGAACCTATTATCTGTGCCTTGAGTCTTGGATCTATAAATTTTATTTGCTGTATGTAGGCAAGAAAACCATCCATACCAGTTTGGGCCTGTGTCGCTTGTAATATACCCACTATCAAGTTGTCTGCCCCTGCATCGTGACATATATCTATGAATAACAGGGCAAGAAACATTATTGCATTGGGAATTGTTCCTAAATCTATGGATATATTGTCTTTAAAATTCATAATATTTTTGTCGATTCTCTGGTAAATAAATCCCATTATATTTCCAACTGCTTCGTCGATGGGTGCTCGCCGTGTCTGGGCAGGTGTAAGACTTACGAATCTATCCGCCACTCGTTTAGCAATTATATTCCACCACGCCGGACTATCCATATTACCATAATAAAATATTTTATTAAAATAATAATGTACACATTAGCTGTATTTTTGGTTATATTAGTGTATCTAGTTACACTTAAATCAAGAACCTATAACAGATTCAAGTCCAGGTTTGAGGAGGTAAATGGTACCAGGGATCTTCCAGTAGATATGGTTTATTGCATAAGCATGCCCGATAGACTCGACTATATCCAGTCCAAAATGAAAGAGCTGGGTACAAGTTACAAACTTTTTCATGCAATTTCCCCGGATGTTTTGAATTACTGGGATTATTTTACGATGAGTAACACACTCTTACCCGGAAGTCCAATGTACAAAAAAATCACAAAATTGCCCGTAGCCCTCTCTTTCTTTATGTGCTACTATGACGCATATGTAAATGGGTACGATACAATATGTATTCTTGAGGACGACATAAAATTTGTAGTAAATATTGAAGAAATTCGATCACTTATACAGGAATTCAAAGAGACCGATCAGGATATATTATTCATGGGATACTGTTGGCTCAAATGTAAGGGAACAAATTTCAAACAAATTTCCCCAAATATTTTCAGTGTTCCTCGGGAAAAGAATATCCTGTGTAATCATGCTATGGTTTTAAAGAGAAGTCTATTTGCGCCATACGTAAAAAGATCACCGTTTCTGTATTACACACAGCACAACGACAGAACACTTAGTTCGTATCTCAAAAAACATAACATAAAGAAGTGCGTGCCTTCAAGTGGGTACATAAATCAAAATGTATCTGAACTTGGGAGTAATAACGAAAATGTTAATAAAAATATTTACACATGTACTCTCTGATTTTGTTTTTTATTGACCCACCTGCTATAAAGAACTAGCGCGCCTATAAATAAGAGACCAACACACACTTTAGTTGAATTAGTCATTTCCCATCCTGTAGGTTCAGGGGTCATAGCGTCAGCAATTCATTTCATACGGGTATAATTCACGACCCGGGGCCTGTCCATTCTACTATGTATTTACCAAAAGAATTGTGGCAAGAAATCCAAAACAAGGATCCACAATTGCGCCTGTATGAAACAATCCCCGGTATAAAAAGGTCTCAGCGCTCTGTGGCCATGGCCATGCTACGGGACAAACCCCTGCGCGGGGCTATAGGTCGAAGGGCAAACATAATGTACGCATATTCTTCCGGAAATGTAGAAGTTTGCATTCCCGAAAGGATAAAATCAAAAACCAGATACAAGATGATTATATATGTATACGGAAGTTATTTGAATAAAATGGAAATTTTCAAGAAGATTATGAGAATTCCTTCTGGGACTCACTTAAAACTTTTGAACATATAATTTATATATGGCCACACTAAATCGCTTCCCCTATTCTGGTACGTTAGATATACCCAGAACGGCTGGTGGAAATCCACCCAACAAACCTTCCCCACCCAAGGGAAGTGGGGACTATTGTTTCCGTGCCCAAGCACAACTCTACCAAGATGGGGAGGAGGCGGTTACTTTCACAGGGTATGATAAAGACTTTTCTATCGTAGATAATGTAGAAAATGTGTGTGAAAAGTTCAAGGAAAAGAGAGATGGTACGTTGGAATGCACCAAGGCCAAGCTGTTTTTCATGGGTTCACACTCCCGGTGCAATGGAGAAATTGATGTAGATATTAACCTTAGGTGAGATTTCGTGTATGGGTATCTAACACACACAAGATGGTCGTCGATATCGATTCTATCTGGAACACTGTTGATGAACTTACTGCCCCCGAAGATAAACAAATTGAAATTGTAAGGGAAGATCCTGATTTTTGTAAAAATTGTAAAACATGTGGAAATATAAATCAAAATGTGTGTATGAATTGTGGTCTCACCAGTAATAACTGGATCGATGAAGGCGCCGAGTGGCGCAGCGGTGTTTCAGAAGATGGTGTTGTTCATGATCCATGTAGGGTTGGTATGGCCCAGGATCCCCTGTATTCATCAGATTGGGGCAAGAGTACAGTCATGAATGTAAAACGACACCAGGCAAAGAGATATCGTTTGGCTTCTATTATAAACTATCATGCTGGTATGAATCACAAGGATCGGGCGTTACACAAAGCGTATGCAGACTTCGACAGGGCCGCTGCAAATCTCAAGGTAAATGGTGGTATTGTGAGTATGGCCAAGATGTTGTACAAAAAATTTACAGAAAATACTTTGACCAGGGGTAAAGTACGCACTGGTATCAAGGCAAACTGTTTGTTTTTTGCTTGCAAGAGTCAGGGCGTACCCAGGTCTACCCAGGAAGTTGCAGCGGCTTTCGAAATCGATACCAAGGATATTTCAAGAACATTCGACAAGGCAAAGGAGTCTATTCGACCTGCGCAGAACAAGATTACCAAGCCATCAGATATGATTCCCAGAATATTCAATAATTTGGGAGTTGTGTTGGACCGAGCTATGGGTGTGAAGAAAATGAAGTGTGTGAAAATATGCGATAAGCTCATGGAGTGTCCAAAACTTATGAGCAAGACACCATTGGCGGTCGCAGCAGTAGTAGTTATGCAGGAACTTCAATTGTCTAGAGCCGAGACGGCGCATGTTTCGGGTGTTTCGGTAGCAACTATTTCAAAGATAGAGGCGGTAGTTAAAGCTTGGGTGTCTAATTAATGTAATGACGAAATTGTTTTTGTCCGTACCGTGCTATGGTGGTCAGTGCCTTGAAGCGTTTGCTGCTAGTATTATTAGATTAGCAGGTTTGTGTAGGAAGGAGGGTATAAGTCTTTACCTCGATACTACGGAAAATGAGAGTTTGGTCCAGCGCGCTCGTAACGTGTCCCTGGGGAGATTTATGCAAAAGAGTGACGCGGACTATTTCATGTTTATAGATGCGGATATTCACTTTGATGCAGGTTCGGTCATTAGACTGATAAAGTCTGGTCATGATTTCTCGTGTGCCGTGTATCCCAAGAAGGTTATTATGTGGGACCAGGTAAAGGATGGGATTAACCAAGGTGATGAGCGTCCACCGGTAATGCTTGCTTCGTCTCTGGTTATGAATTTCAAAAATCAACAGTCCCAGGTTATAGACGGTTTTGTGGAAGTGCTGGACGGGCCCACGGGTTTCATGCTTTTCAAGCGTTCGGTCGTGGAAAAGATGCAGGAGCAGTACCCAGAATTGAACTGCAAAAATGATCATCAGAACAGAGATTTTGAGGAGTACTGTGCTTTGTTCGATTGTATGATTGATCCCGCTACCAAACGTTACCTGTCGGAGGACTATGCATTCTGTAGGCGCTGGCAGCAGATGGGTGGAAAGATTTGGGCAGATACCACTACAACTCTCGGACACGTGGGTAATTTAGGATTCGAGGGGTGTCTTAAAGACAGAATTACTAATGTATAATAGATGTTGCACGTGGTACTCACTACCAAAAATAAATCAGTGTACGTAAAAACTTTACACACACTTCTAGGTATTGAAAGCATTTGTGCGCAGGCGGGTTTACCTCTGGAAATTACATTCGTCAATGAAGATACACAAAATAAAATAGATAAACTGAAAAAAATAGCAAAGAATTCAGAAAGAATTATGTGGTTTGACTATGGAATTTCGATTGATAGAAATAGTATTCCTGAAATTATAAAAAAATTCGAGGGAATTGATTGTCTGGTTTTCCCATGTGTAAAGGAGGGTGTTGATTGGGATATGTTTAAAACCAAATGTAAGCAGGGTAACTCTGAGCCGGCAAATCAGATGGCCTTGTCTTTTGATGTGGATGTGTCGAACAAGATCTTGAATAATGAATCTGAATTCTATGAGGTTACAAAGGCACACAATCCCGCATGTTGGTGCATGGACACCAAGAGAGTACTCAAGAAACTCAAGGATAAGAAAAAGGAATTCGTATTTCCAAAAGACATTCAGACATTTTTCGACAAGTGTGTATCTGGTAAAATCAAGATAGCAGCAGCGGCCAGAACCAGAACATATAACCATTTCACACATGAGTGTGTGGGAAATATAATGAATATGTCTGGTTTAAAGGTTACGAAGTAATACTATACAAGTCATGGACAAATCCACACCCATTTACAAGGACCTTCAGAGGTTCATAAACACTTCCTGGGGAAGTGTTGGAAAGGATGGAACCTTTCCTCCATTTTTCCCGGGTCCACAACCCATATCTATTGAGCGCAGACATATGAACTTGCTGAATAGGAATGAATATTTTGCGTGTGAAAAGACAGATGGTACTAGAATTGCCCTTGTGTGTTGTACAGTAGGGGGTAAAAAGGTATCAGTTACCGTCAATCGTGCGATGGAAATGGAGCGAGTTATGTTTTGTTTTCCCAGAGGTGCATTTGATGGTACAATTCTTGATGGAGAGATGGTTACTGCGCGTAATGGGAAAAGGTATCTTATGATTTATGATGCCGTGAATGTTTCTGGTCAGGATGTTAGAAATATGAATTTGATGGATAGATTGAATGTTATTGATAGATTCATCAAGGGCGTTATGAAGGTTCCATCGGATAAATTTGAAATTAAATTGAAAAAGTTTTACTATATGAAACATATGAAATTTTTGATTGAAATGTTGAAAAACAATAAGTCTCCATACGCCACGGATGGTGTGGTATTTACACCGGTTTTTGAGCCAATCAAAATTGGTACACATGATACTATGTTCAAGTGGAAGCCCCGGGATAAAAATACGATTGATTTTAAAGTAAGGAATAGGGATGGTGGCGAGGTTGGTTTGTACATACAGGATCGGGGTGAGATGATTTTCGAGAGTCTTCTGCAACCAGATAACATTACGTCCGAGTGGAGGGACAAACTCCACGATGATGCGATCGTGGAGTGCGAATATCAGTGGGAGCAGTGGCCCCGGTGGTGGAAGCCGGTGGGTATTAGGACGGACAAAACGCACCCTAATAATCGCCGCACATTACACAGAACCATGATTAATATCGAGGAAAACATTCAATTAAATGAGTTTATCAAACTCGAAAAACGGTGATAAATTTTTATACATATAAGTATCTTCCTTACGTTTATTACGTAGATAACTTTCAGCTAATATCAGAGAACATTCATTATTGCGAGTAATCCAGTGCATAACCATAGTACAAATCCATAAAACATATATTATCCTGAATAGGATATCTTTAGGAAGCCAACCCAAAAGAGTATATAGAAGTAAGAGGTACTTTAGCATCTCTCTTTATACATACATAG
>Ga0070754_10002420_pt1 | contig 13770 bp, 9 predicted proteins | sample VirMetDEL_Sep_01_FD_75181 | JGI IMG/M metagenome (GOLD analysis project Ga0070754, IMG submission 75181) | Aqueous microbial communities from the Delaware River and Bay under freshwater to marine salinity gradient to study organic matter... | ecosystem: Environmental > Aquatic > Marine > Coastal... | reverse complement strand
TGGTGACCCTGGTGGTGCTCGCCCAAGACGAAGTGATCATCGAGGTGGCCGCAGGCCAAGGCGGCGATTGCAGCAAGGTCGATGCCGTCTGGTGCGTGGCGGCGCAACCGGGGGGCCGCAACCTGTTCGTCAAAGCCAAGTCTGGCGCGGATGCACCCAACAACCTGGCTGTGGTCACGGACCGTCGCACGCATGCGCTGCGTTTCGTGGTCCTGCCCGATGGCGACCGGCAACAGCCCGTCTACCGCTTGACCGTCAAGGCGCCGGCACAACCCAAGCCCGCCTCGGGTCTGTCAGCAAAAGACCTCGCGGCACTCGCCACCCTGCCTCCGCTGCCGTCCCAGCCGACGCCGCAACAGGTGGTGGCTGAACGCCTGCAGGCCAGTCCCACGGTGATGAACACGCAGTATTCACTGGCCGAAGGCGCAGGCTCGCAAGACATCCTGCCGACCTTGGTCTACGACGACGGGCGCTTCACCTACCTGCGCTTCCCGGGCAACCGCGAAGTGCCAGCGGTCTTCCATGTGCTCGGCGATGGCAGCGAAACCCTGGTCAACGCACGCATGGAAGACGACCAGCTGGTGGTGGACCGCGTCAGCCGACAACTGATGCTGCGGGCGGGCAACTCGGTCGTGGGCATCTGGAACGAGGCCTTCGATCTGGATGGAGTGCCGTCGGAAGGAGCGACCACTGTCCCAGGTGTTCAGCGAGTTCTCAAGGCAGCCAACGCCTCTCTCGACAACCGACCCACCGGAGTCAGGCCATGAACGAGCAAACCAATGCCAACAACCCGTCGACCGCAGATCCTGCGGACGGCAACACCATCACACCTTTGCCGGGAGAGCCCGGCATTCCCCAGGTGACGGCCGCACGCAGTGCCAACTGGTCGCGCAAGGGTGCGCTGGGGCTCGGCATGATGGTGCTGACCCTGGTGCTTTTTGCGGGCTTTGCCATCAACCGCTATTTCACCAGCGGCCCAGCAACAGACCAAGACGCCAAGCTGGTGCGCGACAAACCCTCGGCCGCCAGCGCCGGGACACGCGCGCTGGACATGACGGCCCCACCCGCGCCGCGTGTGCCCGCTTTGCTGCCCACCCCTGAGGTAGCTGAGCCTATCGGGGTGCGCAGCGGCGGGGCGGTTGAGCCCAAAGGCCACTCTGCAGACGATGCCCCGGTGTTGATCGTGTCTTCGCGCCCTGGCGGACACTCCAGCTCAGCGGGCCTGCCCAACGCAACGGTTTCCGGCGACGCCTCGGCCAACCCGGATGATCCGGTGGCCAACACCGGCCGCAACCTGCAGGCCTACCAGAAGCAACTGCAGGGCCTGCTCGACAACCTGACCCAAAGCACGGCGATGGCCGGTGGTCAAGGTGGCGACCCGGTCAACCTCAGCGCCCTGGGCTCGATGGCCGGGGCCTCACCGGGCGCGGGTCTGCCTGCGACTTCTGCAGGCCTGTTCGGCGGTCAACTGCATGGCTCCGCCACCCCCAAGGTCGCGGCCAGCACGCTGGGCGACCGCAGCCTCACGCTGCCCAAGGGCACGGCCTTCACCTGCGCCCTCAAAACCAGGGTGATCAGTGCCACGTCAGGCCTGGTGGGCTGCCAGGTCCAGCGCAACGTGTACGGCGACAACGGGCGCGTGCTGCTGATCGAACGCGGCTCGCACCTGGACGGTGAATACCGCATCTCGTCGGTCCGCCCCGGCATGGTCCGCATACCGGTGTTGTGGACCCGGGTGCGAACACCCCATGGCGTGACGGTGGACATCGACTCGCCCGGTACCGGCCAGCTCGGCGAGTCCGGGATTGATGGTTTCGTGGACAACCGCTGGGGTGAACGCATCGGCGCCGCCATGCTGCTCTCGCTGATCGACGACTCGGTCAAGCTGGTCATCCAGAACCAGACACAAGACCAGCAGGCCGACACCATCGTCCTGCCATCCACCACCGACAACACCAGCAAGCTGGCCGAGAAGGTGCTGGACAGCACCATCAACATCCCGCCCCTGCTGTACCAGAACCAGGGCGGCATCGTCGGTATCTACGTCGCCCGCGACGTGGACTTTTCCTCGGTCTACGAACTCCAGCCGCGGGAAAGGTGAAGGCGATGAACACCCTGCCCGGCATTGAAGAAGACCCGCTCGACGGCTGGTGCGGCGACGCCACCTCGGTGGTGGAGTTCCTGCGCCCGCTGCGCGAACAGCTGGACGCTCCAGGCGTGCTGGAGGTCTGCTTGAACCGCCCCGGCGAGCTGCAGGTGGAATCCGTGAACGGTTGGCAAGTGGTCAACGCACCGGCCATGACGCAGGAGCGTTGCCTGTCCCTGGCCACGGCGCTGGCCACCTACTGCGACCAGCAGATCAACCAGGAACGCCCGCTGCTGTCGGCCACGCTGCCCACCGGCGAGCGCATCCAGTTCGCCATACCGCCCGCTGTGCCACGCGGCACCGTGTCCATGACCATCCGCAAGCCCTCGAACGTGGTGCTCCGGTTGAGTGACTTCGAGCAAGACGGCTTGTTCGGCCGCGTAGGTGAAAAAACCAGCGCACCGAACCCGGAACACAACGACGGCTTGCAGCCCTTTGAGCGCGAGCTGCTGGCATTGAAAGCCGCTGGCCGATACGCCGATTTCATGCGCCTGGCTGTGCGCCACCACCGCACCATCGTGGTCAGCGGCAAAACCGGCTCGGGCAAGACCACCTTCATGAAGGGGCTGGTCGAAGAAGTTCCCAAACACGAGCGCCTGATCACTATTCAGGACACGGCCGAACTGACCTTGCCCAACCACCCCAATGTGGTTCACCTGTTCTACAGCAAGGACGCCCAGGGTACGGCTCGGGTCACGGCCAAGTCTTTGCTCGAAGCCTGCCTGCGCATGAAGCCCGACCGCATCTTCCTGGCCGAGCTGCGCGGTGAAGAGTGTTTCTCCTTCATCCGGCTCGCCGCCTCGGGTCACCCCGGCAGCATCACCAGTGTGCACGCCGGCAGCTGCGATCTGGCACTGGAACAGATGTCGCTGATGATCCGGGAAAGCGGCGCGGGTGGAGGCCTGCGTATGGACGAGATCAAAGGTCTGCTGCGCATCGTGATCGATGTCATCGTGCAGTTCGACCGGGACGAACGGGGCCGCTTCATTGCCGATGTGGCCTACGAACCCCGCCGCTGGCACCGAGCCGCCAGCCACAACCCGCTGCGCGCCAGCACCCTGCAAGAGCCCGGCGCTACCGCGAGCGAGGGGCTGCCATCATGAGCCAGGCATTGGCCTTGCCCTTTACCACTTGGTCCATGGCCCGACAGGTCGCCGCTGGCGCCTTTGCAGCGTTCGTGGCCACTGCCCTGCTCTGTGCGGCGGTCTACGTCTCGGGAGTGATGTTTTTGCTTCTCAGCAAGGCCGACCCCAGGCAGGCCCGGTGGAGCAGCATCACCACTTACTGGCAGCTCTATTCCGAAGATGCTGTTTTGCGCCAGCGCCTGTTCACCTCTATGGCCCTGTCCGCTGCGGGCTTGCTGGTCATCCTGCCCGGCGCTCTCATCGCAGCGGCCCGGCCACGTCGCGCCTTGCATGGCGACGCGCGTTTCGCCTCGGCTGGCGAAGTGGCCCGGGCCGGGCTCTTGGATTCGACCAACAAGCCTGACACGCCAAGCATCCTCATTGGGCGATTCAAAGGCCGGTACCTCGCCCTGCCCGGCCAGCTGTCGGTGATGTTGTCCGCCCCCACCCGCAGTGGCAAGGGTGTGGGCGTGGTAATTCCCAACCTCCTCAACTGGCCCGACTCCGTGGTCGTGCTCGACATCAAGGGCGAAAACCACGCCATCACGGCGGGCTACCGCGCCGCCCACGGCCAGGCGGTCTACGCCTTCTCACCGTTCGAGGAACAGGCCCGCAGCCACCGCTGGAACCCGCTGACGGCGGTTCGCACCAGCCCGCTGCACCGGGTCGGCGATCTGCTGGGAATTGGCCAGGTTTTCTTCCCCAACGACGGCAGCGGCACCTCGTCTGAAGCCTTCTTCAACGACCAGGCACGCAACCTGTTTCTGGGCTTGAGCCTGTTGCTGTTGGAAACCCCCGAGTTGCCACGTACCGTGGGTGAACTGTTGCGCCAGTCTTCTGGCAAAGGCCAGCCGCTGAAAGACCACCTAGGCAGTCAGATCACCCAGCGCCGTGAGCAAGGCAAACCGCTCACCGACGAATGCGTCGATGCGCTGCAGCGCTTGCTGAGCAATTCCGAGAACACCCTGTCCAGCGTGGTCGCCACCTTCCATGCGCCGCTCACCATCTTTGCCGATGCGGTGGTCGATGCCGCCACCAGCGCCGACGACTTTCGGCTCGAAGACCTTCGGCGCCAGCGCATGTCGGTCTATGTGCGCATTCCGCCGCACCGGCTGGCCAATGCGCGCCCCTTGCTGAACCTGTTCTTCTCGCAACTGGTCAGCCTCAACACCCAGCACCTGCCCGAACAAGACCCAAGCCTGCGGTTTCAGTGCCTGCTCGTCAACGACGAGTTCACCGCCATGGGCCGCGTGGGCGTCATCACCCACTCTGCGGCCTTCCTGGCTGGCTACAACCTGCGCCTGCTCACGGTGGTGCAAGCCATGTCGCAACTGGACGCGGTCTACGGCGACAAGGAAGCCCGCACCTTCGCCACCAACCACGGCTTGCAAATTCTGTATGCCCCACGCGAACAGCGTGATGCCGACGAATACAGCGCCATGCTCGGCCACTTCACCGAGCGCGCCACCTCGCGCGGGCGTAGCCGTTCCTTCAGCGGACACGGCCACAGCACCGTCAGTCGTAACGAAAGCGAGCAACGCCGCGCCCTGCTGCTGCCGCAAGAGTTCAAGGAGTTGGGGCGCGAGCGGCTGGTGGTGATCTTCGAGAACTGCAAACCGATCCTCGGCGAAAAGATCCGCTACCACCGGGACAAGGTGTTTCAAGCCCGGCTGCGCCCTGCCCCAGCGGTGCCCCGGATGAACATGGACCTGCACCAGGCCAAGGTCCAGCAACGCTGGTGTTACGCCGATGACGATCTTCCGCCCGAAATGCACACCCTGGACCGCGAGGCGCTGGCCCACGACATTCAGCTGGCACCTGAAATTCTGAACGGTCCAGCCGACAAAGCGGCCGACGCCCTGCTCGACCCCTTTGACCAGAGCAAGGCCGTTCAAGACGGTGGTGGCTCGATCGAACCCGCCGACGAAGACACAGCCGATGAAATCACCACAGCTCCACCCCTGCCTGCTGAGGAAGGTGGACCTCAGGTGGAGATCACAGGAGAACGCACATGACCGCCCCTTTCAATCGTTTCGCATGGACCGGCCTACTGAGCTTGACGTTGGTTGCCTGCAGCTCGCCGCCCAAGCCACCCACGGTGGACGAAACCCAGAAGCGACCCGCTAACGCCCAAATGGCCGTCGAGTTGCAGGTCTGCAAGAACGATCTGCAAAACACACGCATCCTGGCCACCGAATCCAGCCGCCTGGCCGAGACCACGGCCGCCACGTTGGCCCACATGGCGGCTCGTCAACAACTGCTGGCTTCGATCCAGCAGAAAGCAGCGGCCAACAGCCTGCGCATCGTCCACTTCGCTTTCAACAGCACACAGGTGTCCATCCCAACTGCTGAGGCATCGGCACTGGTGGAAGAAGCCAAGGTCGCGCCGCTGGTATTGTTGCGGGGGCGCACCGATGGCACGGCGGACTCATCTGCCGAAAGCCGCATCGCTCAGGCCCGAGCCAACGCGGTTCGCGACTACCTGGTCGCCTCCGGTGTAGACCCCACCCGAATCCGCACCACCCATCAACCCAGCGGCGACCACCTGGCAGACAACCGCAGCCCCCAAGGCCGCAACCTCAACCGCCGGGTCGAGATCGAGGTGTACCGCACCCTGCCCATTGCCCAACAAACAGCACAGCAGCAGCCCTGACCCATCCGCCAGCATGCTCCACCAACAGGAGGTTTCCATGGACGACAGCAATGCCCCCGCCCAACGTGTGAGCCGATCCAGCCCGGATGCCCCAACATCCCAGGGCGGCACGGTGGAACCCGCCAACCGCGCCCCGGTGGCCATCCGGACGTTCCAGGCGCCTGAACCCGAGCTGGGCGAGCGCTATGAACTGCGCGACCCCTTTGCCGACCTCACCTACCGCAGCGACCGCTTTCAGGACATGGTGGCCAAAGCCGATGAGCTCGGGGCCAACCGCTTTGTGGTGTTGGATGCAAGGGACCAAAGGTCGTTCATACACAAGGTGGATGGACAGTGGCAGCGCGAAGAACCGCGCAACCCACAACGCGGCGGAAAAGCCATCCCACAGGCAACTTTCAGCCCAGAGCCCAATTCACAGCAGGCGCCCACCAACGTCATCCCCCTGCCTACGACGCAAAAGGAGCCAGTGGCGCAAGAGACCACCGATCTGCAGGCCTCAGCGCGAATGGATGCCCAGGCCGAACGCGCCGCCTTGGTGGCCAAGCTCGAAGCCTCCTTGCTGGACCGCTACCTCATCAAGCGGGCACCGGTCACCGTGGGTGACGTCAAGATTGGTCTGACCGAGTACCGGTTCAAAGGCGACACCTCGCGAGTTGCCTTCACCGAATCCACCTTCCGACTGGCCACGGAAACCAACAGCCCGTCTGTGGCCCGGTCCATGGTGGACGTCGCCGAGGCCCGTAACTGGCATTCCCTGCGGGTGTCGGGCAATGAAGACTTCAAGCGCCTGGTGTGGCTCGAATCTGCCGCACGTGGCGTGAAAACCCTGGGCTACGAACCCAACCCGGCCGATCTCGAACGCCTCAAAGTGGAACGCGAACTGCGCCAAGTCAACCGCATTGAACCTGGCCGGGAAACCAACGCCAGCCAGGGCAGCTCACCCGGCGACAAGCCTTCTGGCCGTGGAAGTGGTGGACGCAAAGCGGTGCTGGCCGCCGTCGAAGCCATTCTGGTGGCCAATCGCGTGCCCGAGAAGCAGCGCGAGGCCATCATGGCCGCCGCTACCGAAAAGCTGGCTCAGCGCATCCGTGATGGCCACACGCTCAAGGTCAAGGTCTACGACAAGAACGCACCTTCCCAGCGCCCAGCCGTGGTGCCGAAGCAAGAACAACAGCGCACCCGCGAGCGGGCAGCACCCGCGCGTTGACGGTCGAACCATGCAGATCGACGCGGCGCGGCCAACGATTTACGACATCGACGGGCGGCATTGGATGAAAAACGCACCTGGTTTTGCCGAAGCAGTCGCGGATGCCTTTGATAAACGCTTGCACCCGCGCTGCATGTGTCGGCGAGATCAAGCCGGCCAGGGCATCGAGATGTATGTGGCCCGCCTCATGGACGGCCATATCGTCAAGCGGATGCCAAACACTGGCAGCCAGCACTCACCCTGGTGCCCAACCTACGAGCCTCCCGCCGAATACTCTGGCCTAGGTCAATTGATGGGTACCGCCATAGTAGAAAGCCCAGTAACGGGTGTGACGACACTGAAACTGGATTTTCCACTAGCCAAGATGCCTGGTCGTTCACAGATGCAGCCATCAGGAGGCAACTGCGGCAGTGTCGCCAGCGCGGGGACAAGGCTTTCGCTGCGCGGCCTTTTGCACTATCTGTGGGATCAGGCCGAGATGACACGCTGGCAACCCGGCTTTGCCGGTAGACGAAGCTGGGCTACGGTGCGAAGGCACCTGCTTCAAGCGGCGGAGCACAAACTTGCACGCGGCACAGCACTGCAAGCCCAGCTCTACGTTCCCGAACCCTTTGTCAGTAGTCAACGTGATGCGATCAACGCAAGGCGTCAGGCACACTGGAAACGCGCTGCTACCACTCCCGGGAGGACCCAACACCTGATGCTTCTAGTCGGAGAGGTAAAGGAGATCGTGCCGGCACGCTACGGCTTCAAGGCGATCATCAAACACGTGCCTGACATAGCCTTCTCTTTAGACAGACAGCTCTACCGTCGGCTGGGGAACAGTTTCGAGCGTGAACTTACGCTATGGGGCGCTGCAGATGACGTTCAGATGCTGATGATCGCGACCTTCAGTGTTTCCGCCGCAGGCGTCCCGGCCATCGTGGGGCTTGCATTGATGCCAGTGACACGGCAGTGGATTCCGGTTGAAGACGCCTTCGAAAAGCAACTCATCGAACGCCTGGTGGCTGGTGGTCGATCCTTCATCAAGGGGCTTCGCTACAACTTGACTGATCGAAGCGCGATGGCAAGCGCGATCCTCACCGACTGCAAGGACCAGGAGCCGCTGCTTTTCGTCGTACCCGTGGACATAGAGGCAAACATGCTCAGGCAGCAGATAGCTTTCACCGCAGTACCGGTCTGGGTGTGGCATCCATCAACAGAGACGATGCCACCGTTGCCGACCTTCCGATGACATCAAATACTGAGCCGTTTCGGCTGTCGTGCGCTTTGCGTCCGGCGTCGAATGATCAAAGCCTTTGAATATGAGACGCATGATTTTTTCGTGCCAATACTCCGTTACTTTTCTGATCTAGAACTCGTTCACGGTGTCGCGCTTCGGCGGCGGGATGTACTCCTGAAAGACCCACCCCTCTGCTGAGATCACGCCCGTCGCGCACCCTTCATAAGCATCATCGATGTCCATGTCCTTGCAGCCGTTGTAAACGTTGTAGTCCATCTCGTAACAAGCATGGATGTGGTCGCCAGAGATCTGAACATCCACGAACCGGACATAGAAACCCTGAGCGCGTGGGTCGATGTGGGAAATATCGAGATCGAGTGCCAGTCGAAAGTCGCTCTTGTCATCGTTGGCGAGAAGCTCCAGTAGCTCGCGCATCTCCTCAGCCGTGTCGAGCGATGCGATGGTGATGGATCTAGAAGAGCTCATCCGGAAATCAAACCAGATTCCCTGAGGAACTGGGATGGAGACTGCCTACGCTGGTCTCCCCACGGCATAATCCTCATCCGTGGATAGGTTAGGTACAAAAGCCGTTTAGACCGTGTGACAGCCACAAATGCGTTGCGCCGCTCTTCAAGGAGCTCTTTTCCGGACGTGGACCGATAGTCCGGAAATGATCCTTGCGCCATACCGGCGACGAACACCACATCGAACTCCAAACCCTTCGACGAGTGCACGGTCAACAAGGCAACGCCATCACGACTGGCCTTCTGTGTCGCCCCGAGAGCTTTGCTGCTCATAAAGCCTGCGATGGTCTGGGTGGAAGCGTCCGAGCGCAGGTATTGATCCCACTCCTGCTTGAACACTTCGACATCCTCATAGATAGGCAGCTTCTTGCCCTCTTGGAGCGTGTCTGCATATCCTCTAAGAACAGCAAAAGCAGGCATCAAGTCAAGTCGAGCCGTGTTGCGCAATACGCTCGCAATGGCGGCGACAACCGCCTGAGCTCTGCCAGCCACTGAAATGGCTGTGGAGGCCATGGCAGTCAAGGTTTGGGCCGCATCGCTGGACGGCGCTGGCTCGGCAACTTTCCACTTCTTCGCCAAAGCCGCGAAGTGCAAGCGGTCTCGCGGATTCGCGACCACCCTCAACGCAAGTTGAAAGTCATCGACCAAATCGGATTCGTTTTCGTGGTTGGCCGTCAGGCGCTTGTAGAAGGGAATTGAACGCTCGCGCAGCTCCTTCTCTACTGCCAGCAATGCGAAACGCGTCCGCCCCAGAATCGCGCACTTGGACGGCTCGATATCGCCCTCGACGTCTGAGTGACCGTTGTCGAAGAGCCACTGAATCGAATCAACGATTCGCTTGGCCTCGTCCGCCTCATCGTCCCCTTCGATGACCTCGGCCAGTCCTTGAATCGGCAACTGGGCGGCGACAAGGTAGTTCGAATCCAGTGAGCGCGCCACCTCCACTACGGCTTTTGACGAACGGAAGTTCTCTGTCAGGCCAACTTGCTGAGCGTTGAAGTCCGCCTTGAACTTGTCCATGTATTCAGGACTGGACGTGTTGAAGCCATAAATGGACTGTTTGGGGTCCCCGACCATCATCACGTTCTTGAAAGATTCCCCACACAATGCGCAGATCACCGCATATTGAGCTTCATTCAAGTCTTGGGCCTCATCGATGCACACAAACTTGTAAAGTCGCTGATAGAACTCGGCGAGCTTAGGGTTGCCGCTCAGCAATCGGTAGACCAGAAGAAGCAGATCGTCGAAATCGTATGCATTACTTGCCCGCAGGCCGTTGTCATAGGCATCCAAGACCCGCCGCTCAAGTTCGTCCTCCACGACCGAGCAGGTAATGGGATGGGCCTTGATCCAAGAAATCCCCTGAAGCCACTCATCGACGCGCTTGCCGCGCGCTTTCGCATCGCCCACCTGATCAAGCTCTTCCTGCAGTGTCGGGTCTTCCTTGATCGCGTTAAGCAGAATCTCCTTGCGGTCCTTGAACTGTTCGAAGATGTTGGGCATACCCTCAACGCCGACCAGATTCCCCCGCTCAGTCAACATGTCAATGCAAAAGCTGTGCAAGGTCCCTATGAATGCCCTTTGACGGGCATCGCCTAGATCGGCCAACCGCTCCCTCATCTCATCGGCGGCCTTGTTCGTGAAGGTCAAAGCCAACACTCGAAAGTGCCCCGAGACATTGGATAAAAGCGACCGGATGCGCTCGGTAAGGACTCGTGTTTTGCCTGAACCGGGACCAGCGACGACCAAAAGCGGGCCATCGACGTGATTGACGACAGAGGCCTGTTGACTGGAAAGGCGAATGCTGCGTTGAGTGGTCATGGCGTTAGGCCTCCTGCTTTGGTCAAACCATGAACGGTGCCAATGGTCTTAAACAAGGCGGAGATGGTCGAAGGAAATCGCCGAAGTGGATCAGCATGCCCGACGATTTGGTGTGCCAGTGGCTTCGCAACCCTCGTTTTTTGCCCCTTCATGGCATCAGCGGCGGCGCGCTCTCGCCCTCCGGCACTCTTGTAGTCGCGAGTTCCCTTGTCTGTGCCGTCCTTGAACTTCCCGTAGGTCAGTCCGTGGTTCCTCTTTATGAAGCCGTCCAAGAATGCCGCTTCGCCCGATGTCACATCAAGCGCGGCTTCAATTTCGGCCATGTAGCCCTCCGCAATGAGCTGGGTTTCAAAGTTGTTGCCGCCCGGCAATACAACGATGTTCGGCGACTTGGACGTATCCGGCAAACTAGCCTTCTTCAATGCGTCTTCAAGGTTTTTCAGTGGCTGCGCCTCGCCGTCGGCGATCAAATACCAAGGAATGTCGAGGCTCTTCGCAAGCCAAATGAACGGGAAGTAGTCGGTTCCGTTCGCCCTTGCAAAGCTGAATCCCAACTCATGGATCGACGCGCCCCAGTATTCCTGCGCCCATATCGGCAACGCCTGCTCCTCGGTCTGACCTTCAAAGAGGACCAATGCGCGAGCAAAGAGGATATCCCCTCTCGAATCGATCACGGACTCCTGAACCTTGCGCCGGTCATCGGCCTTCGACAATTGAGACAGGTCGAGCTTCGTTGAGACCGTGTCGCCGCCCTTCTTGATGAAAAGCCGCAGGTCTTCAAGCTGGGCCTGCCCTGCGAAGTAAGGCGAATGCGTGCTGACGATGCGCTGACCGGCAATGGCCTTGATGTGCCCAAAAAGCGAGCGCTGTGCTTGAGGATGAAGATGCGATTCGGGCTCTTCAAGCGCGAGGATCGAATGGACCTTGTCGCCGCCACTGGTGGCCTTGGCGTGTCGCCAAGAAGCAAACGCGCGAAACACAAGGAGCGACGCCAGACTGCGAGTTCCCATTCCGTGGCGAGCGAGCGGAAACGACTGGGCTCCTGATGTCGAGAACGATATGTCCACCCCCTTCGACAAGTCGCGAAGCTTTCTGGCGACTGGGGCGATGTCGATTCCTGCGCTGTCTGCGGTGACGACCCTCTGCAAATCGGTCAGATTCGTCTTCAAGTGCTGAAGAATTTCGCTCTTATCGACGATGGTCTGATTGATGCCTGACAGCGCCGTTTCAAGCTCTGCGACATCCGTCGCCGACAGGCCAAGATCGTCGGTCAGGCGCCGCCAAAACGAACCTTGCTTCCTAAGATCATCGTCCAGATCGCGCTTGGCATCGATAAAGTGCAACGCAATGGGTTCAATCTGAGCCGCGCTAACTCTAGCGGTCTGAACCGGCGTATCGATCCAATCCTTGAACTCGCGCCATTCCTTGAGGAAGTTGCGTTCGACGACATACTCGGCCTTCGACCCGCTCCATGAAAGGCACGTCCTGATGGGCGCAAATTCGTAGAACTCGACGGGATCGAGAGCGATCCCACTCCCCCAAAGAGCCGTCCAAAAGCTTCCTGGTGGAAAATTGCCCAACACCTTCCCATCTGCACCAACAGGCCGGATGCGCAAGTCGATGACGACCTTTCGCTCTTTCGGCGCAAGCGCTTCCCCGGTCACGAGGCGCACATCGTCCTGGCCCAACGCTTTGCGGCCCGAGCCGATGGCCGCAAACATGGCGTCGAGAAAACTGGTCTTGCCCGCGTTGTTGGCGCCGATCAAGACTGTGAGGTCGTTGAGCTCGACCTCGATGTTGGCGAGCGAGCGAAAGTTGCTCACCCGGACATCGGTGATGGCAATCTCACTTTGCGTCGAATAGGCCGTCATTGGTCATCCCTGAACATCATTGTTGTTATGTTGGCTTTGAGGTGTCGTGGCTCTTTCGGCCCGCTCAGTCCTCAAAGGCTCGGTTCTTGAACTTCAACTGGTCGCAGTTCTCGCGCACTGCCCTCTGGATGCCGTCGTCGAACCCACTGGGCGACTCGGCCTCGATCTCAACGGAGATACGCACTTTGACACCCGGCTTTTGGGTGAACAGCATCAGCACTTCCTCGGCCACATCGGAAAACTGCAGCTTGGCCTTGATGGGATCGAGCTCCACCGTACCGAAGAACATCGTCTTCTTGGTGGATGCTCCACCGCCTGTGCCTATGGTCGTTCCGGTGCCAGTTGAACCGCCACTGCCCGAGCCTGTGGATCCTCCGCCCCCGCCGGTTGTTGTGGTCGAATTTCCGCCCGTGGATTCGCCCTTGGCCCCGCCTCCGGTGCCAGAGCCACCCGCTTCCTTCGCTTTGGCTGCGGCCTCGCGCTCGGCTGCCTCCTCGGCGAGCTTGGCGGCGAATGTCGATGCCGCCTTGGGCTCGATCAGCAGCAGCGCGTCGTCGAGGATGGGCGTGGTGCTTTGGGCGAAGTTGAAACCCTGAAAGCGGCCTTCCTCGCGCCCATAGGCGATTCCGAAAAATTCCCGCGAGGCCACGCCTACGGCTATGGTCGCCCGCAGGGTGTCGGCTTCGCGAAGCCTTGGCAGGTAGAGGTAGCAGCATGTCTTTTGCCACGTCTCCAAAGCGCTGACAGCCGTCGCATCATCCTTCCAGAACCAGGTTTGCAGCATCTTGGCCAAATGGATCGGCGCCCATTCGGTGATGAGGAGCTCATGCTCTTTGAGCACCTTCTCAATCTCCTCGGTGCGGTTCACCGCAGCCGGATTGATCTGGAAGTGGTCCCACTGGATTTCGCCAATGCCCTTGCCCGGCTTGGCCTCCTGCAAGGGGGCCAGCAGCCACTTGAAGGTCTCACGCACCATGCGGCCTAAGGCGTCGTTGGCTTGGTCGAGACTGGCCGACGCCTGTTTGGTCTGGTGCCCGTCGAGATTGAGCCGCCCTTCCTTCACGTCGTCCACGATGGACTTCCACGCGAGCGATGAAGTCACTTGATCTTTCAGCCTTGAAATGCTGTCGGTGTCGGGAGCCAAAAAGATCAAACGATTTTGCTTTTGGCGAGGCTGCTCGCCTCGGTTCTTCAAGATCGCG
>Ga0070754_10002419_pt1 | contig 13773 bp, 10 predicted proteins | sample VirMetDEL_Sep_01_FD_75181 | JGI IMG/M metagenome (GOLD analysis project Ga0070754, IMG submission 75181) | Aqueous microbial communities from the Delaware River and Bay under freshwater to marine salinity gradient to study organic matter... | ecosystem: Environmental > Aquatic > Marine >... | reverse complement strand
TGATTAACCAGTTTGGTCAATCTGTTCGCATGGAGCTCCTGCGCTCTAAGGTGTCTAACGCCTTTGCTGCTGGAACCGTAATTACTGTCTCATAATGGCTATTAAGTTTCCAGATAGTATAACGCAGAACAACTCGAACTACATCACGGTCTCCGCTATCGACGGTGACGTGCAGGGTCTGTACTTTGTTGCAGACATTGCTGCTCGTGATGCAATCGGAGGCCCTGACTCTGCCCTTGACAATCACCGTGCTGAAGGTACTGTGGTCTACACGGGTGGCGTGCCTTTCTACTACACGGGCAGCGGTATTGCTGACGCGCAGTGGACAGACACAAATAACTGGCTGCAGGTTGGTGGTACCGACCTAACTACGATTGACGGCATTGGCGACGTTGACACTAGCGGCGCTACTGAGGGTGACCTTCTGCAGTACGATGGTACTGAGTGGGTCCCTGTCGAGTTCACACAAAACACGTTCTCTACGATTATCGTGGGGGATTCTGCATACAACATTGACATCTTCTCTACGGACTACACTGCTGTGCAGTACACGTACGTGTTGAAGAACCTTGGCACTGGCACCCGCACGGGTACCTTTGCTGTAACACAAGACAACAGCGAGGTCGAGTTTACCGACTTCTCTACTAACTCAACCGGAACTGATACGGAGCCTGAGATTACTGCAACCCTTGTAGGGAGCACTATTGAAGTGGCTGTGACTAACGGGGATGGATACACCTTCAAGGCGACGGCCACCCGCCTTTGATTTTAATTAATTAATCTTTAAACATTATGGCAAACGAAACAATCCTGCGGAAAGGGTTTATCGCAAACGCTAACTCTAGCGTTACCGGTACCTTGACCGCTACCAGTACCTTGACGGCTTCGGGACTTACGTACCCGACGACTGACGGTACTGTGAACCAAGCGATTGTCACCAACGCAAGCGGTATTCTTTCGTTTGCTTCTGTGACTCTTGCTGGTGCAAACATCAGCACGCTGACGAACGACAGCGGCTTTATCTCTGACCTTACCTCTGAATCAATCGGTACGCTCAGTGATGTCGATACGTCTGGTCTTGTTACCAGCGACATCCTCCAGTACAATGGTACTAACTGGGTGCCGGTCGACATCGACACCATCATGGGTGCCCAGAACTTGGATGACCTTGGTGACGTTACCATTACGTCTGCTGCTAGCGGAGACTTCCTCCGTTACAGCGGCTCCGCGTGGGTCGACTCTACTATCCAAGACGGCGACATTGCTCAGTCCGCAGTGACTCAGCACGAAGCTGCTCTGTCTATTACGGAGAGCCAAATCTCTGACCTCGGTACGTACCAAGCTACGAGCGAGAAGGGTCAAGCCAACGGATACGCTAGCCTCGACGGTAGCGGTCTCGTGCCTGCTGCCCAGCTCCCTAGCTATGTGGACGACGTTGAGGAGTACGCTACGGACGGTGACTTCCCGGGAACGGGTGAGACTGGTAAGTTGTACGTTGACATCGCTGACGGAGACGTCTTCCGGTGGACTGGCTCTGCTTACCTCAACCTGACGGACTACGCTAGCCCGGTGCACACGCACGTTGTCTCCGACATCACGGACTTTGCTACCGAGGCTGCCGATGCAGCTGACACACAGATTGCCGCTGCCTCTATTGCTGACCTCAGCAACGTGGGCGCTGTTGGTACGAACGGTCAGGTGTACGTGTCTAACGGTACGTCTCTGGTGGCTACTACGCTAAACCACGACAACATCTCTGACTTCGATACCGAGGTTACGACGTTGATTGGCGCTACGGCTCCTGCTTCGCACACGCACACGGCATCTGAGATTACTGACTTCGACACGGAAGTTGACAACCAGATTGCTGCTGCTAGCATTGAGGACCTGAGCGATGTGGCTGCTATGACTGAAGCCGCTGGTGATGTGTTGAGCTGGAACGGTTCTACGTGGACCAACGCCAACGACATCGTCTACGCTCGTGCTTCTAAGGCTGTTGCTACTGACGCTGCTGACACTATCGTGACGCTCGACGCTACGTCTGTGGGTGCTGCTCAGATTACCTACACTATTAGCGACGGCACGAACATGCGTATTGGTACGCTGCTCTGCATCTCTGACGGTTCTAACATGGAAGTGTCTGACATCAGCACGAACATGATTGGCGCCGAGGCTACGATTCCCGAGTTCTCTGGTAACATCAGCGGTACGGATTTCCAAATCCAAATCAGCGATGCTTCCGGTTACACGGTGAAGACTGCCACTTTTGACATGGCCTAATCCATAAACTATGGCTAACGAACGCAACCTCCGTCAGGGATTAAAGTCCCTCGCAAACTCAGACATCAAGGGCCAGCTCTCTATTACGGGAGCCGGTGCCTCTGTACCTATGACTATCACCGGTGCTACGAACACCATCCTTGAGATGCGTGACCAAGCTAGCGGCGATGTTCTGTCTTTGTTTAAGAGTAACGGAGACGAGCTGTTCAAAGTCACAACCTCTGGTATCACGGTGGGGGGTAGCTACACGCTGCCTCTCACCGATGGTACCGCAGGTCAAGCCCTGACTACAAACGGTTCAGGCGCACTGACCTACAACACAGTCCTCTCTGCAGGGGACAACATCTCTACGCTTACCAACGACAGCGGGTACTTGACTGGTATCACCGCAGAAAGTATTGGTGACCTGAGCGACGTAACTCTTACGTCTACGGTAGCAGGCAGCCTCTTAGTACAACAAGCAGACGCTAGCTTTTTGAAGCTGGGTGCAGGTACTTGGACTAATTCTTACGTTGAGCTTGACGACCTTAAAGACGTTGCAACCGGCGCTAGCAGCGGAGACGTGCTTACCTACAGTGGTACTACGTGGGAGCCCGGAAGCTTTAACCTCCAAGACCTTGCTAACGTAGACGGAAGTCTTAACGTAGGTACGAGCCCACTTATTGGAAACGTCTTGCGTTACGATGGTACGGACTGGGGGTTTGCAGGTAGTACAGTGTCTTACACTACGTACAACAACACGCCAAGCACTATTTTGTACGGTGCGGTTGTTAAAAAGAATGGTATTAACTCTGGTACTACAGAGGATTACTTTACTGCTGGTAATGCTACTAGCAACACAGACACTATCCTTGGTCTTGCTTTGCGCGAGATGACTACAGGAGACCCTTACGGTTCTGTGTTAGAGAATGGAATCATCGGTAACGTTGACACGTCTAGCTTCTCAACTGACGACAAGCTCTACGTCTCTACTAGCGGAACACTGACGGCTACTCCACCTACCACCGGCCCTGTAATCTACATTGGTCGCGTGCTGTCGTCAAGCGTTAATGGTGCTATCCACGTACAGGTGGAGCAGAACAATGCCGGTGGTGTTGTATCTAACGCTACGTTTAGTGAGGGTGAGTCAGTCATCTGGGACGGAGACGCGTTTGTTAACGGCAACCCCTCTGTTCTTATTGACGTACACAACGACAGCGGCGCCCAGATTGATAAGGGTGAGGCCGTATATATTTCAGGAGAGCACGCCAGTGGTAAGCCTACCATTGCTAAGGCCGCTAACGGCTCGAGCTCTACTATGCCCGCAGCTGGTTTGCTGCAGGCCGACATTGCTAACGGCGCAGAAGGTAAGCTTGTAGTTTCTGGTGCTCTCGGCAACTTAGACACTAGCGCCTTTACAGCAGGCGATGCTTTGTACATTGACAGCACGGCAGGTGCTTTGACATCTACTCGCCCAACTGCTACGAGTGCGCTTGTGCAAAAGGTCGGAATCGTCACACGAGACCACGCTTCTAGCGGTGAGATTCTCGTGATGGGTGCTAACCGTGCTAACGACATTCCAAACGACCTTGACCTTGATACGCTTACTGACGTTACTATTGTCGCAGGTACTTTGGCAACTGGTCAGGTTCTTGAGTACAACGCTATAAGCTCAGTCTTTACAAACGTTACACCTACCGCTTCTACGTTGCAGCAGGTGACCGATGCTGGGACAAGCACTGACGACATTATCACTACAGGTGGATACGTTACTACAGGTAACGTTACTGCTATCGGAACAGGTAACAATACTTTCACTGGTAACATCAACGCTAGTAGCGGAGTTACCGCACTGGACAACACCTTGTCTAAAGCATTTGTTACTAGCTCTACAGACTCTACGGCTAGTGACTGGACTGCTCTTGAAATATACAGGCACAGCAATACCCCAGCAGCCGATGATATCCTTGGGTCTGTTGTGTTTAACGGAGAAGACGGAGCTAGCACCAAGATGGCTTACGGTTCGGTTAGTGCAGAGATTGTAGACCCAGCTGCTGTTTCTGCAGCAGGAGCTGTGGTGCTGAAGTACGGAGAGACCGGTACTCTTATTGAAGGGCTTAAGGTAAGTGGAGACGGAGTAGAAGTTAAGAGCGCCTACATCCTGCCTGCTAGTGCTGGTACGTCTGGACAGGTTCTTAAGTACCCGTCTTCAGGTACTACCCTTGAGTGGGGAGACGGAGGCGGTACAGCACCTGTTGCTTACTACAACGAGTCTTTCCGTACCTTTACCAACAGCACAGGAGACCTGTACTACTGGTTTCCGGGTGACGATGACTACGGACTTAACGACCAGATTGCTGAGAATCTGTCAAGCCTGCCAACGGCTACGCTAGGTGTCCTTAACTACGGACACATTGTACCTTCCGGTTCTCGTACCTTTGATGTTACTTTCATTGCCTCAATGACTGACGGCTCCGGTAACAACATTAGTGTGTACAACAGTCAGGACGTAGAGGTTTACTTTTACCGCCTTGACCAAGCTACCGGTTGGGACCAGATTGGTTCTACTCAGACCATAACTATGGACGCTACTAACACCAATGTCCCAAAAGAGTTTACTTACACCATCTCTAGCGAAACCTTTACTGCTGGTCAGAGGTTTGCAGTTGTGTGTAAGGGCACACAAAACGTAGTAACCAACACCTTCTTTATGTGGGGATACAATGTTAAAGTAACGTAAGCATGGGACGCACAGAACTACAAGACATCAGTATCCAAGTTGCCGTGCTAAGTGACCAGTTCCGCCGTGCGGAGCGTCACATGCAAGAGCTTGATACTAAGTTAGATGACGTTGTCGAACGCCTTGCACAGCAAGAGGTCCGTCTGCAAACCAACACTACCAATAGCAGTAAGTATTTGGGGTGGGCTGTAGCAGGATTGTTTATGCTTGTCGAAGCGCTGATGCAGTTTGTCGTTAAATAAATTGTGTATCCTACACTAACTAACTATATTTGAATATGCGATTTATCAATACATGGGGTAACACCCACAAACAAGCGGACAAGTTTCAATGGAAAGTCCGTCTTGGCCGTGTTACCGTATTTGATTTCTACACAGACCTTAGCGACCGTAAGTGGGCGCTTACCTTTATGAACTTTACAATTAAGCCATGAGCGACCGTAAAAAGTTTCGTGATACCAAGGTAGGCCAGTGGCTCGGTGATAAGGCGCCAGACATTCTGGAGACCGTATCTGACCTTACACCTGATGGTGGGGTGTTGGATGCTGTCGCTGGTTTAATTCGTGGTAAAGAGGATATGCCTGCTGAGCTCAAGATGGAGTTTGAACGTATGTATATTGAAGAGCGCGTTACTCTAGAAGAGGGCGTGACTCGTCGGTGGGAGGCTGATACTAAAACATCCTACTGGCTTCCTAATAATATTCGACCTATGTCAGTGGCTGTGCTGCTGGCAGCGATTGTTATCTTCGCCGCTATGGACTCTATTGAGGCTATCGGTTGGGATACCCCCGAGCATTGGCTCAGCCTTCTCACTACCATTGGCATGACTGTCTTTGGTGCGTACTTCGGAGGGCGTAGCTGGGAGAAAGTAAAGAAAGCGAACTAATGGCTAGCTTGAATCAAATCGTCTACAACCTCGCAGAGCAGGCAGGCGACCCAACTAACACGGTACTCATCGAGCGTCTTAAGTTCATGGTGGAGTACTATCGCGCATTGTTTGTGCGCAGAGACTCAGAGCGTAACTTTAACGTCCCGGACAGACTAGCACAAGACTTGTCCTACGAGATGGAATGGGTTAGCTCAATCGAGGCATGCGGCATCGCCCTTCCTTGCCAGTTCCTGCGTACGAAGGAAATGGTGCCCGCGCCAATTAACACGAAAGGAAAGAGCGGATTCCTGTACGTCGGTACACCCGATGGAACGGAGTCTTTTCAATATGTTGTAGAGGCCCAAGTGCCTTACGCTGTAACCGGTAAGTTCTCCGGTCACGTGCCCAAGTACTTCTACAAGAATAGCCGTATTTACGTGGCCAATACATCAACGCAGTGTATCGACGTTAAGCTTATTGCCGAGAGTCCTGTGACCGGAGGGAATGCCGGCGGTGGTGGTGTCACGTGTCTCAGTCCCGATGCCGAGTATCCTATTACTATGGATATGGTGCAACGCGTGACTGAGGCTATCTTTAAGAACGAGCTTGCAGCTCAACGACCTAACGACGATGAGCAAGTCGAAATCAAGTGAGGAACGTTATGGGGCGCGAGACATGTTTCGTCAGTTTAAGAAAAACAACAAAGACACTGACATAACATACCCGCTCTACCGCTCGGTGCTGGAGTCATTCAACACAGAGCTTGCAGGTAGGTTGCTCGACGGAGCAGTCTTTAACATGGGGAATCGTCTAGGCACGCTACGTGTAAAGAAGATTAAACGCAACCCCAACAGCCGCACCATCGATTGGAATGAGACCAAGAAGATGTGGGCTGAACAAGGAGAGAAAGACGGGTACGTCTACTGGGCCGACGAAACCTATTACAGGTGGGCGTGGGACAAGTGTAAGGCGCTCGTAAAGAATAAATCAGCATACCGCTTTGACCCTACAGGAGGAAAGAAGGGACTCAAGCGAATGCTAACTGACCGACTGCGCAAGGACCCCTTTGCCAGCACAAACTACTCTGAGTAATGAACTACAAGTTTATCTCTACTAAGGAAGTCATCGGTAAGGTCTTTCGTGACCTCAAGCCGACTGACACTGGCTGGACCTATGACGCGGTCGAATGGATTGGTGAAGCACTGGATTTCATCGGCTATCACGGTATCTTTGACCACAAGGTCGAGACCGTTACGATTGAGAACTTCCGAGGCGCATTCCCGTGTGACCTGTACTCCTTGACGCAAGTCGAGTACAACGGACAGGCTCTCGTATATGGCACAGACACAGCGGCTTACGACCAGAACCGCAGTACGGCTGCTACCCCGAACACTCAGGGTACGACGTACACAACTGCCGTTGCGGAAACAAACCCGACGGACAGCAAGAGTTCCCCAGCATTCACCCTGCGTACTACGTCTTCTAACGCAGCAGGCAGTGATTACTACCTTGTGAACGCAGGCTACATCGTGACTAGCTTTGAAGAGGGCACGATTAAACTGCACTACACAGCTTACCCAACTGATGGTGACGGCTTCCCTATGGTTCCGGATAACATCTATGTCAAGCAAGCACTCGAGTGGTACATCATTCGTCAGATGATGATGGGCGGTTACATCCACCCTGTATTCAACTGGCAGGTGGCAGACGACAAGTGGGGACACTACTGCGTTGCTGCACAGAATGACTTGGCATTCCCGAGCATTGACAAGATGGAGACCATGAAGAACATGTTCGTGCGCCTCGCGCCTAACATGAACGCACACGCGGACTTCTTCCAAGGTCAGGAAACACAAGGAAGACTCGGCACACGATGAAACTTCTTAACGGACTTAACACAGACGTCGCATCTGTGGACCAGCCGGCAGGTACTTACCGCCGGTCTCGGAACATGATTCTCGACGACTTGGCAGGGGCTCTCGCTACGGAGAAGGCCCCGTTGCTGTATGCTAGCCAGATTAACGACAGCGGTGACTTGTACAACCGCTTCGAGAATCAGGAGGTGTGCGGCCGCTTTGACGTGCCCGGCGATAGGACTATCTTCGGCATCAAGGCCCGTAACACTACGACTAACTCTTTCCCGCTTACCGAGTACACTGAGCAAATTATCGAGGTCCAAGAGGACGGCACGATTAACACGCTTGTACAGGACGGCTTTGGCAACTTGCAGTTTGACTCAACTAATCCGTTCCAAGGCGTAGGATACGTCAACGGAGCAGGTGAGCTCATCCTCGTGTGGAGCAACGGCATTCACAAGCCGCTGTACCTTAACGCTGACACGCACTCCAACAACCAAGACGAGCCGCTTCTCGTATTTCCAGAGGCTAACTATCCTATGGCTCGCCCTACCTACAATGGCTCTAACGACCAGACAGGTAGTATCTACGGTGGCGCCTACACGTTTGTGCTTGCCTATGAAGTGGTTGACGGGACTGATAACTTGACCCAGTACGGGCCCGGTGTTGGTAGCTTTCAGATTGGTAACGGTAACACGGACGAGAACAAGAAGTTCCGTACGTCTGCCAAGATGAAGTTCTACGGACTGGACACGCGGTACAACTACGCACGTGTTTACGCTGTCCGTAACTGGCTAGGTACGGAGACTGTGACTTACGCAGACCGTATCTCTATTACAGGCGAAGACCAAGAGTGGGCGTACACAGGACAGGAGATTGAGCCGACTAACGTTATTGCAGACGAGCTCTACATTCCTACCGTAAGCTACAAGGCTGCTGAGACTATTGCAGTCAGCGACGACCGCTTGTTTATGGCTAACCTCGAAGCTGACGTAATTACCTTTGAGGAAGGGCAGGCTATTGCTAACAACATTGATGTGTTCTGGACTGCTGACGAGGCCGGCCTTAGTGCTGCTAGCTACGACAACATCCAGCTCCTCGGTACTGCGGGTACTAACCGCAACATCACTAACTACACGAGTGCTGACTTCCGTGACTGCTACCCTAATCGTGGCGAGACAGAGAACGGACATCCTGACGATACCCCGGGTGAGGTCTACACAGACCACGGTGGTTTCCTTGGAGGCTTTATGCCTAACGAAGTGTACGCTCTGTACGTTTCTTTCTTAATGAAAGACGGACAGTGGAGCCGTGCATTCCACATTCCTGCTGGCGGTGACAGCGGAGACTTTACTAGCACTGCCCGTGATGGTGCTGCTAGTCTGTCTGCGTCTACGGCTAACATTAAGACAGCTGGTACGTTTAACCAACTGCTTGGTGGTAAGACCGGATACCACGAGAACGCAACGGACAGCTACCCTAACGTGGGTACGTTCTTTGATGTGGGTCTGAATAACGATGCCGTTCGTCACCACATCATGCCTAGCCCTAAGCAGCTGTGGCAGTCTACGCAAACCGCTCAAGGTGGTGACGACAGCTTGAACGTTACTGACTACTCTGGTGAATGGTGTGGTCAGCAGGTAAGCCTGTTTGTAGATAACGTAGTGATTGGCAACGACACTGCAGAAAAGATTCAAGGGTTCCGCCTCTTCTACGCAAAGGCAACTACTGATAAGCGTCGTGTTAAGGCATACGCTCCAGCATGGCGCTACACCTACGACTACACCAACAACCAGCAGATGCGTATCTACGACCCGCTGTTGTTGAGCGAGAAGCCTGCCGTTGACGGGTGGAGCGTGACTGAGGTGTACAAGAAGATGAGCTACCTCGAGCAGCTTAGCTACGTGATGGCTAGCTCTGACGTAGAAGAGTTCGGCTACATGCCGGCTAACACGACTAACGATACCTTCGACAACGAGTTCCGTGAGTCTGCCCTGTGCTTAAAGCTAGGCGAGGCCCTGACTATTGCTAACGATTGGCACGCAGGATACCCCGGATTCTTTGGCGGGTTTAACATTCAGTACCTGACTAACAGTAGCGAGGCTTACCACGGCTGGGACTGCCAGATTGTACACGACAGCGAAGCCTTTGACTACCCTGAGCGTACATCAGGTGCAGGTCTTATTGGTGACAACTTCGTTTCTATCTTTGGTACGTTCCTAAACAACGGTAGTGCTACTAACCAGTTTGGCTTTGACTCTCGTCCTACTAAGAACGACTCTACCTACCCCGTAGTCTACGGAGCAGGCGGACATGCTGGTGCGCAGTTTAATGCGTTGACTGGTGCTAGTGCCGGTAGCGGTAACTTGACTGGTAGCGCCTACATGGGCTTTGGCGGTAACGGCGGCTCCTTTGTGATGCTGTCTCGTGACTACGATGATTACTTCTTGAACTACGAAGGCCAGCAACTCGTTGACACTCACGACCTTGTGCGTGTTGACGGCGGTGCTACCTACAAGTCTAACCAAGTGGTGCGCGGCGGTGACACGTTCATTACCCCTGTCGTGGTTGAGTTCCTTGACCACAACCAGAGTAACGACCCGCAAGCTGAGGCTGCTAACGCTAGCACCGACTTCCGCTTTATCAAGAAGATGAGCTACTTTACTTGGACGCGCGTGCGCCCGGGTAAGAACGACCTTGATGGTACGCTCAACTGGACAGACTTGGTCGGCTACTCTGACGCTACCTCTACCCCGTTTAACGGTGAGACGTTTAACACGTACAACCTTGGCGCCCAGTGGTTTAAGCTTAACGACGGCAAGTCTGCATTCCCTAGCGTGAGTGACAGCCTCGACGTGAGCGAGTACCCTAACCGGATTATCCGCAGCGCTAAGCAAGGCTACGAGTCTACTAAGTTCCAGTGGGGAGAGTTCTTGGCAGCTGACTACTACGACAACGCGTTGGCTAAGGAAAGCATCCGCAACGTAGAAGACTACCAAGGCGAGCTTATTATCCACCACGGCAACGCTCTGTACAAGACGCGCTCTAAGTTTAACTTTGATGCCAGTGGTGCGAATGTGTTTGTGGGTACGGGAGACATCTTCCAAGCCCCACCACAGGAGCTGTTCCCTGACAACGCAGGCTACGCTGGTGTTACACACTGGGGTGATACGCTGTTGTGCCGTGCTGGTTACATTTGGATTGACCGCGCAGGCAAGCGCATCTTTAAGCTTGGCCAAGGTATGGAGGAGCTGTCCGCTAAGGGCATCCGCAACTACATCCGCGACTCGTTCTTGGAACTGCCTACGCAAGGTATGGTGGCTGCGTCTAACACGACGCCTACTATCTTTAGCACGGGGCAGGGTGGCTACGCTTTGGGTTACGACCCGTACAACGAGCGCCTCCTGTTTACCAAGCGCTACTGCGTCAACAGTGACCGCGATGATTTGGAGACTGACGGCGAGACGCTGAGCTACAGCCTGCGTCATCAGTGCTGGACATCTATGCACAGCTACCGCCCGTACCAGTACTTCCAGACGTACAACAAGCTCTGGGCCTACAACGAGGCTAACAACGGTGGTGTTAATACTGCTGACGGTAGCGGCAACCTTGCAGGCATCTTCGAGATTAGCGGTACTGCTCCCGGTACTAAGTACCTGTCAGACGGTACGGAGAACACGGCTAAGGATAGCTGCTTCGTAGACGCCGTGTTTAACATGGGCGGACCTGTTAGTAAGGTGTGGTCTAACTTTAACTGGCGCACCCGTGCCGGTGAAGGCGAGGGCACGTCTACTAAGAACGAAACGTTTGAGCAGGCTCGTGTCTACAACGACTACCAGATTAGCAACATCAACACGGACTTCCGCATGACGGACGACCGCTGGCAGTTTAACCAGTTCCGCGACTACAGCGTGGCTGGTACTCCGGGTTGGTTTGACGCTGACACTACGACCTTTAAAGGTGATGGTACTATCCTCGACAATACAAAAGCTTGGTATAACACTCCGCGCTTTGTCAGTGATTACGCAATTATCCGCCTTGAAACTTTGAATACTACCGGCAATAGACTATATTTGTTAGATGTCTCGGCCACTGCTCGCAAGGCTCACCGGTGATTTTATATAGAGTATTACTATGAAGCGTAAGCGAATCAAGAAGTATAACAACGGTGGTTTCTCTGGCCTAGTTCAGGGAGCCGCTCAGGGCGCACCCCTTGGCCTCCCCGGTATGATTATCGGTGGAGGTCTTGGTTATTTACAAGGTTCGGCTGCTGGCAATGCTCAAGAGGAGTCTCTTCGTATGGACGCAGAGGCGCGCAAGCTTAAGGAAGAGCAGCGTGCTATTGAAGAGCGTAACGCAGCTGTGGCGCAGAACAAGGCTATCCTTGACGCGTTCCCTGTGCAGGGTACTACGACTCCCCGGTTTGCAGCTGGTGGTGATACAAGCGGAGACCCGCTTAAAGCTAAGGGTACTAACAAGCAGGGTAAGAAGTACAATATTAACGACCTGCCGATTGCCGCTAAGAGGATGGCCTTTAGCAGCGCTGATATCATGGACGGTCTTGGCAACCTGAGCGAAGATGAGCTCACTGCCCTTATTGGAGAAGCTGTTCGTACAGAGCAGACTTTCAAAGGACTGGACAGTAACTGGGATAAAATCAAAGCCTTCAAAGACATGGACTTGTCTTGGGTTAAGCCTATCCGTAAAAAGACTGGCCTCTCTAAGGGTGAGATTATTGACGCGGCTGCTAAGGCTGGCGTTCTGAAGCAAAGCTTTGTTGGTCCTGTTAAGGCAGCAGCATCGTTCATGAACTTCGAGAACGGTGGTGGTACGGTTACTCCTGCAAAGGCATTGTCTTACCAGCAGCCGCAGCTTAAGCAGTACGAGCCTAGTAAGCTTGACCTTTTGCGTGAGGCGTTCTACAACCACAACATGCAGGACGACAGTACGTTTGAAAATGCTATGGAGATTATTGACCCAACGGGTATCTCCTCATACGACGACGTAATGCGTGCAGAAGCTGCAGCCCGTGCCCGTAATGGACAGTACACAGCTGATGAGGCCCTTGACTTTGCAGGTGCTATGCCTATCTTCGGGAAGCTGAAGGCAGGTATCAACCTCGGTAAGGGTACAATGGCTGGACTTAAGCACGGCTTTAAGATGTCTGGAGAGATTGCACTTGAGGGTGCTAAGCGTGGGAGTAACGTGTTGAACGTTGTTGACGGCGTTGAGGACGAGACTGGTTTCCTTAACAACTTCGCTATGGGCGGCTCTACGCTTGGCCCGCAGTACGAAGTAGAGGGAGGAGAGATGATGCAGACAGGCGGCGAGACTCCTCAGACCTACGGTCAGGGTAACATGTCTCAAGTGTCGTCAAACGAATTTGAAGTAAAAGGACCTAAGCACAGCAATGGCGGTGTGAAGGCTAGCGATAATAATGGCGCACGAGTGTACAGCGATAAGCTCAGGGTTGACCCCTCACTCATGTCGAAACTGATGAAGCTCTAATGGCTAAGAAGCACACATACGCTGACGTAATGAAGCAGCTTTCTAACAAGAAGGCTCAGTACGAAAAGGGACTCGAAGAGGCAAACCGCACTGGAAACAGCAGCGGTATTACTGATTATAAGCGTCGCCTTATGAAGCTGTCTGCCGGTATGGACGAGTTGTTTAGTGCACAGGATGCTAGCAAGGCACCTACGCAAGGAGCCTCGTTTGCTATGGGCGGTAAGACTAAGTACAACGACGGCGGTAATACTGGTAACGCACCTCTCTCAGGTACTAAGTTCCCACGAGACAACCGCATGCCCGGACTTTACGGAAGCGGTACTTCGCTGATTCCTTACGACGGACGTCCCGGTGCTATGGTACAAGACGGTATGATGGCTGTAATGTCTACGGCTGCTGGTCCTGTCGTGCTTACGCCTGAGATGTGGAAGACTTACAAGACTAATCCCAGCAGCTTTAACAGTCTTGTTGAGTCTATCAAGGAAGACCCGTCTGGTGCTGGACAGCGTTTCCTGTTTGACCCCGAGAGCTATGAGCTCGGTA
>Ga0070754_10002415_pt1 | contig 13786 bp, 19 predicted proteins | sample VirMetDEL_Sep_01_FD_75181 | JGI IMG/M metagenome (GOLD analysis project Ga0070754, IMG submission 75181) | Aqueous microbial communities from the Delaware River and Bay under freshwater to marine salinity gradient to study organic matter... | ecosystem: Environmental > Aquatic > Marine >... | reverse complement strand
CAAGGCGCCGATGTCACCCTTGATGCTTTTCAGCACATTGGGGACAACGGCGATCACCGGAGCGATCCGTCGAGCGACGTGAAACTGCTGCATCGCGTCGAGCTTGTCAGCCCGATATTTCACGTCGTTGATCTCGAATTCAGACATTATACGCCCTCACCCAAAATCTGGTCGATCTTGCCGGCCTGCCACGACCACTCGACGGTGTTGCCGTCCTTGGCATAGGCCAGGTCAGGAGCCTTTGCGAAGGCGCAGATGGCCGCCGTGATGCTGTCACCACGGGCCGTGTCACGGATCGTGATGGTGTTGCGACCGTGAAGCGCCGATGACGTGGTCTGGTAATTGTAGAGCGTCATGAGCTGCTTGTTGACCGGGCTGGTTTTCAGCAGCCGCACCGAGACCGTGCCAGACTTCCCGGCGTGAAGAGAGTGCATCGCACTACCATCGGCGCCGATCGTCATGGTGTTTTTGTCTTCGGTCATCGTGACGGTGATGCCTTCCTCGGAGTTGCCGGAGCCATTGCCGAGAGAGAAGTTTCCACCGGGGCCGGCAATCGAGGCCGTCACGTCCAAGAAGGAATACGTTGCCATGTTTTATCCTTTCAAAGCAACCGATTACCGGTTGACGTTGATAATCACGTTTACCTTGTGGACGGCGCCGGCGAGCTTTGCAGCAACCTGAATGGTCGGAGCAACACGGGTTTCACGGGCAGCCTGCGTCTGCGAAGCCACCTTGGGCGCATAGACGTAGTAGCCCTTGGTCAGCGTATCGCCCTGGCTCAACTCACCGAAGCCACCGGCATTCCAGACGCCGGGAGCGACCAGACCGTTGTTGACCGCTTCGTCCATCGTGGACTCGATCACGTTGACGATCAGGTTCACGCCAGCGTCGGTCTGCGGGATTTTCGTCGTGGACTGGTAGAGCAGATTGTAAACGTTGTTCTGGACTTCGTTCTGCAGCCAGTCCGTGCCGTGCACTTCATCGAAGAAGTACCCGTTGGCCATCACGCCTTCCTGAATGATCGCCGTTGCGTTGGCATAGGCGACGAAGACGTTGCAGTTCTTGCCCTTGAGGGCGTTCGCCTGCGTCTGCGTCAGCTTTTCGGCCGATACACCCGGCTCCTGCTTGAACTTCAGTGTGATCGTGCTGTTGTTCGCCGTGAAATCCACGGTGAAGGCGCGGCCGAGCAGCGATGCCACAGCGTAAGGCGATGAGGACGAATACTGCGTCACGGTACGCTTGTAGTTCGCCGTTTTCAGCAGCGACGGCAGATCGTTCGTAACCGTCGAGTCCAACGCCTGCGTGTTGGTGATCGTGATGCCCAGGATATGCGACACAGCAGCGCCCTCGATAAAGGCTGCGGCCTGAAGATAAGCAGCATCGTTCGGCGCCGTCTGCGTGGCCACCGTAACGCCGTACCAGTCGTTGGACATGTCGGCAAAGGTCGTCAGGGCAGACACCAGCGTTTCGGCAGCAATGCCGCCAACCGGAGCAGATGCCAAACCGGTGGTCAGCTTAAGCTGTGCGGAGATATCCGTGCCGGAGCCCGTAGCCGAAGCATAACCCACGGTCGACGTTACGCCGGTCGTGTCGGACTTGACGATGAACCGGCCGTTGATGGCATCCCACGTTACAGTCGCACCTGTGAGCGCTGTATCGATGATGGAAGCCACGCCATTGAGGTTTGTCTGCGCCGAGAAGTTCAGGGCAGAGAGCGTCTTGGTGGCACCGTCGATATCAATCTTGAAGGAACCGGCCGTGATCGACGTCCATGCAGACATAAGCTGTTCGGAAGCCGTCAGGACACCCCCGTTCAGCGTGCCCTTCGTCGCGGTCTGCGCCCAGCGCCCCACATAGAGGATTGCCGGCTGGGGGCTCTGCGAGAAGAACAGGTTAGCGGCAAGATATTCCGGGGCAGTCGTCCCGAAGTCAGAGGCCACGCCATTGAGGTCGGAGTATGTCCGCATCCTCTGGCCTGTGTCGATGACGTCGCTGGATCCGAGGATCAGGAGCGCGCCGAAATTGCGTGCAGCCGCGGCGATGGGGCTCAGATTAACCGAGACGTTCACCACGTTGTTGACATTGAGACCTGTCGCCATTGGCTATCGCTCCTGTGCGGTCCAGTTTTCGGAATTGGTTTCGGATTGAATGGAGCCACCGGCCCCAAGCAGGTTGAGAACCGGGTAAGTCCTCGTGATCTGTCGTCTCAGCGTGAACGGCACGTCGAAACGGCGCATCCACTGCGTGCTGATGAGTTCGGGTGCTGCAATCGTGTCTCTGGCCTCGTAGAAGGCCATTCCCTGCGATTGGAGCACTTCCATGTTCTGCGGTATCTGCAGACCATCCTTGAAGGCTGCGGCGTTTGCCTGCCCTGCTGGCCCATAGAAGGAAACGAGCAATTCGATCGTCTCGTGGGTGATTGACTGATCGCTGCCGTCACCGTCGCCCAGATGGCGCACGGCGTTGAAATTGTCTGATCGCTGGCGGGTGATCCCGAAGGCGCACCAGTTGACGTTTATCGCCGGCTGCTTCGGTGGGTTCTGCTGCCACCGGGGGCGGACCAGAGAACCTGCAAGGCCGGTAATCCCGACGATGGCCGCCTGTATCTGGTCTTCAAGATCGGCGTCCTGTGCCGGTCCCGTAGATGTTGGCTGGAGATACCCGCCCGTTGCTGACGTGTTCATGTTGGGGGAGCCTCGAGCAGGTTGGTCATAGTGAAGATTGCCGAGACAAAGCCTGCCCCGAAGTTCGTCCAGTCGTTCAGCGCAGTCAGGCGGTAATTCACGCCGTTCCAAGCCATCTCATCGGCCTGCGTCGTTTCGGTTGCAGCAACGAGCCTGAATGTGGTGTGGATCATTACGGAGCCTTCCACCCTCGTCAGGTCGGGAAACCGCTTCAGCATGTCTCCCTGCCCCGCTGTGACGGCGCCAACGACATCGGGGAACGTCTCGGTGGTAATGACCGGTCGGCCGTTTGATCCGATTGTCTCGGTCTTGCGGGTGATGGTGACCGTGTCGCAGAAGTCGGGATCGGATAGGAGTTCAGTGACGTCAAGCGTTGCCATGGTCACTCACCTTTCGGACGAACCGCGTAAGAAATGCTTTGCCGAAGTGAACCGGTGTCGATCAGCGGCTTTTCACCGGACCGACCTTTTGCCTTGCGCTTCGCCAAAGTGGCCGGAGCAAGAGGATCAAATGGCCCATCGGTGATTTTCTTCTGCACAGCGGCCTGACCGATAAGCCCGACCTTGTGCAGCGTCTTGTCGGCGGCTTCCGCGTCACCCGTGAGTGATTTGATCGCCCCGGCTTCCATCGTCTTGCCGATGTCCGGCTTTGCGTTCTCGATGCCTGGCACCAGAAACGCGCGCTGCGGGATATTCTTTTCCGGCACCCCGGTTTCCATCAGGTAGCCGATCTCGGCGTTCGTCAGGGGGGATTTCTCACCCTCCTCGGGCGGCCGGTCGGCTTTATCCATTGGAACCCCGACGAGGACTTCTTTCTTCGTCAGGGCCTTGATGTCTGACAGAATCTTGTCGACCATATCCTTCTGGACGGTCAGGCCAAGCGTGTTGGCCATCAAGCGGCTACCCAGCGCGCCTTGTCGCCGTTGTTGACGAAGAACGGCGTCGGAGTGGAAGCTGCGACGAATGCCCGCGTAGCGGTCGCAGACGACGGATCGGCAGGACTCTGCCCGAAAGTCACCCAGCTATCAGCCGATGCGATGACGTTGCAGATCGGGTTCGATGCGTTGTCACCGGTCGGAGCCTGAGTGATCGTGGTGCCGGTGCTTGAAAGCGTTTCTGCGGCCACCAGAGGCCCGAGGACGGGTGCGCCGTTCGCGCTGCCCTTCAACTGCTGGCGCCACTCGAAATGCACTCCTGAGAGAGCCATGTTGATCTCCGTTAAAGCTGGAGACCGCCAGCACCAAACATGTCCCGCAGATCAGCGAAACGCGTGCCGTAGGTCGTGAGGTTGAGGTATCCGGCGCCATCGACTGTGGCGACAGTGGTATCGTAGCTGACGGAAACCCCATCAACCGCTTTGGATGACTGAACGCCAGAGGTCGAACCGGGAACGCCGCCTGCTGCCGCCGCCTTGCTATCCTTCTTCCAGATCGCAAGGTTATGCGCCGTCAGCAGATAGACGCCGAGGTCGTAAAGCGTTCCCCATCGATCGAGGTTGACAAGGGATTGGGCATATCCGAGCCACAGATTGACCGTGACATCGGGATAGGCGGTGGTGTCAGCAAATTCAGGGAACGCGGTTCGGAAGCCTGAGGCGTCGGCCATGGGTTATTCAGTCCCCGCGTCACCAACTGTAATGTTGATGGTTTCACTTGAACCATCACCGCCGCCGCCGCCGCTTGTTGCAGCTTCTTCCGTCTGGGCCTGTGCAGCATCTTCGGCTGGCGCATCTGCCTTGGCCTTCTTCGAAGACTTTGGCGCAGCGCGCTTTGCTGGCGCAGCCTTGCGGCTCTTGAGCGGATTCGGCAGAAGTCCGTTGGGCACGTCGCCGCCCTTGGCAGCAGCGGTTTCAGCCTGTTCCGCGGCCTTCATTTGCGCCATGCGGATGGCTTCCTGGCTCTGGCGAACGGCTTCATTCTGCGCGGCTACCTGTGCAGCAGCGAGTTCCTGAGCTTCCGTCTGGGCCTGTGCGGCGCGCGCGCGGCGATCTTTCGAGGCCTGCACCATCCACTCATGACTGCCTTCGGGCGGCGGTGGCGGCTCAAAACCTTCGAGATGGGCCTTGGTGAACCAGTGTTCAGCAACTTCCTTGTCGACGGCGTGCTCGCCAACGTCGAAAACTTTGACCTCGCCGTTGTCCAGCGTGAGCTTGAACGGCGTGGCGACTGTAATCTTTGCCATCGTGATTTCTCCTTGTGATGGGATCAGGCGGGGAAGTGGTTATCCCCGCCCGCTCGATGGCTTGGCGTCAGATGCCGTCCATGTACGCCAGCGTTTCGCCATAACGCGCCTCGACTTGGCCGATACGGCCGAAGTAGGTCGTGATCTGGTAGAGGGAACGATACTCGATCGGCGTGCGCTGCATCGGCACCAGCGGGAAGCGGACGTACTTCGGATCCTTGGAGTACGCGACCATGCGATCAGTGCTGGATGCGCCGCGACCGGTCAGCCACTTCAGCGGCTGGATGTTCAGCGGCTGGCCGTTGACGGTGTTGGAGATGCAGTTCTGCTTCAGGTATTCCAGTATCGACACGTTGCCGGCCGTGGAGACCGTCTGCGATGCGAGGTAACCGAACTGTGCCGGAGGAACGCGCAGATCGCTGGGAGCCACCGAGTAACCCGTATTCGCCCAAGATGAGGTAAGAACCGAGTTGACGTCCTTGAGGATTTCCGCCGGGGTCTTGTTGATCCAGAGCGGGGAGCCGCCAGCACCGTTCGGGGCATTGGTCGGGGTGACCGATGCGAGGTTGCAGAGGCCGTAGCAGGACGGCAGGGTGCTGTCACCGATGTAGACCTGCTCATCGATGTCCATGTTCCACTTGAGGGTCATGGCATCGTATTTCTGCGTGTCGACCGGACGGCCAAGCTGTGCGGCGCTTTCGAGTTCCGGAATGGTCCAGGAAAGCTCCATACCCCAGAGATGCAGAGGCTGGGGGGTCTTGCCGATGTCGATCTGGATGGTGGAGATCGCATTTGCGCTCTTGCTGATCCAGTTCTTGCCGGTCGGGGTGATGCCGCCAGGCGCTGCGAACGAGCTGTTGGTGAACGAAGCGAGCTCGTCACCGATCTGGACGTCTTCACGCAGGTCGATGTCACGCGACCAGGTGTAATTGACCAGAGGCTGGTTCAGGGTCTGGTCGAGACGTTCGAGTTCGCCAACAAGGAAGGCGCCGGCGGAGTCGATGGTTGCCCGGTCGAAGGTCGTAAAATTGTCGCGGGTCTTTGCGCGCAGGATCACCGGCGAGGTAAGTGCGGTGCTGCCCACGATGTTGCGAGGATGGAACATGTGTTTCTCCGAATGAACGACGGCAGCGCCGCCTCAGATGGTGGGGAATGGACGGCGGGGTTACCGCCGCTGGGATCAGATGTTGTAGGCGATTTCCACGTTGCCTGCGGCGTCGGCTGGGCCCATGAAGGTAAGGCCAGCGGGCGCAACAGTGTTGGTGGAGTCCGCAGCGCCTTCGAAGCCGCCGATGGGCTTTCCAGCAGCAGCGGCAGCAACGCGGATGTAGACCTGGCCGCCCTTAGCGACGGTCGCGCCGCCGTTGAGCAGGATGGTCATGTAACCGCGCTTGAGGAACGATCCGATGCCGCCGGTCTGGGACGGTGTTGCAACGCCGAGAGCGTCACTCGCCGTGCTGGGCGACTGGTAAGGGAACGGCTTGACATTGATGCCTGCAAGAGCAGTTGCCGCTTCACCGCCAGAGAACGGCACGTAGGCGCCGCTGGAAAGCTTTGCTGCAAGGCCGAAGGCAGAGAACGGAGCGGAGGCAGAGTAGAGGCCCGGTTCAACCGTGGCATGCTCGGTGCGGGTGAGAACGCCAGCGATACCGGCCGGCATGCGGGTCAGGTAAGACACCATGGATTATCTCCTTGGGAGGGGTCAGCGCTTCCAGAAGGCGCGGTGGGCTTCGTTGATGCTCTTGATCGAATTCGAGTGAGCATCGGTGGCAGCGCGCCGGGTATCGAATACCTGAGCGCGGTTGTTGGCTCGCTTGGCGAGTTCGGAAGCGCCCACGAACATCTGCTTTGCAGCGTCACAGGTGAGCTTCGAGAAGTCGGGGCGATCACCGACAAAGGGAGAGACGAATTCCTTGCGGTCGTCGTCCTTGAAGGCATTGGCGAGGGCCTTGCGGCGCAGAGCGCAGAGCGAGTCTGCGGTCTTCTTCTGGTCGGCCTTGGCGTCGAATGTCGGCAGTTTGATACCGGGGGACAGGATTTCGGCGCGGGCGAGAGTTTCGGTGAACTCGGATTTCAGGCCAGCGGAGTCGGTGGTCCGCCCGTTGGGGTCTTCAGCGTCGTCCGGGTTGGGGGAATCGGGGTCAACGTCTGGATTCGGATCATCGGAATCCGTGGTGCCGTTGTCTGGTGCCGCCGCCTCGAGTTTAGCGATGCGCTCTGCCAAGGTAGCGAATGCATCTCTGAACTCATCCTTCAGGGATTGAATTACTTCCGCAACATCAGGCGTATCACCATTGTCGGTGGTATCGACTGGGTTGTCCGGTTCCGGCTGCTTCAGTTCGATGACGAGCTTCTGCGGCTCCGAACTTTCGTCCACCTTGTCGAGTTCTTCAGTCAACGCGGCTTCATCCTGGGCCTTGAAGGCTGTCCAGATGCGATCCCGCAATGTACGTTTTGCACCCATCTGGGAGCCTCCTGTACTGGTTAAAGATTGATTGTCGCCAACGAAACACCGAGGGCCGCAACGCCCCTTATCGACAAGGGCGACGTGATTGCCGATGATGTTGGTTTGCCGGCCTTTACCGGGTTCGATCTGCTCGTAATCGGCGTCGTAGCCGCACGAGACCTCAGGATTGCCGGCCGTGACCTTGGCAATCGCCGCCTCATCCTGGATCAGGAAGTCGGCCAGCAGAAAGTCAGACAGATCGCCAGTGCCGCGGCGTACCGCAACGATGGTCCCTACCGACAGGCTGCGCCAGTTGGCCGGCGTCACGTCCTCGTCGGGGTGGTCAACCGTGATCGGCTTCCCAAGAAATGATGCCACCGTGGACGGCGCGAATACCTGCGCCTCATCACGCGATATGCGAACAAGGCCGTCCCGACCGGGATCAACCGGTACTTCTCCGCCGACGTAGATCAGTTCACCGATGCGCGCGATCGGCACGTCTTCGCAGAGCAGGAAGCCTTCTGGTGTCAGGCTGCGCTTCGGTCCGATCTTGACGGGCGTGTAGAAGCGAAACTGTGCGTCTTCGCTGGTGGATGCCCTGTCACCGGTCAGCTTGCCCTCAGCAAGCGTTCTGGCCACGGCTGGGTGCATCGGCTGGGGCAGATCGTCCAGCGATGCCCAGCGATAGTCCGTGTGTTCGCAGTTGAGCGTCGGAATGAACTTAGGAGAGCCTTCACAGACGAACGTCGTGAATTCCATCCCGTTCGGCGTGTCACGCGTGTCCAGAGAGCGCAGCGTGCGGATCGGGACATTGCCCATCTCCTCGATTGCTTCGCGTCTGGCGGCTTCCTCGGCCGTTTCTCCGTCTTCCGCTTTGCCCCCGGGGAATGCCCAATGGCCGGCGAAGTTCTCTTCCTTGGGCGAGCGCTTAAGCAGCAGCACGGTATTGTCGTCAGCAACGAACATGATCCCGGCGGCGATATCCTTCACCGTTACAGGCGGCGCGCTGCCACGCGAAATCACTGCCCGCAAACTCAAGTTGCCAACGGCCATTCCATCACCCTCGATTTTGTGCAAATGTGCGGGCGATGAAGTTGCCCAGACTACCCCCCGACGCTTTAATCGAGGAATTGAACGATCAGGCCAGAGAGGCCTATGTCGATACGTTCCCGCATGTCGACCAGGCGGATACTTTAGAAGCTGATGCTGCGGCTTTCATTCAGTCGGCTGCCGATCTCATGCAGGAGATCGTTGCCGATGGTGGGCCGTTTGCCGATCGGGCAAAGGCCGTCCTCACCAGAGGAAATCAATCCTCATCAAGCACCGGCTCTGCATAACACCGACAGTTCCATATGCACCCCGGCAAAGCCCTGATGCCCGTTCGCTGGTCGGCAACCGGCGGACTGTCCCATCGGAATGTCTTGCCGTTTAGCTCGCGGTGATCGTGCCGCACATTGCTGTCTTCTGCGGTGCGCCAGATGAACGTCGTGGACCCGACATACTCGGCTCTCGCCCTCGTCAGTTCCGTTCCGGTCCGGCTTACCTCTGTTCGAGCAATCGTGTTGGCGCGGCTCTTGGCAACGTCACCGCTGCGCATGATCTCTTCAGCCACATACTGAGGCCGCCTGCCCTCGGTGAAGGCCTTGGTCGATATCTCCCTCACCCGGTCCGCTGCCTCTTCCGGCAACGACTTGATGAGCTTGACCTGTTCCTGCAGCCTTTCCCGCATCACAGCGCCGGTAGGAGCGCTTTCAATCTCCTTGGCGATGCCAGCGCCTATCCGGCGTGAAACCTCCATCCATGCCGCTCTATCGCGACTGGAGACGTCTTCCAGCATCCGTAAGGCTGTTGTCTCCGCCCATCCGCCGATGACATTGCTGTACCGGCGAAGGGCTTGCTCGATCTTGCTTGCCGATGTTGGGTCACCAACCGTGTACCCGCTGGCGATATCGCCGATGACCCGGGCTATCTTGCGAAGCTGGATGGCATATCGGGCCTCTGCCTTCTTGGCCCGTATGAATGCCGATCGGCTTTTCCTGTCTCCGGCCTTGTCGAAGGTCTTCACGCTTTCCCGCCTACGATGGCCGCCAGGGGCTTTGGTTCGGGCTTCACCTCGGCAACGTTCTCGGGCTCGTCTTCCTTATCCCCTGCAAGGTCACCAAGTTCTGTGGCAGGAGGATTTGCGTCCTCTTCTTCCGCCGCCTTGATTTCCTCGTCGGGGATCGATGAGAAGATGCCTGTGACTTCCGCCGACTGGCGAAGCGTCTTGAGCGCCGTGGGCTTGGAGATCAGCCCTTCTGCATAAGCCGACGATGTGGACCGTTCGACCGATTCCGCGACCTCTGCCTTTTCTTTCTCGCTCATCTGCCAAAGCGGGTTGAACTTGAATGAGAAGTTCTTGGCCGGTGCTTCACCGAAGAAGGAACGATGCATGACATCGAACAGGATCGTCAGGGGCAGCTTCAGGCGGCGCTCCTGCTGGGCCTTGATGCTGTCATAGTAGTTCGTCAGGTCGCTTTCACCCGTGGCGTTCATGCCCGCTGGCGACTGCCCGAAGAGACGAACCAGAGGAATGTCGATCGCTCCGGACAACTGCTGGCCGAACTGGAGCAGAACCGCGTCCAGCCCCGAGAAGGTGTAGCTATCGGCCTGAAACTCGTCATCCGCGTCAAGCAGCGTCAGACCTTCATTTGACTGGTACTTGCGGATCATATCCATCTGCTTGACCATGGCATCCATGGCTGGTCCGCCGGACGCAATGACCTTGCGCAGATCCTTGATCTTTACCGTGCGAAGGTGGGCCTTGTAGACGAGTTGCGCTGCGCCCTGCGTTGCACTGTCAAAACCGACGAGCCGGTCATAGAGACGCTCGACAACCGAGATACCCCAGCCGTTCTCGGTCAGCTTCTGCTGGAACGGCAGTTCGTATCCCTCGATGCGGATGACGCGCGAGTAATGCACCTTCTTGTTGATCAGCGCCGGAGCGTTCTGGTTGACGGTGTAGAACTCTGGCTGGCCGAGATACGGGCCATAGTCTGTCACTGGCTGGTTGAGAGACGGCTGCACCATCCAGCGGTCGAGAACCAGCAAGCCTTTGAAGGAGCCTTTGCTGATCGTGTCCCGGCGCAGCGGGGTAGAGACGTCCTGTCCCTCGATGAGCATAATTGCGACGGCGCCACCATAGAGCCGAGCCCATTTGATGGTGTCGTTCAGGTTCTGCCAAATCTGCAGGTTATGCAGACCGACGTGAAACTCCTCGATGTGATCCGGGCTGATGTCACCGTTGATGTCCACGCCTTCACGGGTCATATCCTCGGCAACGACGTCGACCGCCTTACCAACCAGCCAGGAACCGCGGTACATCCATTCGAGACGCACACGGTCGCGGCTAATCGGATTGAAGCCATAGCTCGACCCGGTCGACATGTTGTCCGTGCCGATACCGGTGCGCGCCATGAAGTTCTGAAAACTGTCATGGGTCTGCGCCGGGGCATTCGGCTTCATCGTCCGCTTCTGGATGCGGCTGCTGTTGCGTCTCGACATTATCCAGCCAGCCTCTTCCACATGTTTGCGTCGAACCCGTCACCGAGCATCAATTCAGTTAGCGCCCATACGAGCGCGTCGAGCCGGTCAGGCGATGGCATTCCAGACAGCGGTTCCCAAGTGCATAGCTGATCTTCCAGCGTCGAAAGGTCCGCGGCGTGCTTGACCTTCCCCTGCTCGTAAAGGGCTGCAATCGGCTCCGCTCTGGCAGATTTTCCGCGAGAGGCATGCACGATGGTTATGGGCGCCGACGTCCATTCGGTTTGAATGGTGTGCCGAACCATCTCGCCGCCTTGGTTCCCCTCGGCAACAATGCGATCGGCCTCGTATTTCTTGAAAAGCTCTATAGCCTTCCTTGCCCACTGCGCCGGTGAATACCGGCCGGAGGCGTCTTCCAGGACGTGACCATTGCCGTCACCGGTAATGCCTGCCGCAACGATACCCGTCTCCGCACTGTCTTCCTTATTCGTGATGGCCGGGTCAACGGCGATGACAATCCGAACAAGCTCGGTGGGCTTCTCTGCCGTCCGCGCTTTATCGACCATCTCACGGGTCCACAGAGCGCCTTCGGCTTCCTCCATCACTTCCGCATACAATTCCTGTCGACCAAGCCGTGTGCCTTCGTACTTGTCCCTCACAGCCTTGAGGAAGGTTCCAGCCAGGTTCGCGGCATTGTCGAACGTAGACCCCCGCGTCACGATCGTCTTGGGATCGTTGGCAAGTGTCTTGAATATCTTCAGAGGCTTCGGCGTGGTCGTGATCAATGCTTGCGGCTTCACTCCGAGGCGAAGGCCAAACATGAACATGTCCCATGTGTCTTGCAGGTACTTCCAAGCCGCGAGCTCATCGCACCAGCCGACCTCATGCTGAGGACCACGAAGACGTTCCGGCTCTTCAGCAGAAAAGCATGTTGCTGTTGCTCCATTCGCCCAAGTCAATCGGCGCTTTGACGGTTCGTAAGCCGGGCGGCCGAGGTCTTCACCAGCATATGTCTTGTCACCGGCCCAGCAGACTGACAGCAACCCGCTCTCGCCTTCGACCATGACGTCACGAGCATCCGATGCGGTCGGGGCTATCAGGGCAATGCGCCCCGCCCCAGCCTTAACCCGCTCCCTCACCCATTCAGCACCGGTGCGGGTCTTACCAAATCCACGTCCGGCAAGAATGAGCCAAACCAGCCAGTCACCATCCGGTGGCAGTTGGTTATCTCTGGCAAGAAAGCCCCAGTCGTTGACCAGAGCCTCACACTCCGCGTCAGTGAGGCTTGCTAGTACCGACGCCCTCTCCGATACCGGAAGCAACGCGATTGATCTGATGTTCAAGCTTTGCCCTTGCATCTGATATCGTCACGTCCTGCTTCACGTTGGCGGTGATGTCCTGCTTGTCGGTCTGGTCGAGATATTGCTTGCCCAGCCATATGGCCATGCTGGCGTTCGTCTCAGCCATTTTGAACTGCTTGCGCCGAAGGGACTGCCGTCCAGTCTGCATCCCCGCTTCCAGAGCGTCGGACACTTCCTGATGTTTTGCCTTGAAGGCGATGAATGTCTGATGGCTGACACCTAGCACTGCGGCGCATTCCCTCGTGGTGCACTGGATCTCGCCAAGACCACGGATGATCTCCAGCGTGGCATCGTCGGGGGTGAGTGCCGGAGGGCGACCGCCCTTATTTGGCTCTCCGCTCTTTTTCGTGTGGGTGGTCAAGAAACCTGCTCCATGAGCCTGTGATCAACCGTCGGCCTTATCGGCTAAAGCCTCAGCAACCTTCGCCTCAACTTGGCGATTTACATATGCGGGGATCGCCTCAAGCGCCGCCACAAAAGCGGAATCGATCCCCTCACCCGGAGACACTCTATATTCCGACCCGAGCGTCTCTAGAATGATGTTGAATTGCTCTGCCGTTACCATGAAAATCTCCTTTTTGATGTCGATTTCACAATAACAGTGATACTGTGCCCCAGCAACAAACATCACAAAGAGTGTGACTATGACGCCAAAATCCATGCGCGATTGGCTATCCGCGATGAAGATCAGTTCCGCAGAAGGCGCTCGGTTGCTGGGCGTCCATCCTAACACAATGACCAAGTACAAAACCAAAGGTGCGCCGGCCCATATCGCTCTGGCATGCGCTGCGCTTTACCACCGCCTCCAGCCTTGGGTTTAACGACACAGGCTATTCGACAGATATTCCGTGGTCCCGCACTGTGAGAACGGCGATGCACACCCGGCCAGTGACATCAGTAAAACGATGGCGATTACCCTCATCTCACACTCCCGTCTATTGGACACCGAACCGGAAATTGATATATTAACGGTCATGGCTGACACGTTAGAGAGACCTCAGGGGGGCCAAATATGAACGGGAAAATGAGCGACGAGCCAGAGAACACCCAGCTACAAGGTTCAATCGAAGCTCTCTTGCAGAGGTTCGTGGGCAAAAAGCTCACCCAAGAAGCGCGCGAAGAAATTGTTGATGAGGTCGAGTTGTTGGCTTTGTTGCACTCTCCGCCGACAAAACGCGCCGACTAAACCTCGACAACCCTCATCTCACGCACTCCCGCCGGATAATAAGCTCGCCTGCAGTCTTCCGATTTCCGCTTGGGTCCACCACCTGCCACCGGATCACAACGGGTGCGCGATCTACGATGCATGGGCGGTTTGGTCGGATCATTGCGACGGTCGTTTCAGTCGGCCGGGCCAGCCTTGGCAGATAGTCGGCCTGCTTTGCCTCTACACGCTGCCATAGCGCGAAAAGCACGACTGCGACCAGTAGACCCAGATTGATGATCAATCGCATCTGCTGGCCTCCTGTGGGGCGAATACGCTCAATGCCGGGATACGATGACGAAGCCGTTTGTCATCGCGACCTGGCGAAGCGCGATTTCGCTGCCGATCGCCAACGGCTCGCCCTCGTCGTCAAACCAGCCCGGCACCGT
>Ga0070754_10002413_pt1 | contig 13808 bp, 23 predicted proteins | sample VirMetDEL_Sep_01_FD_75181 | JGI IMG/M metagenome (GOLD analysis project Ga0070754, IMG submission 75181) | Aqueous microbial communities from the Delaware River and Bay under freshwater to marine salinity gradient to study organic matter... | ecosystem: Environmental > Aquatic > Marine >... | reverse complement strand
TCACCCTGACCCGTGACTACGAGGACTACAAAGCCTGTGTGCCCTCTGACATGACCCACGACGATTGGGTGGCAGACAATGGCGACGACTGCACCGTCGAGGTGTTCCGTGTCATCGAGATTGATATGTCCAACCGCAGTGGCTCTACCGAGTCATGTTGGTTGACGTGGGACCAACAGGACACTTGCCCTGCATGGGACTACCAACCCCTGTGTATGTCCTTGGTGGCTCGTGTAGCATCCGATGTGATGGAGTGCGACCCCTCGGCTTACGGCCTCGAACAACTGACCGACTTCATCTCCTCTGTGTACTACCGCAGTCATGCGTTCATCGACATCCAAGACTATGTGATGCACGCTTTCCGTATCCCCAAACCCAAGGGTTCAGACAGCTATGATGCACCCAAGGAGGATGCCCTCGGAGAGTGGATGGACGCTAACGTAAACTTTATCTCATGACAATAGCAACTGAACAAACCATCAAGCTTGAAGTATCTGACTGCTTCAACGAAACGCTATCCCCGCATAGCTCTTACACCCTACTCATGAAGCTATGCAAGTCACACGGCATACCCTTCCACATCACGGAAGAAATCATTGACTCCATCGAGGAGTCGGTAACTGAAATGATTATCCAAGCAATAGAAGACAATGACGAATGAAGAATGGAGCGCAAAGCTCAAGAAACACTGGGAAGAATTACCTGGCCAAATCGAAACACCAATGACGAAGACTGACGTCGAAGACTACTTCACCTACGTGGTACAGGAAGTGTGCGTACACGATCCTGAGATGCTTCTCGAAGCGGCAACGGAGACGGGTGCGACATTTGAACTCGACCCATACCAAGTCCTCTGCTTCATGGTGGAGAACAAGCCAATGACTGGCACACATAGCTATGGATTCCACACCCGCTACGGCAGGTCTATCCGTGAACACTTCCAATTTATTTACCAATCATGAACTCAATACAAGAATCAACCAACGAACTCAATGCGGCCATCAGGTATGCAGAGAACGCTATTACATCAGCGAAACAAACAATCGAATCAATGCAATTCAGACAAGACATGGCCAAGAAACAATACACAGAACAGACAGGACGTGAGCAAGCCCTCGAAGCAGAGAACGCCAAGCTACGCAAGGAGAAAGAAGCATCAAGCGGACCATGCGGATGCCAAGCATACCGAGACCTCGAACGTGAGGTTGCTGACCTCAAGGCCAAGCTCGTAGAAGACATCCCCAACATGCCAACCATCCCCAAGGACGTAGCCATCGCTATCTTCCGTGAAGGCATCAAGCAAGGGGTGGAGGACGCATGCTGTGAGCTTGATAACTCCGACTCCGTCGAGATTGAAGAGAGTGGGTACACAGGAGGTTTTGAGGTGTCGTTCAGCAAGTGCGTTGACCTCACCGACTACCTCGACACAGACTGGATGCGTAGCAAAGTGGGTAGCTACGAGGAAGAGTTCGCCATAATCGCACTCAGGGGCCTATGCGAAACCAAAGGATTCGAGTGCCGCATCCACGGAATTGATGAGAAGAAAACACCTAAAATTCAATGACTAACATAGACACGGCTGTAAGGCGGATGTTCCACATGGGCAAGCCTATAGAATCAATAGCACAAACACACAATATTTCAATTCAACGAGTAAACAAAATTATTTCAAATCAAACAGGTATGAGCAATACAAAAACACACCCCCGTCAAATCCGAGGCAAGGCCTTCAACGCAAAAGTCAAAAGCCTCCTTGGTGAGGGATTCTCTAAAAGCGAAATTGCGGGCATCATGGACTGCCACTACAGCACAGTCCTTAGGGCTGTAAATGACGAGAGCCGTAAAAAGCCCACAAAGAAGTCCGTGAAGACTATCGCAAAGACCGCTCCAGTTGCCCTCAAGAACAAGCCGTCCAACAAGCGTACCGCTTCATTCAGCATCCTTTGGGGAGCCATCTCTTTCTCACGAACAACGACCTTGAATGACTGATGAGAAAGACCAGAGCGGAGAAGCAGAGGGATATGTACAGCAACCCTCACGTAGTGAGACTCATGACCTGTTCAGAAGAACAGAAAAGAGAATGGTGCATCAGGATTTTTGAACAGCTGAAATTCGATCTTGAGATGCCCTGGGGGGCCATCAACAACATGACAGGAAGGACAAGGCAAACTTGGAACAATGTCATGGAAGCCAACACGAAGACCAGAGCCAGCTTCATCAATTCTGTCTCAAGTAACCTCACTAACAATGGCTTTCATATCGACACCGACAAATTCTTGGGCGGCCACGACGGACACATCGTCACGCCGCCACCATCAGAACCGCCTACAAGCAAGGCTGAAAAAAGAACCGCCAAGGTGAGAACATCAGAAATCATTGTGAGGTGTGCTCGGCTTGTGAGGGAAGACAAAATGACGAATGAAGAGCTTCTTGACTTGATAGACAACCTATGACTGACGAATACATGGCCGAGCTATGGCTCGAAGTAGAGGATCGAGTGGCGCGATATGAGCGCACCAAAAACCCTCAAGACAAGATGTTCCTTGACTGCATGGTCAGGGACTATGAATCCAAAATGAAACTAAAGATACAAGATGAAGCGATACAAGGTACGATTCCACCTAGCCCGTGGTGACAACTACATGAAGTGGCAAGTCACTGACTTACAGCAAGATACGAAGAGTTACTTCGACCCCGACTTGAAGTCAATCGTGATGCGTGACTGCATCCTCGGCAATCATCCGAAGACAGCGATGCGTATTCATAATGGCGAGAACAAGACCGTGTGCGCGTGGGTAGCATGTGATGACTTGGCGGTGGTGGACACCATTCCACTATCATCAACCATGACGCAGTACAAGTACAACCCCAAGAAGAATCCTTATTGGTTTACCGACAGGTATGACAACGTAGACAACAAACAAATCAAACTAATGATGACAAACAAACAACAGGTATATGGATAAACACGAGAGGTTCCTTCGCAATGTAGCCAAGGAGCCACACAACAAAAGAGCGCGACGAAGACTAATGGAACGAGAACTCAAAAAACTAAATGGAGGACAAAGCACCAAAGACACAGGAAGAGATAGTAGTTTGGATGATGCAGTATCTTGAAGGTACACAACCAGAGCTTACTGCACGTGGGTTCATCATGCAGGACATGCACGACCACGGCGGATTCGACAACTGGATTGACCTCAACCCTGCGGTCATCATTGACTCCTTTTATGAGACTACATCCGAGGTATCAAAAACCCTCATGGATGACCTACAAACAGCTATCAATCAAGAGGACGACCTCGATCAACTAGGTATCGACCAGTCCATGCGTGTAGACCTCAAAGGCCTTATCGCTGCACTACGTTCAGGCATGCTGGACATTTTCAAATCAATGCAAATTTATTTCGATGTTAAAAGACAGGCAGAAACATTCTATCAAAACAATGAACTTTGATATACCAACCATCCTTGAGAATGTCAGGGTAGCCTACGAGTATGAAATGGGCGAATACATTGAACCAAAGTCACGACTCAACCGCAAGGTAGAGCTACGCAATGCCTTGGTTAATGCGGCCAGGCCATACGGCACATGCCGTGAGCTAGCCAGTATGGTGGGCAAGAAAGACCACACTACCACCATCCACTCGCTAAGGGTTCACGACATATTCTTCAACACTTCTCCTCAGTACAGACGCAACTATGCGGTGGCCCTTGAGGTGGTGGAGAAGTTTGCCCGAAGACATAGCCTCATCCCACGTATTCATGGTCAACGAGGTAGTGCCGTAAGCATGCAATCAGACATCGAGACACTTAACTCTGTAATTGCAAGCTTGCAGTCGAGGAGAAATTCTTTGATTGAAAACTTGCATGAGCGAAGAAAATCATCTACATTTGCACACGAGTCGTCCGACTAGAGAATGCACAATGAAGACACTAAAACGACTGTTGAGGGAGCTCAAGGTTATCTGGAACGAAGACATCCTTTACTGGATCGAGGACTGGTATCTATGGAAGTTCACCTTCCCCAAACGTTACAAAGGTAAGAGGTGTCTCTGTTGCGGCAGAACATTTGCGGACTGCGAATGTCTCGACGAGAATGCAATGCACATTTAATATAAAATCAATTCAATTTAATTCATGTCTAATTACAAATTCAAGACCACGAACATCCGTGGCAAGCAGTACGTTGAAGTCAACGAACGCATCAAATTCTTCCGACAGGAGGACCAGTACAAAGGGTGGGGTATCCACACCGACATTAACATGCTCGACGGGGATCAGTGCCTGTGCAAGTGTACCGTCGTGAATGAGGACGGTGAGGTCATTGCTCAAGGTCATGCTCACGAAGTCAAGTCATCATCCAACATCAACAAGACAAGTCATGTCGAAAACTGTGAGACCTCAGCCGTGGGACGAGCTCTTGCCATGCTCGGAATCGGAATCGACACGTCTATTGCGTCGTCTAACGAAGTCGAAGAGGCCATTGCAAAGCAACAAGAGCTTGTTGACAACCCTCAAGTTCAAAAGCTATCCAAGAAGCTCGACGCCCCAGTGGAGAACATCATGGACAAAGCGGTAGGGTACATCAAGTCGCAGACTGACAAGAAGAAAGCTTTCACTGCCATCACCAAGAAGTATGGTGACCAGTTGACTGAGAAGCAAGTAGCAGGACTCCAGAAGTTTGTACGATGAAGAACGCACTCTGGTGTCCCACTATCCTTGCTCTTGAATCCTTTCTGCCCAAAGGCAAATGATGAAAACCAAGCTCAATAAGGGTGGCCTGTTTATACCTCTTACAAATAGAGGCAAGGACAAACGCCTAATACCTTGGTCTCTCATTCACAAAGAAACAGTCATGAAGTCTGTCAAGCACTGCACATCACCTAAGTACGGCATAGATGTGTACGTAGTAGACAAGACGGTCAATGGTCAAAAGCTTAGCCAGGTGTTTTCTAGCAAAAGGGAAGCCCTCAAAGCTATTGATATGCTACTAATCCGTAATGGGCGTGAGCCCGAACACATACTGAAACGATCATGACTATGCGAGAACAACTAACGGAGCGTGTGGGTAAGCCCCACCTTTCCTACTCCTCTCTCAAGTACGCTCTCGGAGACATGCGTCTCTGGGAGATGTACATGAGGGGGCAGCTGAAGAAAGAGTCAGAGGCCTTGACCTTTGGCTCCATGTATGATATGCTCCTGTTTGAACCAGACAAAGCCCATGAACACTACTACACTCTTGACGACACTGACATTGTTGCCTCTATTGGCGGCAAGTCTCCTCGCAATACAAAGAAGTATCGTGAATGGAAAGCGGAAGCGCTCCAGGGGACGCAGAATGCGGACAAGGAATTGGTTGGTGCGGCGGACTGGAAGAAAGCGCATGAGATGATACAACGCCTTAAAGACTGCGGCCTCTACGACAAGAGGTTTGCAGGGGGCAAGTATCAGGTGGAGTTCAACGTAGACGTCGATGGTGTCCCACTCAAAGGATTCCTCGACTGCCTACAGGATGACTGCATCATTGACTCCAAGTCGTCACGCTCGATCGACAAGTTCAGGTACGATGTCAACAGCTGGAGCTATGACATTCAAGCATACATATATACTAAGGTATTTGATATACCTGATTTTTACTGGGTGGTACAGGAGAAGGCTTACCCCTTCTACCCTGCAGATGTGAAGTGTACAGAGGAGACTCTGTTCCGAGGAGAGATGAAGTTCCACCAAGCCCTCGAAAACATCCAAGCATACTTAAGTGAAAACAAACAAACCGAAACACACTACGCTGAATTTGTGGTGTAAGATTTTGATTTACGGAACAGCCTTTTTAATTTTCGATAACCTTTTTTATAATTTTATTTTATCATGAGCGATAAGCAATATGACTCAGTACTCGTAGGGTACGCCGAAGAACCCCGTTACAACGACGAGGGCCAGTTGATGTCTTGGAACGTGCGTTTCAAGGATAACGAACTCACCGAGATGGTTGAGAAATACGCTACATCCCGCAATGCCGAGGGGCAGGGTGGTAACCTGTACGTAACTATGTTTATGTCTAAGAACGGGAAGCCTTGCTGCCGCGTCTTTGATCCTAACAGCGCAGCTGCCAAGGAGAAGAGAGCTGCTAAGGCGGCCACTCAGGAGACAACAAGTGACCTCCCCTTCTAAGGGAGCACCTATCTATTACATGAGCGCTCGTGTCGCCTTCAAAAAAAAGAAGGTTGTACACGAGCGTCTTGTGTGGATAGTATCCGTCTTCGAGACACCGAATGACATACGCAACTATGACGCAAAAACCATGAGTAGAATCGAACAAGAGTTCTACGGAAAGACAAAGGCGGTCAGGAGCGTGATGATACGGGAGATCGTAGACAAGAAGCTTTTATCACATTCAAACCTAACACTCGATGAACACAAGAAGCAGTATCAGGAGCAAATGCAAAGAACTTGAGGAGTTACTCCTCTCGAAGAACGAAAAGTATGGAAACTCAGCGCTTGAACCGCTGAATGTTTTGTCAGAGGCTAAGGCTGTCGCAGGCATCAAGGTGCGCATCGACGACAAGCTGAAGCGAATCAAGAACGCAGGACTTGTAGATGCAACGGAGGACACGCTACAGGATCTTGCAGGTTACCTAATCCTCCTCATGATCGCAAAAGACAATGCAAGTAACGATTTTCAAAAACGTCTACGACAAAACGAACCCACACCACATAGCTCTGGAAACCGCACTGCAACGTATCCAGACAGGGAAGTCGTCTACGCTGGTATCTAGCGTTCGCAATGGCGATAAAGAGAAAAAGAAGGAGCTCCCCGTTGTTTGTTTCAGCGGGGAGTTTTCGTCGAGAGCCGATGACGCGCTCTTCGAGCATTCGGGATTTCTTGTTCTGGACTTTGACCACGTTGACGTTGACTCGACCAAGGCGGCCCTTGGCATGGACGATTTCATTTATTCATGCTGGACTTCGCCTAGTGGAAACGGCATCAAAGCGTTGGTCCACATTACGAACCCTGAGCGCCACAGAGACCACTTTAGAGCGCTTGTCAAGTATTTCGAGAGAACCCATGGACTAGAGCTTGACGAGTCAGGCATCAACGAGTCCCGTGCATGCTTTGAGTCATACGACCCAGACATCATCATCAAAGATGACTACAACAAGTTTGGTCACTTTACTACTGAGCATGCTGAGGCGCAGACACCCACCAACGAAGCCTACGACTATACCGACTACATGAAGCTCAACCTAGCTGCCCGCATGATCAGGCAAGCTAAGGATGGGGAGAAGTGGATTACGCTCAATAGAGCATCTATCCTGTGTGGTGGTTACGTGGCCGCTGGACGTATGGAAGAGGAGGAAGTACTCCGAGTCCTTTTCCGTGAGGTGTGCAAGCGCGAGGTAGACAACGAGGACCATGCCAAGCAGACAATCATTGCTGGTGTAGAGAAGGGTAAGCAGATGCCCATCCGTGACATCATCGACGAAGAGAAGTCAGCACAGCGAGAGATGTTGCTTAGCGATGGCGACATGTCTTTTATCTCATCAGATGATGAGGACTTCCGATGGATCGACGACTTCTCACAGGGTAAGATTGAGATTGGTCTTGACACAGGCGACCCCAAGCTTGACGAGTTCTTCCGTTACAAAAAGGAGTTTGTCATTGTCAATGGGCACTCTAACGTGGGCAAGACTACCACCATGCTATACCTTATTGCTAACTCAGCTATTAGGCACGATTGGAAGTGGGTCATCTACTCCTCAGAGAACCGCACCGCATCCGTGAAGATGCAGCTCATGCAGTTCGCTATGGACAAGAAGGTTGCTGATATGACGTATGCTGAGCGTAAGCAGGCGTACAAGTGGGTGCAAGGACACTTCACTATCATCAACAACAACCAGATCTACAGCTACAGCGATATCATCCTGTTCATGGAGAAGGTAATGCGACAGCAGCCCGTAGACGCCATCTTCGTTGACCCCTACAACAGCCTCAAGCTGGACATGAAGGGCAGCGGTATTGGTGTACACGACTACCACTACGAGGCGGCCAGTGAGTTCCTCACGTTCAGCAAGGCCAATGATGTAGCCGTATGGCTCAACATGCATGCTGTTACTGAGGCTCAGCGTCGCAAGGGTCCTGATGGTTTGCCTGTGGCTCCCTACGCAGAGGATACAGAGGGTGGCGGAAAGTTCGTAAACAGAGCGGATTGCTTCATGACGATTCACCGAAAGGTTCAAGCAATGGACCATGACATACGGAAACTCAGTGAGTTACATGTCCGCAAGGTCAGGGAGGTAGAAACAGGTGGTTCTCCTACTCCATTGGAGGATCCGTACTGCCTCCAGATGAATCTTTCCCACACTGGATTCACCAACAGATTGGGCCAAAGGGCTATGTTTAAGCCTATTACGTTCAAGGAGTCAACACAAATGCCCATAAACATGAGCTTCCTGAGTTGACTTTCAAAATTTCCCTTGGTACCTTCACGATATGAAAAAACGGACAAAGACTCCGAAAAGGCGTTCAGCCAAGAAAAAAAATCTCGGAAGGTACGCTAGTGGACTAGAGAAGTATTGTGCTGACCAGCTCAAAGAATACGGGCTAGCTTTTGATTATGAAGAACACCAGTTCGAATTGATGGAAAGGTTTCGGTACCCCAACAAGTACTTCAAGATGACTTCCAAAGGTAAGGAGATGGCAGATCGAACGGGGTCTGTCATCCTCCCTATCACTTACAAGCCCGACTTCGTCGGCAGAGACCACGACTGGATCATAGAAACAAAGGGTTATTTGCCTTCTCATCATGATTTCACCATGAGATGGAAACTTTTTCTTCGCCATCTAGTTGGAAATCAAGCCAAAACGATTGTATTTTTAGCCAAGAATAGCGGTCAAGTAGACAAAGCTATCCAAGAAATCCTACAATCAATCAAAAATGGAGATATCTAAACTAAGCTGGTACTATTACCATGCTTGTGATAGGATTCATGAGGTCGTGGACGACCTATATGAGGCCTTGCATGAAGAGACGGGTGTTCCGAAGGAAGAGTTGGCACTAGTGGAGGAGGCTTTAGAGGGTGTGAAGATGGCAATTTATCAGGAGTTGGACTTGATTAAATCTGCATCAGATGAGCACCAGTCAGGCGCGAAGGAGGTACAGTAACTCCACGGGCCGTATGGCCGAGGTTAGATTCCAAAGGGCGGCTAGGGCAAAAGGCCTTCATGTCACTAAGTCTAGTCACACAGAGGATCGTCACGAACACATAGACTACTGGCTAGCAATGGCGGGTCAGAATAGTAGATGGGGTGTAGACGTAAAAGGAAACAACTTGCCAGATGAGATCTGGTGCGAGTTTAAAAATGTGGCTGGAAATCCAGGATGGATGTACGGCGGGGCTACGATCATAGCTTTTGATATGCCAGAGGAAGGCGGGTTCTCCATAGTAGACAGGGAGGAGCTCGCCCTTTTTTGTGAAAAGCATGTAAAGGATGAAGCGGTCTCCAACAAGAGGGACGCCTACCTAAAAAAGTACACCCGTAAAGACAGGCAGGATGTCATCACCATTCTTAAGTTGCACGATATCAAGACCTTAGTGTCCTATCGGGTCTGGGATTACGACCAGAATTATTGAGTATCTTTGATACCCCATGAAAACAAACCGACACAAACAAATCAAGATGAATATAGATAGACTTCTTGAGCAGAACGCTAAGTATCAAGCCGCCCATAACTGCGTGACAAACACACCAGAGAGGCAGAAAGAGATAGACGACTACTGCAACAAGAACTTTATTGATCCCATCAGGAACATTGACTGTCGGACTCATGCCTTGATCGCCAAGCAAAGCGATACATAATAAATGGTTTCTGGGTTGTTCGTATCTTTAGATGCTAATCTAATTTGAGATACATGTTCAACTTTAAGTTCATTTACTTCATCCTCATTACACTGTGGTTTGTACAGCTGGATGAGATGTTTGGTCAGGAGGAGTGCATTCAGATGCACACCAAGACACAGATCATGGGGCTCAAGAAGAGGGCCGATGTAAACCTTGAGGATGTGCAGGTTCAGACCCTTCCTATTGTGTTTCATGTTGTGCATACTGGAGCGGGTGAGCCAAACAACATCTCTGATGAACAAATCCTTTCTCAGGTAGATGTACTTAACGAGGAGTTCTCTGACAGCAAGATTCAGTTCTGCATGGCTGTTCGTGACCCTGACGGCAATCCAACGAACGGCATAACTAGATACGATGCCAGCTGGAACGAGGACTACGTGACTGGAGGCATAGGAAACACCCCTTCGAATCTTGATCCAGTAGGGTGGGAGCAGACCCAGCTTAAGTCAGCTGCTGGATGCTGGAACCCTGACGAGTACATAAACTACTACGTAGTCTCAGAGATCAACGGCAACGATGGCAACAACGGGGTGCAGGGGTTTGCATACCTAGGGCCTACGGGTGACTGCAGAGATGGCGTTGTGGTGCTGTACAATGCTACAGGCACTGTAGGGGTGCAGAAGCCTGGAAGGACGTTGGGGTTTACAGGGGTTCACGAAGTGGGGCACCACCTTTCTTTGTGGCATACGTTCTCCAACACATCCTCGTGTACTTCAGAAAGTAACTGTGAGACCCAAGGGGATCAGGTGTGTGACACCCCTACTACTACCTCTAACTCCATAGCTCAGTGTGACGGTGGCGTGTGTCCAGACGCCCTTGTAAACAACTTCATGGACTACTCTTCTGAGACGTGCAAGGATGCCTTTACTGTGGGTCAGGCTGAGCGCATGCACGAGATGTTGCAGGGTAGTAGACAGGGTCTTGTAGACAACCTAGCCTGTGTGCCTGTCGTGGACTACGACGTAACCGCTGGAGCCGCCTACTACCAACAAGAGTGGTGCGCACCATACCAAGATATCTGGGTTGATGTAATCAATCAGGGGACACAGACCATCCCATTTATAGATGTAGAAATGTTCTGCAACGGGCCTCAGGAGGTGATCACTCTGTATGACCTACCGCCTGGATCTACTCAGGTGTTTTTTGAGGCAGTATACGTAGAGGGTGCTGACGAGTTTACCATCCAGACAATCTCTAGCCTTGACCAGTTCCCAGACAATGATGCTTCGTGGTGGCCTCTAGACGTTACAGAGGGAGACTTGATGGAGGTGTGGGTGACGCCTGATGTTTTTGGAAACGAGACTTCTTGGGAGCTGCGAGATGGAGATGGAGAGATTGTACTGTCTGACGGTGGATACGGCACCAACAGCAACGAGACTTTCTACTATACAGCTTGTATATTCAATGACTGCTATGTGTTTGAGATAGAGGATACTGCAGGAGACGGTTTCTGCACTGTAGACTGGGACAATGACGGCGTGTGCGATATAGGTGGCGATGGAGTCCTTGCTACGGTTGGGCTTGATACATTAGTTGACACGGGCTTTGGATTGCAGTTTGATGTAATTCAGTTCGAGTTCTGTAACTCACTGTCTCAGTGCAACATGGACTACAACGGTGACGGATACATTGGTAATACAGATGTGCTAGAGTTGCTCGTAGACATAGGCTGCATTGGCGCCTGCTACACCGATCCCAACGATGACAATGTTGTAAACATCCAAGACCTGCTGCTCATGTTGGCAAGTACTGGTCCATGCCCAAAGGAATGAAAAAACTTATCTTCTTCCTCATACCTCTGCTCAGCTACGGGCAGTGTGATATAGAGATACTAGGATTCGATCCTATCTCCACATACATCATGATGGTCGTCAACGGAGGTGCCTGCTGCACTGAGTCTGACAGCATCGGAGAGTTTATTTTAGCCCTTGGATTCAACCCTCCCCAGGACGAGAGTCCATGGCCTTGCTTTCAGGGTGACTGGATGTTTTTGCTCTACCCTCTAGACTTCCCTGGCTTTGAGGTAGGACAGGGTCCCGACAACATCTATCAGACTGGAGATACGATAGCGTTCAACATAGTTGAGGACACCCCGCTGGCTGGAAGTGGTACCCTACAGTGCTGGGAGCAAGCGCTTGAGGAAGGTATCTTCATGCAGGACTGCATGGTCATTACGATCTGGCAAATCAACGACAGCGAGACGCTAGACGGTAGCTCCGCAGGTATTGCAGGTTGCGACTATCCAGACGAAAACATAACAAACAGCTGGCTAGAGTTCTCTATGGAGGCCAACTGTGGACCGCCTCCTCCTCCCGTACCTAACGAGCCACAACCATGGGAGCCCGTAGAAACAACGGATACAACAGACACGTCTGGACCTCCACCACCTGAGCCGCCCAACGTAGACGACTGCAAGGACCCGTGCATATACGTATCCAACGTATTCACGCCTAATGGCGACTACGTGAACGACACATGGAGGCCTGTTACAAAGCCTGACTGCTGGTGGAGATGGGAGTGTAAGGTCTACAACAGATGGGGTGTTGTAGTGTGGGAGAGCTATGATCCCCGTGACAAGTGGATGGGTGAGGGAGGCCTTTCCTATGTGCCTGACGGTGTTTACCTCTGGACGATCAGGGGGACTACCTATAGATCAACCAAGGTTGTCAGTATGCAGGGTCATATAACGGTCTTCCGTTAAAAGTCGCTCATCAGGACCTCGTCGATCGCTTCCTGAACGTCACCTTTGGTCGCCTCCATCGTCATCATGATGTTGGCTTGAAACCTCTTCACCTCCTCTCCTTCGTTGAACACAACAATGGTTGGGACAACTACAATCTTGTGTTCTTTTTGGAGGTCTGGTGCAGCCACAATGTCCACACGACTTGTCGCACAATCGTCTAGATCTTCTATCCACCCTACACTGTTTGTGACATTAAAGCTTGCGTTGAACTCAACTACGCAAATGCCTGATTTACAGACCTTTTCTTCTACGGGAATTGATACATACACTGCAGTTGAAAAGAGCAGAGCAAATAAAGCAATGGCGATTGTTTTCATGGATCATTTTAATTGGTCGATTTTCTCCTCGATCCTCTTCATATCCTCTTTGATTTCTGTTACGTCTTCTTGGGTAGTCATGATTGTCTGACGGACTAGCTGGTCCTTCATGTCAAACTCCATGCGCGTAATCTCTGGAGCCAAGGGCTCAGGCAGTTCTTTCGCCTCTGCAATGTCAGCCTGCAAAGCAAACCACATGCTTATCAATACACCCAGCCCTGTGGCTGCCATTCCTATAGTCTTTAGGTCTAGTGTGACCTTAGTGTCCTCCCCAATTTGCTGAGCCATGTCAGATTATTACGTAGTTAATTCCAATAGAGAAGTCGTGCCATGATCGGTCCCAGTACTTGTGGTACTTACCCTCAGCAAACACGCCAAAACTCCTATTGAATCTTTTACCAAAGATAAGGCCTCCAGAATAATCCATCCATTGGTCGCTCTTTACGAAGCGGTGGTAAGAGTATTCCCCGTCTGTGTCTACGTGGTAGGGGATTAGGTTGCCCCAGCTGTGTACCCAGAAGTCCTTTGTGAAGTGGTAGTAATCAAACCCCACAACAAATGAATGGACCCATTGGTTGGGCAGCTCACCTCTTTTCTTTGTCACGTAATTGTCAAGTACCTGAGGCACAACTACTTCCTCCCACACCTCGTAGCTACTAGCCACAAGCTCACCCTGAGGGTTGAAGAACTCACCCGTGTTGACGTCTATATTGTAGCCCTCCTGTAGCGCCAAAGAGGTGAAGTGGAGCTGGTTGTTGTCCAGAACCCATTCGTTCAAAGGATCGTACCCGTATGGCTCTGAGAGGCGCTGCATGATGCCCGCATTCAAGGACAGCTTGCCTAG
>Ga0070754_10002412_pt1 | contig 13812 bp, 9 predicted proteins | sample VirMetDEL_Sep_01_FD_75181 | JGI IMG/M metagenome (GOLD analysis project Ga0070754, IMG submission 75181) | Aqueous microbial communities from the Delaware River and Bay under freshwater to marine salinity gradient to study organic matter... | ecosystem: Environmental > Aquatic > Marine > Coastal... | reverse complement strand
CCTTAATAAACCAAACTTTTCATATACTTCCTTTGGATTTATACTTGGTTGGTTTCCACCATTACCACTTACAGATATAGTATATTTTGCTGTTGATAAATTAATACTCATAGCATAAGTCCATCCTTGACTGCTATTATCATTTAATAATCCTTGTATTAAATTAGTAAAATCGCTGGCACTATAAGTTCCTGGTGTTATTGATATAGTTGTTGTTGTGCTATTCTCTATTAAATCAATTGTATTTCTTCCGTCTTCTATTGCGTAATATGATTTAGGCACAGAAGCACTTAATACCACAACACTATCGTAATCTACAATCTTACCATTTGTAATATCAACTTTTATTTCAAAGTCTTGATGGTTTCCATTAATTCTATTATTACTATTTAAATGAAAAACGAAGGTTCGTTCGTATTTAAAAGTTTCAACATCCGTCATCTTTAATTCTATATAAAATATAAATATTAAAATCCCCATCGTGGGATTTTAATATTTATTTTTATATAGAATTATGATAGTTCTATTAATTTATGTAATATTATTTTTTTAATCAAATCGCCTTCTAATCGTAAAACTTGTCTTAATGACATAATTGTATCATCTAAAATGATATTTACAATTTTATCTTGTGTTTCAGTTAGTTTATACTGTTTTACTAATTTTGCTGACGGCATTTCTTACATCTCATATATAATAATACAATAAAGTCTTTTGTGTTTGTTATAAAGTTATAAATAATATTTATTTTATTTCTAAATCTTTCCTCCATCTTTAATTCTATATAAAATATAAATATTAAAATCCCCATCGTGGGATTTTAATATTTATTTTTATATAGAATTATAAAATGTAATCGAACTTCTCTTGTAAGTCTTCTGCTCTATCTTCATTTTTCTTAACACTAAAACCAGTAGCACTCTTAAATGATTTATTTCTAAATAAATCCATTAAAAAGAGACAACATAAATAACCACAGCTTACACTTGATTTATCTTGATTTACTTTTCTATTGATTTTAAGTTTCATATGTTTATCACAGTCTAATAATTTAACTATCTGTTTTATATCACCTTGTATTTCCTTTGGTATATCTCTACCAAAACTATCATAATAACAAATATTATTTTTTCGTCCTGGTCTGGCATCATAATATACTGCTACCCAATGACTACCTCTTTCACCAGCTTTATCTAAATTATAAATCAATCCACCATTAGATTTTGGTTTAACCATATGTAATAATTTATAACCTGTATCTACTGGACTAACACCTAAAAAGTTTTTGTATTTTTTCATAATGTTTTCTATTTCTACATTACTTAATGCTTCTTCTGGCTGGTCTATTAAACCACCCTTTTGTTCTTTTTCATCTTTATCATTTGAAAAATCAAGTCTTCTACTACTATTTATATTTGTAGGTATTTCAATATTTATTGTTCTATTTCTTGGCCAGTTCTCAGTCATTTCTGATAATAACAGTTCTGTTTCTGATGGTTCAATACCGTGGTCTTGGTATCTACCTTTTAAAAACTTTTTTAACGCTTTTATTGCGTTTCCGTGTCGGAGAGGTTGGAGGTTTTGTATTTGTCGTGTTGCCATATTTATTTGTCTTTGATAAAAATCTATCGGCCTAAATCCACCTTCTTGGTTTTCATCATCAGCTAAATCATCAATTTCCTTTTTAATTTCCTTTTTCTCTAAATCATCAATTTCCTTTAACTCATCATATAATGATTTAAAAGTATCATTTGTTATATAATTTTTTATTATTGATTTGACATTTTTACTACCCTTTGAAGGTATATTTAAAAGCTCATCCATCTCTTTCTTATCATTATCCGAGGTTTCGAAAAGGGATTTTATTCTGGTATTTCTTTTAATTTCATTTGTTAATTTATTAATTCTTTCTTTATATTGTTTAATTCTGTATGGTTTTTCATCTATATATTGTCCTAATATTGACACATATCTTTTCCCTGACTTAATTTTTTCATCCAGACTATTAATTGTTTCTTTATGTTCCCTATTTGTGGTATTTAAATTATTAATAAAATTACTTGTTCTTATTTCTTTTATCCCTTTATCGAAGTTTTCAAGATATGGATAATCATTTTGTTGCCATATAACACTATCTGATAAATTGGGATAACCGTTTCGATTATTCCATAATTTTCTTAACTTTTCTTTATCACCGGCGATACCTCCGCCGACCAAGGAATCTGGACCAGCACCACCAGTTAGAAATAAACTTAATCGTGAAGCTAAATCTGTTATTTTTTTAGATATTCCTTTTGTTTTTTTAAACTTTTTCATAACATCTCTAACATCTTGAACTACAAAACTTTTATCTTCACCAGTATAATTAAAAGCATCTTTATTTTGTGATAAAAATGTATTAACAAAACGCTGGCAGTTGTTATTGACACTATCATATCCATATAGTCGTGAAGCACTTGGATATCCTTTTGTCATTTTATCATATGCTTCTCCTAATGTAATATCTTTTTTTACTTCTACTTTTTTAACACCTGTTTCCGGTTTTGGATTTTTATATATACAACCTCTATCAATATAAACAGTTTCGTTTTTTTCAATTCTTAAACAAACACCATTTTCTAAAACTATATTAAGTGTTAAATGAAATAAATCATCATATCCAGCTTTTACCATTTCTTTTTTAAGTTTTCCTTTATTTAATAAATCAAGAGCTTTTTCTACACCTTTGATAATTGGTGCTCTAACAATATATACTTCCTTGATTTTTTGGTCTTTAAACTTGTTTAATCTTTTTTCAAACTTGCTACCTAATTTATCACGACCAGTAATAATTTGTCTTGTAAAATCAAATATTTTTTTTAAAATACCTTCACCTGTTTGTCTGCTTTCTCTAACTTCTGCTGCGGGGACAATATTTGAAAAACCAAATACTTTACTATCTTCACTAGCTCTATCTTCCATTCTATCTACATACTGTGCTATTTCTGCTTCTGTTGGTGCTGGTTTAAATACTTCTGGATACGTTTCTCTATATGTTGGTAGTTTTTGTTCTTTTGGTAAATCCTTATTTAAATCTTTTATTGCTTTATCTAAATCTTGACCTACTTCTTTAATTAGTTTTGCTTGTGCTCTTTCTGCTTCTTGTGTTTCTTTTAATGATTTTTTTAGTTTATCAACAATATCTTTATCTTTTTCTGTTTTAATTTGTTTTTTAGTATCTTCTGCTACATTTCTTAACTTTTGTAATTGAATAAAACTTTTCTCAACTTTTTCACGAGTTATTTTTGGTATTTTTGTTTCTACTTGTTTGACTGTTGGTTGTTTTTTTTTAACTTTTGGTAATTTCTTTTTAGTAGGGTCTAATAAAAATAAGATTAACTTTTCAGCATTCTTTTCTGTTATTTTACTAATAGGTAATAAATGACATATTAATCTTTTTTTATTTACCCTCTTTAAAAAGGTATTTAAATAAAGTCTTTTACCCTTTACTTTAATATACTTTCTTCCAGTTTTGGTTTCTTGTATTTTAACCATTCTCTCTTTTACCGTTCGTTTCACTCACTCCAGTATTTAACTTCGTTTTATCACTTTTTACAAAAAGTGAGAGAACAAAATAATATTTTAATTCTACATAATATTATAATTATTTTTATTTTTTAAAAAGTCAGAATTGACTTTTTAAAAAATAAAAATAATTATAATATGGCTTTTCTATAATTTAATGGATGAGTAGCTACAAATGATAATCTATCATTACTACGTATTCCTGGGACAACACCTGATGTTGATGGTAATGATAACATACCACCACGTATTTTTTGTAATTCTTTACGTGTTTCTTGTTGTCCTTTTCTTGAAGCTTTTTGTGCTCCTTTTGCGAGTTTTTCAACTCCTTTTGAAGCAACTGCTACTTCTGCGAGAACTGGTGAGAGCTCTTCTAACCCAGGTATAACCATAGCTATTTCAGCACCAACAGTTGCTACTTTACCTACTGTTTTAGCTACACCTTTAACCCCTTTTGCTACACCTTTAACACCTTTTGATACAGCTTTACCAACTTTTAGAGCCTTTTTTTTTAAATCAGCCCAAAAACCTTCACCACACATACATTCACCACCAGAGCCGAATTGTTTTTTAGCAAGACCCATCAACCATTTAATAGTTTTAGATTTTTTGATTTTTTTTATTTTATCACTGTCTAATGTATCAATAACTTTTTTAATCATTGAAATAGCTTTATTTGCTTTTTCTACGTGTTTTTTTTCATCTGCTGACATTTGTGAATGAATTGTGTTCCAGATTTTTAATGCTTTCTTAATATCCATAGCACCACCTTCCATAGGCGTTGCGTCGCCTACCTCGCTTTTGTTCCCTTTTCCCAAAAGGGATACACGACGGTCTGGTAAAGATGGTAATTGTTCCCCTAATCGTGGTGTATTAGAAACTCTTGTTTCTTGATATAATACATCAATTGGTTTTAATCTTGCATCTCTTAACCCACTGATACCATATTTACCACCACGTTCTCCTACATTAATTCTAATAGGTCTAAATGGGGTTGGTCTATAATTGATTTTTTCGTAATTATCTGTATTTAAAATAGTTGATAGTCCAGACATTTTTTTTTTGTTTGTATATATAATGTTAAGATTTTTTATTTTATAAATGTAGTGGCATAATTTGTATTTTATAACTATCCAAATATAAATTAGTTGTATCTGTTATATTACTTACCTTGACTTGTATTTCATCATTCTTTGATAATAATTCAACAGCACTACAAGAATAAGTTAATGTTGAACCAGTATCAGTTTTTACTTGTCTATGTGTTGTTGAATTATTTATTTGTGATGTGTTTTTATATAATTTAGTTGCTATTAATCTTGGATTTAAATTATCAACTGGACGAAGACCTAATATATATGTAATATTAAAATATGCATCATAATCTCCTACATATTTATATATATTGTTTGTTAATTCAGTAAATCCACTAACAGTTCCTAAAAATGATGATGTCATATCAGGTAAAGTAGTATAAGTGTTTGATGATGATATAGTAATTGTTTGAGGTGTTTGACTTGCTAAAAATCTATTTCTATCAACATAAAATAAAATACCTAATTTTAATCTATTAGTCTGGACTTCTGCTACATCTAAACTACCTCCCTTATATGTTTGTGCGAGATTAACTTGCATTGTGCTATCTGTGCTATCACCATCGAATATTTGTGGATAATATGTTCCAGAACCAATTTCTGTTCCCGATGTATATATAACTGTTATTCCGTTTTTAATTATTCTATATGTTGTTATAAATGGTGATGATGTTTGTTGGAATATTTCATATTCAATTATATCACCTTCTGTAAAAGACCCTACTGTTGATACCAAAGACCCATCTTCATAAACTTTACCATCATCACTTCGTATAGCCCAACTACCGCTATTTGTTTCTTCTGCGTCTGTTGGATTATTAGTAAATGTGCTTTCTAAACAAAATCCAACGCATACATTACTTCCAGTCATTTTAACTATATTAAAACCAAATCTCCTTCTGTAATCTTTACCATCGAAGTTTAAATCATTATCTAATGGGGATTTAAATCCATTAATACATAATGCTCTTGCTCGTCCTGTTCCAGTTCTATAAACACCATTACCATCACCTCTAATTTGTATAGATGTTGCGGTTTTTAATGGATCGATTTTTGAACAAAGTTGATTTTGGTGGAGCATATAAAATGAGTTTTTATTTTGTGCTACTGGTGGTAATCCGTTTCTACCTACTAATATTTCATCTTCTCCTAATACTACATCTTGGACTTCTTTATTACTATCAATATATAAAACTCCATTCGTATTCTTACTTTTTACAAATAAATTATTCGTATATGTATTATTAAATGCTTGTTGATTTCGTCCTAAACTAATTCCTAAATCATCTTGCGGTCTAATTAAACTATCTGTAAATCTTATTTTACTATTTCCAGCAATAGAAATATACATAAGGTCTCCATCGAAATATAAACCACTATTATTAGCATTTCTTAATGCTGGGTTTCCCTCGTTCCCATCACCTACTATAAATCTGTTGGTAGCACTAACAGTAGTAAATGTTGGATTATTAGTTGTTCCCAAGTTTTGGTTAATTGATGTTAAATATCCTGCTATTGTTGAATTAATAGTATTACCTCCAATATCAAGAGTATTACAATATATACCTTTAAAAGCATTTGTTAAACTACCTAAATCGAATGTATTATCATTTGTAGGTTGTAATTTATTATTTGTAGTTTGTAATATTTGACTACCTCCAATACCATAATTTATATTTGTTGATGTTAATGATATATAACTATTAGGTGATGCTATACTCTCAATAACAAAAGTTTTTATATCTGCTTGAACTGTAGCAAATGAGACATTATCAGTTGTTCCCAAGTTTTGATTAATTGATGTTAAATATCCTGCTATTGTTGAATTAATAGTATTACCATCAATATCAAGAGTATTAGAATATAAATTATTAATATAACCATACCCAAACCTATAATTGCCGTTTCCTAAACCATAAACTCCGTTTGTGATTGGTCTTAAAAAATTAGGATGAATAAACAATGCTATTGAATTATTTACCTTAAACCCTATATAACTAATATTATAAGCAAACATACCAGTTCTTTTATCAGTCCTAAACCAATACCCAATATTGTTGGTTGTGCTGTGATATGTATAATAGTCAACAGCGTGTATTTGTCCAAATCTTCTAGTACTACTTCCTAAATTATAACCGTTTTGTAGATACGGTTGTAATGCGTTGTTTGTAAAATTACATTCTATAATATCATTAACAGATATATCAATACGACTTTCGTGAGGTGACGAAAACCCTACTCTTTTTAAATAAGAACCAGAAGTAGGTCTAAAAAAATAACCAGCATTTCTATTAGGGTCAAATCTACTATAATATAAATAGTTATGTGTTTCAAAAAACGCTTTTTCAATAGTTCCTAATCTATAATCGTTATTAGTATTCGGTTTAAAAACATATGGTTCATATACAAACCTTATACTACCATCTATTTTAATACCCATTTTATCACTATTTTCGTCTATACCAACTAATCCGTGATTAGTAGTCATCGTATCACCGAAAAAAAATCCTTTATCAGCATCAGTCCCTGTGCTTGTAGAAAAATGACTATCACCGTGTATTTCTAAAAATCTTTTATCATCTTTTCCTAAACTTGAATATTGTGTATTGTTTGGTTCAATATGAGTTGGAGAAATCTTATATTTAGCACCACCATTCTGTCTAATATATAGATAACCACCATCTACATATATACCATCATTATAAGTTGTGTCGAAAAAATACCCTGCTTGTGGGTTGCTTGTTGATGTTGTTGGGACTGTAATTTTATTAAACTCAACATTACTCGTTGTTGCTATATCTTGTGGTAGAGATGCTCTAAACTGTCTATTAGATAATGCTTGCCACGATATTTGATTACTTACATCAAGAAAACTATCTTTTGGTTCTGTTGTTAATTCACCATTATCATCACTAACAATATTTAAATTAGTGCTGAATGATTTTAGATTTATATCAAAGTTTCTATTATTCTTGTAAATATTAATATTCCCATCTGTGTTTGTAAAACTATCTTTATCTTCTGTTATAACTTTTTTATCAGCATCCACTACAAGATTTTTATTAGGTGTAGCATAATCTAAAACAAGACTATCATTAACTTCTAATTCTTCTACTTCTAATTTAATAGAAGAAGCATTCTGTCCTAATAAATCTTGATATGCTCCATCGCCACTTAATAAAGACATCTTTTATATAATATATTTAAATATTTTTATATTATATATAGAAATATGATTTCTAAAAAAGCGTCTCGTAGTATAATGAAATTATTAAATCATAAAAACAAGTTTAATGCTTGTTTAAATGATGTAATAAATAAAAATTATAGATTAACACCTATTGGTGGTGTTGGTTGGTGGTGGATATTTGGATATTAAAGGGCGTTCCGTCGCCCACCTCGGTTTTGTTCCCTTTTTTAAAAGGGATTATCGTTTTAGTCTATTTCTTAACATTTGAGTAAATAGACTATTACCTCCTTGTTGTTTTGTTTCTTGTGTTGGTGTTGTATAAACATTAACAATAGAAGGTTGTTGTGCCACGTTGCGTCGTGGGTCTCGCTCTTCTGGTGATTTTTCTTCTTCATCGGGGGTGAGCGTCCGGTCGCTCTTTTTCTTTTTTCTTCTTTGTTTTCTTCTATGGCGTTTGTTTTTTTCTGCCATCTTAAACAACAAAGATTTCATATCATCTAATTCTTTTCGTGTTTGGCTGTAAAGTTGTTTATATTTGTGTCTATGATATTTATTAACATATGTATCTTCTTCACTTTCAGTATCACTACCAGTTTGAGTATCACCACTTTCACTATCACTATCACCGAATAATTGTTTTAGTCTTTCTTGTTGTTGTGCTCGTTTTCTTGCCTTTGCCTCTCGTGCTTTTGCTATATTTATTCGTGAAGTTGTTTTTCTTCTATCTACTTTCTTTGGTTTTGGTTCTTCGTTTTGTTTCATAAAATCATCAATAGTCATTTTGTCATAATTGTTTGTAATATCTTTTTCTTCATTTTGTAATTTATCAACATTTATTTTAATATTATTAAATGATGTTTCTATATCATCAATATCTTCATTTATAACATCTTTTTCTTTATTATCCATATTTATTTAGAGATATACAGTTGATTTTCTATATTATTTCTATAATTTGTAGTAATTTTCTATATTTATTGTTAATATTTATTTGTAATATATTTATTATAATATAATATTTATTATATTATAACATAAGATAATAATTTTAAATATTTATTTTACAAAAATAAAATATTAATTTTACAAAACACAAAAAATCACCATTATTTATATACACTTCTTACGTGAAATGACCCATTTTTTAGTTCTTTTATTAAATCTTAAAGTATATGTATAATTAGGGTTTAGTTCCATATCTCTTTTTACCGTTCGTATTCACTCACTCCAAAAAGAGAACAAAAACTTTTATATTATTATATAATATAATAAGGAAAGGTTCGGAAAACGTAGTTTTCTGATATGAGATTTTTAGAAAAATTAAAAACATTCTTCTCTTGTGGAGGAGAAAACAAGATAAAGTTTAAAAGCAGTTGTTTAAGTAGTTGCTGTAAAAAGACAGATATACAGGTCGCTGTCGATGTTGATGGCGATGGTAAGACTGATATTGAAATGAAGAAAGTAGATAGTGATTATGAAATTGTGGTTCATAAAGATAATTAATTAAAATAAATATATTTTAAAATCCCATTATGGGGATTTAAAATTATATTTATTTTAATTAATTTTTAGTTTTCAATCTTGACACAACAACATAACAACCACGTGGTGTTAAAAATCTATAATCTTCTTCACAATAGTAATATGAATTAATACTCTCGCACTGAATACCATATAAGTTTGTAGCATAATTAGGTCTAAAGTTTTTTTCTAATTGTTCTAATGATATTACATCACCAGTATCAAATACTATTTTCTTACCATCATTTTCTTGTATAACAAACTCGTATTTATTGTAAATATTTTTACCTCTTAATTTATTAGTATAACAAACAACTTTCATACCAACATCACTTAAATCACTAAATCCAAGATATTCCATTTTTTTCTTGTTGTATTCATCACGGATATCATTTCTAAAACATAAGATAACATCAGCATCTTTCCAATTATCTAATCCGTGTTTTTTAACTTCACCAATACCAAAACTTACTGGTTTATTTTTTATTTCATCATAATATTCTTTTGTAAAGTGATTTCTATGATTAATATACATCTCTCGTTTATTTTTAAATATCATATCTAAATAATGTGGACTATTACAATATCTATCTTCTACTGGTGGTAGTTGTGTATAATCACCATATGAAATGATTTGTTTATTCAATATAGCACATTTATATACAAAATCACGACCTCTACTATCAATTAATCCGTGCTCGTCTATTATTAAGACATCTTCTTCTGGTATTTCATTTGTAAAATTGTATTTTTGTAATATAGAACTATTAATATCAGCACGTTTGTATTCTTTTAATGATTTATGGGTTGGTGTAATTACCAAATAAGATGATGTTAAAGATGGTATCAAATTATTGATAATGTCATAAGTTTTACCAGCACCAGCCATAGCATCAACTAATTCATTTTTAGGGTTAATATTGTATTTTTCATCACCGGTTTTAAATGTTAATATCTTATCAAAATATTTTGTAGCAGATGCGATTTCTTTGTATTTTATTACTTTCCATTTCTCAAATGAGAAATAACTACCTTTTCTATCTGTATCAATTACATCTAACAAATTATGATGGTCTATAAATGAAATACTATCAGTATTAATTTGTAAGATATCTTCTTCTTTTAACCCTAATGATATAATCTTTTCAAATAGTAATCTTCTTGAAGCATCTTTTATTTGGACTGATATTGGTTTTTGTGTATGAGTTTTTAATGTGATTTCTTTATCTAAAACACAATACAAATCACTATCATTTGATAATAATGCTATATCACCAACAGATTTATCAGCCTCATCTTCATTACAGATTTTTTGTAATTTATATCTCAATTGAGGCATATTCTGTCTTTCAAATGAACCAATCATAATATTGAATATTTCTTTGAAATCTTTTTCATCTAACTTTTGATACATATCCATAACCATTACTCTAAAACAATTATCAACTTTTTTTGTTGTAATACCTTCCATAATTTTAAAATCAAAACCAGCATTTCTACAATACTTAAGATGTTTTCCAGTATAGATATTACTATCTGGTAATAGAATACTTGATTTATTTACTTTGACAATATATAAATAATGGTCTATCAATTTATCAAAATCAAATACTAATTTATCTTGACTATAATCTACAACAATTAAATGTGTTAAATCTCTCAAACAAAATGGATAACATTTGTTTTTATCTAATGTCTTAACATCTTTGTAATCATATTTAAAGTTTTCATTTTTGTAGGTATAACCACTTTTTGTAAATCTTGTATGATTTGGTAAAAAACTATTGATACTTTCTTGAATATAATATTGTTTTATTACAAAACTTAAATGTAGTTTTCTAATACTATCATATATTTTATCAGCAAGACCAAACTTTGATAATATTTTTTCACATTCCAAATATTCATCATTTTGTATATATTTGATATTATCATAAATAAAACTTACTATTTCAATTTCACCAGTAAATGTAGCGTTATTTTCTATTTGTATTTTATATGGTATATCTTTCTTTTCTTTTATTATTTGAATTAATAACTTCTTAATATCTTTTACTATTTCTACTTTCTCATATTTGTAATTTATCTTCTTTAACTTTGTATTTTTTAATGGATAAAAATGATTGTTGTAATTAATACCAACTATTGATTTATAACGAGTTTTTTTAGTTGGGTAATAATCAACAATAATATTACCAGTAATATCATACAATAATAATTTACAATTAATCTTTTCAGCATATTCTTTCAGTTCTTTTCCGGTTATATTCTTTGGATCTAAATCTTCTAATAAATGTTTATGTTTTTTTGGTAATTTGTGTATTTTTCTTAAATGTTGTTTAACACAATTTTCATCAGTTTGTTTGTATTCAATAACTTCGTGAAATACACGAGCAAGACTAACATTTTGTCTAAACAATTTACTATCTTGTAATAAGAAAGTTGTATTAGTTCTATTTGAAATAAATACAACTTGTATTATTTCTAATAGCTCAAAGTCTATACCTTCAAAATATATATCCAAGTTTTCTTTAATAGCATCTTCTATTTGATTTACTTTAACATCTTGAATTAAAAAACTTTTATCACGAGTAAATACATCTTGTGATATTTTACCTCTATATCTAAAATTGATTTGTCCTGATACTTTCTCATTAGATGAAATACCATTTGTTGTAATTTTAACATCACCAATAGATATATTATTACCTAATAATCTTCGGTTTGATATCCGTTTAACATCAAAGTCTTTTAAAAATTGTGGGACATCTTCACTTGAAAATCTTTGAGCTACACCATTTGTAATACCATAAATAGTTTGAGCTCCTTGTTCTAATCTTTGTGCTTGTGGTAATGAAATCCTCAATTTACGAGCAAGTGTATTGGTATTCAAATACCTAATCTTCTTACCACGAAATGTTATCTCTTTGTATTGTCGCGGCATAGACTAACTATCGTTTTGTATTCTTTTATTAAAAGAATGTGTATAATATACTAATACAAAATATTTTTTTTTTACAATTTTAAATTAATAACATATATAAGATATACATATAATTATATATGTTATTCTTATATATGTTATTAATTTAAAAATCATTTTTATTTTTACATTATTAAATTATTTATATTTTTTAGTTAAATATTTTTCATAACTTCTAAACTTTGTTTTATCAAAAGTATATGTATTTGAATGACCTTCTAATATTGGATAATTTATTCTCGCGTGATATTCCTTACTTTTCATATTTTTATCTCTTAATACAAATGTATCAAATGATGAACCTTCTTTTATTTTAATTTCACCTTTATCATACAATTCTTTCATAGTATTTACCATATAATCATATTTTCTTTTGTATCCATCATCATTATACATTTTTACTTGATTACCACCTTTGTCTTTACCACTTGTATTTTTATCATATAAAATATGATTAAATGATAATGTAGCATATCCTTTATTTATACATTCAACACTTAAAAAATGGTCTTCTTGATATCTACGACGAAACTTTAATCCAATTCTATTATTAATTAATAATGAAGAAAAACATTTTGTATTCTTTGTTATTATATATCTGTAATCACCATTACAAACAAATGGTTTAAAATTATGTGATGCTATACCAACATTCTTACAATTAACAACATAATTCTCTATTGACCTAAATATAACTGGGGATTTGATATCATTTTTCTTACCTTCGTGAAATCTTTGATATCCCTTAATATTATCATCTAATAACCATACATATTTCTTTTTTTTCCAATATTCCATAATGTAATTTCTAACAGGTGTTGAACCCATATTCAATTCACTAAAATTGGTAGGACAGACAATCAATTCACAATAAGTATCATCATACCATCTTCTATATTGTTGTTCTTGATTTGGTTGTATAAATAGATAATGATTGATTTTTAATTCTGTTAATAATAAATGAGTTCGTCCATATTTATTATGTCGTCCGTATGATAATATATTGATTGGATATTTTGGTGTTAATGTTTTACCTTTAGATACCCAAGTAAAGCTTTTTCTTATCTCTTCATTCAAAGTTGTAGTAATAGAATAATGACCGTTTCTATTACTTCTTGTGTATCTAACTTTAAAACAATTATTTAATTTTTCTTTGATTTCATCTTCATATTTTCTATCAGCGATGATTACAGAATGACCCATAATAATATCTTTACCTTTTGATTGATTATATTCAAGTTGAATAAATCCACTTTCTTCAATACCATCTCTTTCAGTTTTCTTTTCACGTTTGACTACATTTATTCCATCAAATAACTTTGATAATGTATCAATATCTTCATCAAAAATACGGATTCTAAACTTTAAATATTTCATACGGTTATTTTCAAACCATTTCTTAAAGTTTTGAGTTATTGGAGTTTCTTTGTAAAAAAATCTATTTTTGATATTTTCCATCT
>Ga0070754_10002411_pt1 | contig 13812 bp, 8 predicted proteins | sample VirMetDEL_Sep_01_FD_75181 | JGI IMG/M metagenome (GOLD analysis project Ga0070754, IMG submission 75181) | Aqueous microbial communities from the Delaware River and Bay under freshwater to marine salinity gradient to study organic matter... | ecosystem: Environmental > Aquatic > Marine > Coastal... | reverse complement strand
GAGACCGAGAGAAGGAAATACGAAGGCGTATAATTGATACTGAGTATCAAAAATAGTTTTGTACATAACACGAGATTTTCCAATACCACAGAACGCTTGGAAAAGAATATTAGAATAATTATCAATATTCTTGATTTTGTCTATCAGTTGAAGATAAGGTTCTTCAAGAATGTCACGAAGATGAATCATATTACTGATAGAATCAATAGTTGAATTGAACATATTTATTCTTAATTCAACTTTAAAATTGTTCAGAATTTTCAATTTTAAAGTTGAATTAAGAATAAATATGTCAAACTTATTAGTAATATTTATAACTATATATAGTTATAAATATTATATATTCTTGTTTATCAATAAATTCATTAAGAGAATTATGTTTTAGATTGTGATTATAATATATGAAAGAGTGGTCATAAATTTAATTATAATATAAAATTGATTTTTTTATATTATAATTAAATTTAATACAAATGAAAGTTTCAGATCATATATATAAAATTTTATCAAATAGAATAAAAAATTATTATTGTTTTTCAGGAGGTGCTATAATGCCTCTTATCGATAAATTTCATATTACTAATAATTATAATAAAATTAGATATTATATACCCTCAAGTGAAAGTTCAGCAGGTTTTTGCTCTATAGGTCACAATAAAATTATGAATAAACTAGATAGTATAGTTATAACTACATCTGGACCAGGATTAACAAATACACTTACAGCTTTAACTGATGCTTATTGTGATAAAATTCCATTTTTTTTAATATCAGGAGATGTAGCTACTTATGCAAAAGGTACGAGAGCTTTTCAAGAATGTCCTTCTCTTGAATTAACAAAACATATAACTGATTGGAATTTTAATTTAACAGATTCTAAAGATGTTGATGATATATTTAATTATGCTTTTTATTTGACATCAAAAAATAGTCAGGTTCATATAAATTTACCTAAAGATATTCTAAATTCTGACTATCTTTTTGTAAATAAAAAAACTTATTTTTCATTCTATAATAAAGTTCAAAGTAACACATGTAAAGATAATGAAGATATAATAATAAATAATATCGCTGACATTATAAATAATAGTATTAAACCAATTTTTTTTATAGGTAAAGGGTGTATTGATGCTTCAGATATATTAAGAAAAATATCTACATGTTCAGACATCCCGGTTACAACAACTTTACATGGGTTAGGAACTCTTGACGAAAGATGTCAAAGAGTTAGTTTGAAAATGGTAGGAATGCATGGTTCCGAAAGAGCCAATAATGCTATACAAAATTCAGATTGTATAATTTGTATAGGAGCACGTTTTGACGATAGAACTACAGGTAATACAAGTTTGTATGCTCCTAAAGCAAAAAATATAATTCATATTAATAATGATGAGAAAGTTTTTAATAAGGTAATCAAAAATACTATAAATTTAAAAATGGACTCTAAATTATTTTTGGAAAAAATTTCTACAAAAATAAAAATTAAAAGAAATCATACATGGATTAATGAACTAAAAAAATTTCGTGTTGATTTTCCTTATAAAAAAGATAAAATAAAACAACAAGATATACTGTTTGAATTAAATAAACAACTTTTAGAAAATGATTTTTTTGAAAATGTAATATTTACAACTGGCGTTGGAAACCATCAAATGTTTGCTGCGCAATTTTTAACACATTGTTTTCCAAATAGGTTTATAACATCAGGGTCTTTAGGAGTAATGGGAAGTTGTAATTCTATGGCGATAGGAGTTAAAATAGCTAATTATGATAAAACTGTAATAGCTATAGATGGAGATCAATCATTCAATATGTTAAATGATTTGAATATGATTAAAAATTATAATATTCCTATCAAAATAATAATAATGAACGATAGTAATCAAAGTATGGTAGCTACATGGGAAAAAATTTTTTTTGAAGGTAGAATAACAGCAACTAAAGTAGAAAATCCGTGTTATAATAAATTATTTGAATCTTATGGAATTAAATCAATAGAAATAAATTCTTCTACAAATAATATAAGTGATCCTATTAAAGAATTCTTAAATTATGACAATAATTTACCTATATTACTTAATTGTATTGTAAATAGTGATTATTGTTTACCTTTATCTATTCCTGGAAAAGCACTAGATGAAATGATTACCATTGAAAATATTACTTCAAATATAAACACAAATATATGTACTCCAAACTAATATATTTTGAATTTACTTTTGGATATATAAATACTTGCTTTAAGTTTATAAAGATATCTTCCGTATTATTTATTTACATATTTATTTTAGTAACTATATTATACTATTCCTAAGTAATAATTACTTAGGAATAAAAAATTATTTTATACTTAAGTAATAAAGAATGAAGATTAACAAAAAATATATAGATTATTTTAATGAAGTGATATCTAAAGAATAAAAATTTTAATAAAAATGTCAGGACAAAATACGCACCCAGAGTGGGAGAAAGAGAATTCTCTTACAGCACCGAGTGATAGAGATCTCGTAAATCGTTGGAGACCAGAGCAAGGAGCTCCTGAATTGTCAAATGCTGAGATCGAATCTGCTATGGCAGAGCTTAATAACAAAGATTTTACTGAAAAATTTCCTAGAGTGGATAGAACTTATGCAGATCCTCCTATTCCTCTGCAAACATATGGTCTTTTTTCCTTCGTTCCTGCGAAAGGAGCAACCCCCAATGAGAACGGAGTGTTTGGATTTGCAAAGTTGAGAGGAAATTATGCTTCCGAGCTGGAGGCAAGTCAAAAGGCGCGTGATTTAATTAAGTTAGATTCTTATCACCAAATTTATCATACGTATGTAGGACGTCCTTTTCCTATTACTTTTAGTTCTAAATATTCAGCGGAAACCGAAGAGGTCGATATTAGGAAAGAGACTACGAAGGCTGTTTCGGAGAGTATAAAGGAGAAGAAGAAAGAAGAGCAGAAAATTGTAGCTGAGATTAAGCAACGCGAGGAGAATCTTCTTGAAGAAGCTAAGAAGGATGAGGAAGATCCTTATGAGACGTATATTACTCTTCGTGTGAAGAAGGCGCAACTATCATGGACGTATCTTGAGCATCAGAAGAAGATGTCTGAGATTAAGGATATTATTCTTAAGACTCGTGTGGATTTAGAAGAGTTAGATAGGGAAAATCCGGATTTCAAGAACACTTATTACGATAAATACATGAAGGCTCGTCTTGATGCTGGTATTAAGGAGACCGATGAAGAGGCTCAAAATAATTTTATGAAGTTTCTTGTTGAAGATGCAGTTCTTGATTTCGATCAAGAGTCGTCTGGTGTTGAAGAGAAAAAGGAAAATGAAGTTGATTTGTAAGTGAATTATAAATATAATACATTTTGTATTATATTGATTTATCTACAGGCCTTACAATCTTTTATATATTTATAATATATAAGAATCACGACTGCAATAGCTGTTGTAATAATTCCACCCCATAATAAGATTTTTTTATGCTTCTTATAAGCATTAGAATCGCTCATTCCGACAGAGCTAGCTCCTGTTCCTGCCATTGCCAAAGGAACTGCAATGCAAGCAGGACAAAAGGATTCTTTTGTATCCTTATCCTTTTTATTCATCTTTATATATATGATAGAAAAAAAAGAGTGATAATTATTATATTAAGTCAGTTTCTTTGTATTTTGAATGTTTGTAAGTATAAATTAGTTATCATAGTTAAATTTCATTTTTGTTTATAGATAATAAATGGATAGTACTGTAAAAAACAGTCCGGTATGTGCCTTTATCGCCTCTTCTGTTATATTAATATTTTCTCTTTACACAACTAGTGTTATCAAATCAGTGCCTTGTGGTAAGAACATGAAAGATGTTTTCTTGAGTAGTTTTGTGCATGTAGATAGTTTTCATTTGTTTTCTAATATGTACGCTCTTTATGCTCTGTCTAGAGTTGAGAGATATTTAGGAACTAAAAAATTCTTTTCTCTTGTAATATTTTTACTCTTCGTGAATACTTTATTTGAGACTACTTTGCATAAAGTAACAGATAAAATTTCGTGTTCGATTGGATTTTCTGGAGTTCTTTTTGGAATAATGACTTGGGAAATCGTAACAAATAGAGGAATAGACATACACATAGCTTCTTCTATTATGTTGATGGTGATTTTACCGTCTCTACAGTTTAAGAATGTATCATTTTCTGGTCATCTCGTGGGTTCAATTTCTGGTATAATAGGTGGTGTGTTATACAATAAAATTTCAAAGTTGTAATAAATTTGTATCTATTTTTTAGTATTTTTACTTGTCTTTTTACCTGTCCTTTTGCTTTCCTTTTTATTGACTTTTAAGTCTTCAGTATCCATAGTGCGAAGAAACTTTGCATACTCTGTCTCAAATTCTTCCAAATCGTTTAGCCACAATTGTTTCTCTGATGTTGCTTTTAACCCATCTACCTTTTCTTGTATAGATGCGATGTCGTTTTTGATTTGTCGAACCTTGTTTGCTGTGAAAGTTCTAACTTGCATTCTTAAGAGATAGTCGTAGCTGCCTTCATTTTTTTCTCCGTCTTCTTCTCCTTCTTTATTTTTCTTATTTTTGTCTTTGTCATATCCTCTTTCTTCTAAAGCAGCTATAACGTCCTCTTCCTCTTCGTTCATAATATTTAGAGTGTTGTCTATGACTTCTTGGATGAATCTGGCCTTATTTCCGAGATACTTGAGTTCGCTCTCTAAAGTTTCTAGCATATGACGTTTTCGTTTAACATAGAAGGCAAATCTTACAGTACAAAAGTAGTTGATAATGTCATCGACACTGTCGAACTTTTTCAACTGCTCTTCTTGGTTAAAGAGTACCATATTAGAAGTGTATAGATAACTATGAAGTTTCAAGTTTTCTAAATTACACTTAAATCCATCTTTATCTTCAGTGATTACAAAATTGGGTTTTTTGGGAGTAGAATAGTTCTTCATACTTTTGATTTCTTTCTTTTCTATGTGGTCTTCTAGTGTTTCCTTGAACTTATCTGTCCAGAGACCGATTGGTAGTTCTGTGATATTTACTTTGTTTCCTTCGGATTCAAGGACACCTTGTGAAATGTATCTGTTTTCTCCGCTTTTTTCTATGGCTCCCGTAAATCCTCTATACCAAGGTTTTATCTCGGGAAGCATTGAAATTATGGTTCCGTCTTCTGGATCTTTTATAATGATCTCTCCGTCATTTTGTAACCAAGTTCTAATGGCACTTGTCATATCAAGAGGGTTGTAGCAAGGAACATTACAAGACCAGCCTGTGCCTATACCAGCACTACATCCATTTATCAAAATCATTGGGATGATAGGGACATAGAACTTAGGTTCTACAGAGTCTCCGTCATCTATTATATAATCGAGCAAAACATCATCTTCATCTCGGAAAATTAAATGTGTGAGCATATCCATTTTTGTGAAGATGTACCTAGGAGATGCTGAGTCCTTTCCTCCATTTAAACGCGACCCAAACATACCATCTCTGTATAAGAGAGGAATATTATTTGAACCTGGGAACTCGTTTGCCATCTTAGTTATTGTTTCGAATAGGTTTTCCTCTCCATGATGGTAATTAGAATGTTCTGCTACATAACCACCAAGTTGCGCGACCTTGAGAGAGCTACCGGAAAATCTTAGTTTTCTTTTCTTTACAGCAAATACAATTTTTCTTTGCGATTCCTTCAAGCCATCGATGCTGTTGGGAATACTTCTTTTACAATCATCGTGAGAGAATTTAATCATCTCCCCGTCTATGAAGTTAGAAATATCCATTGGGGAAATCTCGCATTGGTCATCCAGAGAATAAGCAGAGTTTGGATTGTATTCTTCTAACCAAGTTTTACGAAGGTCAGCATGTTTTTTATTAAACACTTTGTTCATGCTATTGAATGTATTATCATCATTAACATATTCCACAATCTTCAAACCAAAGGTATCTGGCACGTCTTCTGGTTTAGTTGTTCCTAATCCCTTGTAATATTTCTTCTTGAAATTTTTTGTTTGAGAAGCTGCGTATGCCCTAAACTTTCTTTCATCGTAGAATAGTAGATCTCCAAAAGGGCGAAACACCCTTACAATGGGTGTTTTCATACTTACTATAAATGAATTATCGCGTTCTAGCAAAGTTGGAAATAGAGAGTGGAAGAAGTTCATAATTAATCCTTCGATATGAATTCCGTCTGTGTTATGAACAATCATCTGTCCTATACCAGCCTGAAAGTGATGGTTATCAGTCTCGATATCATAAACATACTGTTCTGTTGTTCCCATATCAATGAGTTTCTTAATACTATTAGGATTTCTTTGTTGTTGTCCTTTAGTCATACATAAAGTGAATACATCAGGTTTATCGTCTCTACAGTTAATAGATACTTCATACCCTAAACTTTTACATAATAGGAATACAGCTTGTGCTCCTATTTTTTTGAATACGTCTATACGTATAACACCTATACTCTTATCACCGTCTCCATCATACATTCCTTGGAAAAAGTTTTCTCGTACATTAGTGGGTGCATTAAGAATAATATCTGGTATAGTCTTAGACTGGCCTGAATAAAATAGGCTGCGATAATTTTCAACAAATTCCTTAACCTTTTTGCCACCGTTTAGAATTAATTTATAAGAACGTTTGTATCCTCTTTTTTCATGGTTATAACGGTCGTGTATAATTTTGAAATCAAACCCGTATATATCACATAAAATATCTCTTGCTTTTTCAAGATAACTAAGATTTGTGTTAGAAATAGCCCAAGAGTAAGAGATTCTATTAAATGTATATGTTTTTGATCTATTTAGAGGTCTTTTATCGTATTTCCATTCATATACACCACAAGAGCCGTCTGTAAAGAAAAGACCCATAGCATATGCTTCTTCAATAGTTACATCTATATGAGATAGTATTTGTATATTGTCATACTTACTATAAACATCTCTAATACTATCTAATAGTTCCTTTTTATTCATTTTTTGGTAATATGGAATTCTACATTGGCTTGCATATTTCCATAACTCCTTTACATTTAGTTCTGATATATTATCAGGTATAAAAGGCTTGTTTTCTGAAAATACAGGGAAACTGTGTAACAAAGTCTGGCCAAGGACGCATTCTTGCGGAGTAATTTTACCACCGTCTTCTCTTAAAAGACTGTGGTCTTCGGTAACATCAACTATTCCAGTATGAGTAATAACTCTGTATATACGTTTTGAAACTTTGTGCTTCATAACAGACTTAATACTTGACCATCCAAAATCAGTCCATACATAATCTTGAGATATACCATATTGTTTATCATTACCTATCCAAGAGCTACATATATCTTCTATGTTTTTTACGCTGATGAGACCATTTTTACCTTTTATCAATATTGGAGTATCACCAGTTACACTATCAGCATCAGTCATAATCATAATCTTTCCGTATCTAAGTTGCTTGAAGTTATTTTCGTCTGTGTAATCAACATCATGTCTCACTCCTAATGCCTTAATCAAGTTTGTTATAACTGTGTTCTTTGCGATGATAGTTGGAGAAGAATTTCTAACGTTCAAAACCTTACCTCGTAAAGGATATACCCCGAACCAATCTCTTCCTGCCTTTCCATACACTCCCTTCTCAATACCAGCAACAGCGTAAGTTTTTGCTGACAGCCCTTCGCATAATATTAAGGTACAATCAGTTGAGTATTTTCCACCAGCGTTGTTTGCCGGATCAAGACCTTCGATTTTGACAAATCCAGACCTTTTTCTTTCTGACCTCTTTAAAACTCCCATTTCCTTTGTTCTGATTATATCTTCTATACTATCTATAACAGACCACTTAAAGATTGCATTTATATCTGATTGTTTTACTGATACGGTAACTGAGGGAGATTCGAGTTTGTTTTTGTCTTGACCGTCGAATTCTGGGTTGATTACGGTTGCTACAACGAATATCCTAAAAAATTGTTTGACGTCTTTTATTGTGATTTGAGGCTTTCCTTTTTTGTTTAACTTCTTTACGATAGGGCGGAAGATTTCTTCACACCAAGCTTCTACGTGCTGACCTCCAAGACGTGTATAAACACCATTTACAAAAGAAATTGCTTGGAATTCTGTAGAAGGAGTGATAACCACTTCAGAAGTAGGCGTTTTGAGTGTAATAGATTCTTTCGTAGGGACTTGGTAGAGTTGAGAATATGAAACAAGATTATTTGTAGTGATAATTTTGTTGTTTAGATACACTTTAACCTTTGACAGCATTGCAGAGTCAATTACATATCGAGTGTATAGTTTAACTATATCTTCTGTGTATCCGGAAAAATGAAATCTAGAAAAGTCTGGAGTCCAAGTGACTTCTGTAAACCCTCTTGATACCTTTGTTTTTTGAATAACTGGTTCAGAAACGACTTTCATATTTTGAGACCATTGTTGTGTAAATACTTTCTTAGCATTGGGATCAAGACCTCTAACACGAAAAGATGTTGAGAAGATGTTACAGAGTTTTCCGCCCAATCCATTCCTTCCCGAAATAATGCGTTCTTCTTCATCATCGTAGTTAGAACCTGTCAAGAGTTGTCCGAAAATCATGCTGTGATTGTAGCAACCTTCTTCTTCGTTAAGCTCAATAGGAACTATGTCTCCATCATTCCAAATAGAAGTTTCACCTGTTTCTGAGTTGATATTAACCTTTATTTTTGTTTGTGGGTTTTCTGTATTTCTACTTCTTTCTACATTGTCAATAGCATTGGAAAGTGGTTCAATGAATATTCTGAGAAGAGCAGGAGATGAAGATATTTCCTTCTTGAAAATATGAAAATTTCCTTCTTCGTTTTCTTCGGCAATAAATTCTTCTTGAAGACGCGGACGAGTTGAGCCTACATACATTTCACTTCTAAGAAGAATATGATCGATGGGATCTTTCTTAGTATATCTTTTTTGTGTCTTAGGAGGCATTTTGTTTCTCTTAGAAATTAAAACTTTAAAATTCATTTTTATTTAAAGTTTTTACTGTTTGTTTTTTAGAGAGTTTTCAGCCCATATAAACATTTTTTGTTTATTTCCAGAGTCAAGAAAACTCAAGAAAGTTATTATATTGAAATCAGCCTCTTCCCATTTTATGTATATGTGATCTGATAAATCTGAAAAAATTTCGTCGCAAACTTTTTTTGAAAAATGGCATTGCATAAATTGAAATTTATTTAAACTTGAAAACATTTTATATTTTCATTGTTATTTTTTTAAATTTTAATTTCTCCTAAAATATCTATTCGAATACGCTCATACTATTTTTTAGAAACTTTATCTAAGTTTATTTTCATCTTAAGTATGCAGTAATTAATAAAGATTAATAATAAAAAATTATACTGGAAGCAATACTGTAAAGCGAGAATCATTGTTAAGCTTGTATCCAAGAATTTTAATGTTTTCGGGGTAATTTGGTCCTTGAATTGAGTAAGGTTTTATATTGTTTGGACCTCCAAATGCTAATAAAGTAAATTCTACTAAACCTGTTTCAGATATTGTATTAGAAGGATTGTATCCTTTTTCATACCAATTTTTGGCAATAGCAACAGCCTTTTCTAGTGATTCTGTGTTTTGAGCTAAAAACAGCTTATCTCCGACGAGTTTATTCTTGAAGAAGTAAGGGGAGTTTCCTATAAAGATGTCATTGTATAGGGTATAATTGACCTTTCTTTCTTGAGACCATTTTTCAACCGAGTCCTTTCCTTCAAGAATTACTTGAGATTGATATTGGTCGAAATCGGTTATATCTATGTAAAAATTTTCGATGTTGTCTCTTTCGTAGTATTTCAGTATTCTCTGTGGATTGCGAACAGCTTCGAGACGTAGTACATAGAGCAATCTCTTTAACGTTTCTTGAGATTTCACAACTAACTTTCCATCATACATTACTCCGCTTCTTTCGTTAAATTTTTTAGGAACGTTTCCATATTCAAATAAGGGGTCGATTGTTATATATTGATTTGCAAATGATACCATTTGCTCTGGAATCAGTTCTATGATATCGTTATCTCTTAAAAATTTAGAGTATAACCATATCATATATTCAACAATATATCTTGCGAGTTTTTTGTTTCTGTTGTATGTTTCAAGAGCTGATGTATTGTTTTCAACGTAGTTTAAACTTCTGGAGAATTGCGGGACAGTTGGTAAAGGCTCCGTTTCTTCTATTGGAATAGAGACCCTGACATTTCCTATTTTTCCGAATATCTCTTTTAGTTTTCCGTTGACGATTGTCTGTCCGGATATTGTCATTTTTTGTCTGGCAGCAAATCTCGTTGCAGTATTTACATCAACTTTGGACACTGATTCTTCCATTGTTTCTTGAACTGCAGAAGGTTGTATCGGAGAAGTCATAACAGTTATCAAACGGTCTTCATATTCGACGTTTAACATTCTTACTTTGCCATAAGAATCTATTTTTTGGGATTTTCCTACAAGAGGAAATTCGTTTTCTTCATTTAATTTGTCAAGTGAATATGTTTCTCTCAAGCTTTTATAAAGTTTATTCATTTCTTTGTATGTTGTATTTTCCTGGTTGAATATGTATGTAATGTCTTTTGAGTCTGTATTGTTGAATTTGACTATTAGTTCGCAACGAGGATATTCTGCTCTGTCTGATTCGCTTCCGCTATGTTCGTATATAAAAATACATGGGTTGTTATTTTTTATTTTTTGATAGGATTGTATGTGTCTTGGCAATACCATTCCTTCGTTTTCAATATCTCGGGAAAACAGAAATATGTTACAGTTGAATTTTTCTTCTAAAAGATGTATAAATAGCTTCGGATCATAGTATATATCTGTGTCTTTGATATTTAGTATTATTTCTTCTGTTGAATAATCGTACATTTCTTGTTTACAAGCAGCAGCCAACTCAGGGGACAATAAGTTAGGACTATTTCTAAAATATGAGAGATACGCTTCTATTTCTTCCACTTCATCAAGCGTTTGAATAGTTTCATCTCCAATCGCAAGTAAAACACAGTTTAAAAAGCTGTGTTTTGTTTTGAAAACGCCTGTTCTTAGGTATGAATATTGTCCATCTGTGTCTATTATAGAGAATAGTTTGTTAATATTTTTTGGGAGAAAGCCAAATATTTTAAAATCTACGAATTTATTGGTTTTTATCAAGTTTTGTTGTACTGTTTTTAATGTCTTTTCTTCTTGTTCTTGAAGACCATAATATTCTCTAAATTTAGCGTGTTTTGGGTATTTAATATTTTTAGGATCGTTACCATAACAACAAGGAAGAAGGAGAAATTTAGATTTTTTATCTATATTTTCAATTAGACCTGGATAAGGTTTATCGATATAGTTACAAACGTATTTTCTTTGTTTAGTTAAGTTAGCGTCTTGATCTCTTGGGAAAATCATAATATCTTTACCTGCTTCTATTGCAGCTTCTTCTTCTTCTTTAGAAGTGATTACAGTTGGCTTACTTCCACACTTTCTTGTAAAACCAGATGGAAATATTTTCTCTTCTTCTTCAATAGCACCATCTCCTGAAACTTCTAGTACATTTACTCCAAACTCAGGAATAAATTCTCTGTATATCTCTACAATTTTGGGATATTCTTCGTAGTATAATGTCATTAGTTTAGAAAGAATTATTTGAAACTCTTGAATGGCTTCTTGATCTCTTACGTTTTTTATCTTTACTCTAATGTATTTCTGTCCTCTAGGAAATAACTTAGAATCTTTATTTTTCATACTTGTATCAAGTTTCGACATTACCTTTTCTGTTAGTGTTGCTGTTATGGGACCTGTATTTAGGTGATTGAAGTATATGAATATCGATGATCTAGTTTTCGTAGCCTTTGTTCCTTCATTGACGCTTAACATTGCTGAAAACAACGGATCGTTCATTATTAGATCGGAGAGAACGTACTTGTTAAGAGTACGTTGAGGGAAATAGAAAACTCCGCTAATATTATCAGATACCAAACTTTTTATTTCTAAAGGTTCGAGTTTAGGGAATGCTCCTACAATCCTTTCAATCAGTTCTTTCTTGTCTAAATTATTTGAAGTCTTGTTAAAATAGAAATTAACCACCATCTCATTTTCTTCTGATTCTTCTATAATCACTGTTGAGTAGTCATTGATTTTTGGATTCGTTAAAATGTTTGTATATGGAGACACCATTAAGATTATATCATCGGTTGTAACTGACCATTCTTCATAAGGATAAAAATCCTTTAAAATCTTGTAAAAATTATTTAGAGATGCAAAAGGTACATTATCGTTAAGTTTTATGTAATTAAAAATTTCCATAAGAGTAATGTTATTTAGCTTTAGTTTCAATTCGTTCATGTCCTTTTCTAATTCAAAATCTGTAAACACTAACTCAACAGCATTTTCAATTCTTGTGAAATTTCTTACTTGTGTTTCAGAGTTTCTTCTGTTTTCACTTATATTAAGATTTAAATTGCGTTTAATTCCCTCTCTGTTATCCCAAAGTTGTCTGATATCAAGATCTGGTGTAAGATCGAGAGTTTTTATTTCTCTTTGTACTAAGTCTAGAAACATATCAAAATTTTCAGGGTTTGCTGAAATTTGTTGTTTAATTTCAGGATTATAAACAATGAAAGGATTTATTAAGTCATTTGTCAGATTAGATATTATAATTTTGCTTTTAAGATCTTCATATAGAGGGATAAATCTGATGCTATCGTAATTTTTTATTATAGAAAGTGCATCTTCAACTTTTATGTCTGTGTTAGTCTTGAATTGTTCCATTGTAGGAGCACCATCTGAAAAATAAAGATATTTTGGAAGTGTATTTAACACAATTGCTATACGGCTTAATATACTCATATCAGTATCTAAATCGTAGATTTGAAAATCTTCTCCATTTATTTGAACCATTTTCTTTATGATATAGACTATTTTATATCATAAAATATAAAATACAAAAATTATCCTCTCGCAAATTCGTTGAGTTCTCCTACACCACGACCTTTAATTTGTTTTGGAACACGTTTTCCTCCTCTATACAAAACATAATGAGGATACCCTTGAAAATCATCATAGAATTTACTTAATTTCTTTTGAAGTTCTGGTTCTCCTTCTTCTTGACCATCTCCTTGAATGGTAGCACAGAAAACTCTACCATTATTTTGCTCTGCAAATTGCTGAAAAGCTGGTTTTGCTTGGGTACAATATCCGCAAAAGTTTCCCTGAACCATAACTACTACAGGAACATTTTTAGGAATTTCAGGATTAATAAGATTGCCTTGCGAGTCAAAATCTGACGCTTGTAGATACGCAACTGGTTTATATAAATACTTCATTGTGTAAAATTTATTTTATTATATAAACGAAATTATATAATAAAATAAATTTTACATCTGATTATAGATCGTTTCTCAGAAGATCTATAATTTCCTTTTCATAATCTGTATAATCTTTTTTATTTTGTATAGCTTCAATTTGACTAAGTGTAGCACTAATATTTTCACCGTATAAATGTATAGGGGTTAAGATGTTAATACAACCTTCTGGATTTTCATAATTTCTTAACATAATTACAGGAATATTCTTTTGATTAAAATTTTCAAAAATATTCCTCAAGTTTTCAGAGTGATGAGAACCCATTAATAGAAATGTTTCTGATTGTCTTGTATCAAATAGATCTGGTAAAATGAAATAGTCGTTGACTCTTAACCACAAGAATCGTATTCTGTTGATAACATCTAGTGTGTATTTAAAAATATCTTCTTTTATTTCCTTGATATTTATATCGTTTATACTGTTAATATTTTCGAAAAAATGTTTAGATGTTTCTCTAAATTCTACTAATTCTT